>Ga0315282_10002565_pt1 | contig 33220 bp, 26 predicted proteins | sample YL17G07_20_MG_FD_203693 | JGI IMG/M metagenome (GOLD analysis project Ga0315282, IMG submission 203693) | Sediment microbial communities from Yellowstone Lake, YNP, Wyoming, USA - YL17G07_20 | ecosystem: Environmental > Aquatic > Freshwater > Lake > Sediment | place: USA: Wyoming | collected...
CCAGGTCAAGCTTGAAGAGACGCCGCAGTAACGCGCAACCGAGGGCCGACGCTGCCCCTTTCCCCTTCCCTAGTCTGTGAGACGCCCGCCGTCGGGAGCGAGCGAGCGGCAGAACGGCAGCCGCGGGGTTCCCAGCGGGGGATCGCCGTGTCATCTTACAGCCGACTGGTGCAATGGCGCGCATCTATTCGACAGCAAGCGAAACGGAGGCCTTTTGGGTCGTCGAGTTGCGCCTGCCGCGCGAATCACTCAGTCATGCCGAGCTGCGCCTGGCCGAACTGACCAGATTGGTCGAGAGCGCTGGCGGGCTGGTCGCCGACACCGCGATCGTCACCCTCCACAAGATTGATTCGGCCTGTTTCCTCAGTGCCTATACCGCCCACCGAATCGGCGAGCAGCTGGCCGCGTTGGGAGCGACCGGGGTGGTGTTCGACGCTCCCCTATCGCCGGCACAGTTTCGCAACCTCGAACGAATTTGCGCCGCCAAGGTTCTCGACCGCACGGGAATTATCCTGGACATCTTTGCGCGGCGCGCCCGCACCCACGAAGGCCGCCTCCAGGTCGAACTGGCGCAGCTGCGCTACCTGTTGCCGCGCCTGACGGGCCGGGGGCGCGAGCTGTCGCGGCTGGGCGGCGGAATTGGAACGCGCGGGCCCGGCGAGACCAAACTCGAAACCGATCGCCGCCGCATCCTCGCCCGCGTCGGGCAACTCCAGAAGGCCATCGAGGCGATCCGTCGCCATCGCGCCACGCAACGGCGGCGGCGACTGCGCGCCACAATGCCGGCGGCCGCCGTGGTGGGTTACACCAATGCCGGCAAGTCCACGCTGATCAACCGCTTGACCGGCTCGAACATCTTTACCGCCGACAAGCTGTTCGCCACGCTGGACCCGACCACGCGAGCGCTGGTCCTGTCGCGCGGGACTCACGTCGCCATCATTGATACGGTGGGCTTCATTCGCGATCTGCCCGATTCGCTGGCGGTGGCTTTCCGCGCGACGCTCGAAGAGATGGCCTATGCCGATCTGCTGATCCAGGTGGTAGACCTTTCGTCGCCCAACCGCACCGAGGAACTGCGCGCAACCGAGATTATCCTCGCCGAGCTGGAACTGGCCGTCAAACCGCGCCTGGTGGTCTGGAACAAGATAGATCGTCTGGGTGGGGGGCCGGTGCGCGACTTGGAGGAACGGCTGGATCATCCTCAAGTCGAGGTGTCGGCCCTGACCGGCGAAGGAATCGAAACGCTGCTTCTGGAGCTGGAACGCCTGCTCACGCGCGACTATGTGCTGGACACGTTTCTGATCCCCTACGATCGGCTTGAGCAATTGACAGAGTTGCGCCAGCAGGGGCAGGTTGTCAGTGAACGCTACGAAGAATCGGGAGTGCGCGTGACGGCGCGAGTGCCGGCGGCGATGGCCTCGCGACTGCGGCGGTACGAAATGCGGAAGGATGAAGAAGAAGGATGAACGATGAACGGGGAGTGCACACGGATCTCAGCGAGATGAGTGGGCTTCGCGGCGTTTTCGGTAGAACGTGATGGACGACTGAGAAGATGTAAGAGTGGCTAAAACAAAGACTCAACCGCAGAAAACGCGGAGGAACGCAGAGAAAAACTCTCGCCTCCATTCCGTCTCTTGAAGCCTCCCCGCGTCTCTCCGCGCCCTCTGCGGTTTGTTTTTTTAGAGCCTCTGAGTCGTTTTCCTCTGTCTTCAGGCGCGGGAGGAGGGTGGGCGATGGCGGGACCGCAGGGGGAGTTGCCGCAGCGAATAATCCCCGGGCGCAGCTGGGCCTGGGGGCCGCGCGCTCTGGGCGTGCTGGCGCTGGCGATCGCCCTGGCATCCGCCGCTTATTTCTGTTTCCTCCATTACGGCCTGCTGGAAACCTACCGCCATGTATTGGACCTCAAAAGCGATCCTTATCACTATTATCCCAATACGATTGACTGGCTGGCGCTGGCGATTGCGGTGGGGGCAGCGTTCGTCCTGGTGCTGGTCGGCCAGATCGCCCTCCAGGCACTCGATCTCTACGTTCCCGATCTCGCGCGGGTGGCGCTGGCCTACGTGGTCGGGCTGGGCGCGGTGGGCACGGTCGTCGAGGTCGAGACCATTTTCGGCTATCACACGCGCTGGACGATTCTCGGCACGATTGCAGTCCTGGTGGTTCTCTTCGCACTCCTGGCCTATTACGTACTCAAACAACCGGTAGCGCACCCGTTCGTCCCCCACTGGGGCCGGTGTCGCGCGCGAATCGAACACGAATATTCTCTGCGCTATGAAGATTCCCTGCGCCGACCCACTGGCCCGTTCGCGATTGCGGCCTACGGCCTCCTGCTTGCGCTGATTGCGGTGATCACGTTGCTGACCTTCGTTCACGGGGCGCTCTGCCCGGTGACCTATTGGGACAGCCTGATTCTCTATGTCGGCTATGCGCGCGAGATCTTCTATCAACATGCTTTTCCGTTCAAGGCTGTGGCGCAGGTGGGAATCGGCCTGGGCGCCAACTATCCTCACCTCTATGCGTTGATGGCGGCGGCGACGGCGACGGTGGCGGGCTGGTGGTCGGACACGTTCGCCCAGGTGGCGCCGCCGTTGGCCGGCCTGCTCAGTTGTGTTCTGGTCTATCACACGGTGCTGCGGCTCACGCGCCACCGCCTGCTCTCGATTGCGTTGACGGCGGTCTTTCGGGCGGTGCCTTACGGAATCGCTTATTTCATCTATGCGTCGGACTATTCGTTGGTGTTGCTCTTCACGGCGGCGTTTTTCTATGTGGCGCTGCTGTATCTCGAAACGGGGCTGACCGGCTATTTTGTCCTCGCGACGCTGATCGCGGCGTTCGGAATGCACCTGAACTACCTGATGGGGCTGCTGTGGGTCCTCTGGGCGGCGATGGTGCTCCTGGCCCATCTGCGGCCGGCCCACGCCGCCGAGGCCGAACCGCTGGAGGTTCTCGACGAAGCAGACATCCCGCGCGACATGGTGGATTTGCAGACGACGCACCCGCAGCCGTTGCCGCTGAAACGGTTTCTTGCCTCCCAACGGTTTTGTGTCTGGTTCGTCGTCGGCATTCTGGCAGCCTCGCCCTGGTATGTGCGCAACTGGGTTCTGACGGGCAATCCGGCCTACGCCTTCTTCCCGTCACTCTTCCCGGGAACGATCCACTACAATCAGGAGGTCATGGACTCGGCGCGGGTCGAATGGACGCTGAACGGAGATGGGATCGGCAAGTTCGCGCTGACGCCGGAATTCTTCCGGGAATTCGACCAGTTCCAGCGCGCGCGCGATGTTTCGAAAATGGAAATCGCGCGGATCAATACCCCGCTCACGCGCAAGCTGGCCTTGTCGTGGCAGTTTTGGGTCACCCAGGGCAACACCTGGAAACTGGCGCCGTCGCTGATCGGGATCGCGCTGCCGGGCCTGCTGATTTTTCTGCTCCAAAGCCGTTGGCGAAGGCGGCTCGACCTGACCGACCGCGAGGGCGTGGCGGCGCGGCGATTCGGCTGGCTGTGCGTGCTGATGCTATTTCTGCTGCTCGCTTATCACTACCTGCTGGCCGATTTTTATCTCTACCAGATCATCCAAATCGTCGGCCTGATACCGCTGTTCGGCGTCTATTTTGTTCGGGTGCTCGACGGACCGCCGGCGGCCTCGCCGGTGCTTTTCGGCAAGTTGACGCGCGCCATTTTCGTCGCCCTGGCGCTTTGGATCGCCATCTTTCCGGGCGTGCCGATGGCGCTGATGGGATTCAAAATCCTCTCGACGGTCAGAATGGGCGAACAACTGTATTCACCGTTCCAGCTGATCGCGCTCCACCGCCTGGGCGTGGACAAGATCACGTTCTACCGGCTGGCGTTCGGCGAAGACGCTTACGCGTGGGTGGGGCTGAACACCTATTGCCTCGATGAAAAAGTCCTTACGCACGAGAACCGCCACCTGGTGATTGATCGGCGCGTCGGAATCGTGCATTTCGATGATTGGACCGTGCAGGCGCTTTGGCCGATGAGCCCCGACGAGCAGCTGGAGGCGCTGCGCGAGATGGGCGTTACGTTCTACCTGTTCATCGCCAACGAAACGAAACACCAGGTTTGCCGGCGGCTCGGCCCGCCCGCCGCCACCGATGTCACCGACCCGAGACCGAAGCCTTGGCAGCTGTCGGCCCTGCGCGGGTGGATCGAGACCGGCGTTCTGGAACCGGTGGATCAGTTTGGCGACAATTGTCTCTATCGCTTCAAGTATCCCTGATGGTTCTGCCAGATTTCGCAGGCTGACAGCCTACGCGCCCCTCCGAAATGTTCCGGCTAAAAGGCGTTGACAAGGGCCGGTCCGAAAGTCCAAATGAAATGTGAAATGATTTGGCTTTAGGAAACGTTCGTCGGGCAGTAGGCTGAAGGGCTCTTCGTTGAGAGGCGGATTGATGGCGGGCGGACTACCGGAACGCGACGAGATGTTTCTGAGTCTGGCACTGGAGCGGAAGGTGCTGAGCGGCGGTCGCATTTTCTCCCTTCGTCAGGAGAAACCCTTCTATCCCGACAAGACCATCGGTGAGCTGGCGGTAACGAAGGGCTTTTTGCTCAGCGACCAGGTGGCCGAGCTCTATCGCCTCGTCGAAGAAAAGAAACTCGAGACGGAATCGGCAGACACGACGACCGTGAGCGATGTCACACCCCCGCCACCGCCTCCCGTTGCGACGGCACTGGGTGGCGAAGCTCCCCAGCCGGCCCCGAAGCCGCCGACAGCACTTTCCCCGGCCGCGCCCAAGCAGGCGGCTGCACCTCCTCCGGCCACCCCGAAGCCGGCAACCGCACCTGCCCAGCCGGCTCCGTCGAGACCAAGCCCTGCGGTTGTCCCCTCCGCCCCGCCGGCCGCTCCCCCGACGACACCCGCCACGACCGGGCCGATCGGTGTCTTGCCCGCCAAAGACACCCAGGCCTTCACGCGCCTGGAGCAGTATCTGGGTTATGCGCGAGCCAACGAGGCCACGGATCTTCACCTGACCACCGGCTATCCGCCTTTCGTGAGGCGCTTCGGGCAGTTCTGCTTCTTCGATCGTCCCCCGTTGGCGGACAAAGAGGTGACCGAACTGGTCCTGGGTTCGTTGGCCCCCGATCAGCGGGAGCAACTGGAAAAGAACTTCAGCCTGGAATGTGCGCTGGAGATCGAAGGCCAGGGACGCTGTCGGACGACGATCATTCGCCAGCGACTGGGGTGGGACGCCAGCTTCCGCATCATCCAGCAGCGAATCCCGACTGTCGCCGAGCTGGGTTTGCCCGAATCGGTATTGCGCCTGGCCGACTATCGCCAGGGGATGATCCTGATCACCGGACCGGGCGGTTGCGGCAAGACGACCACGATGGCCGCGCTGGTGGATCACATCAACAGCGTGCGGCACGAGCACATTATCACGCTCGAACAGCCGATCGAATACACCTTCAAATCCAAGAAAGCGCTGATCACGCAACGCCAGGTGGGCGCGCACACCGAATCCTATCGCCGGGGGTTGAGGGCGGCCCTGCGCGAAGACCCCGACTGCATCCTGATGGGCGAAATGCGCGACCTGGAAACGATCTCCATGGCCATCACCGCCGCCGAAACGGGCCACCTGATTCTGGCGACGCTGCACACGACCACGGCGGGACGGACCATTTCGCGCATCCTCGACTCGTTCCCGCCCCATCAACAGCCGCAAATCCGCACCATGATCGCCGAGTCGCTTCGCGGGATCATCTGTCAGCAGCTGATTTCGCGGATTGATCGCGACGGCGTGGTGCTGGCCGTCGAAGTCCTGGTCGTCACCGCCGGCATCTCCAGCCTGATCCGCGAAATGAAACTCCACCAGATCGCGTCGGCGGTTCAAACCGGCAAACGCCTCGGCATGGTCCGCATGGACGACTCTTTGATGGAATTGTACCAGCAGGGAGCGATTGCGATCGAAGAAGCTTACGCGCGCGCCGAGGACAAACGGATGTTTGCGCCACTGATCTCCCGCTAGAGGGAAATCGGCCATGGCCAAGATAGACCGGCTCTTGGAAGCGATGCTGACCAATGACGCGTCGGACCTGCACATGGCCGAGGGCGAACGGCCGAAGTATCGCATTCACGGCGAGGTGGTGACCACCGACGAAGCGGAGCTCGACGGTTCGACCCTCCACGGCTTGCTCGAGGAGATCTGCGCGCCCGAACGTTGGAAGAGCTTCCTCCAGTCCGGGGATCTCGATTTCGCTTACGGGCTCGAGGGCAAGGCGCGGTATCGCGTCAACTACTATCGCCACACCGGCGGGATCGGCGCGGCCTTTCGGCTGATCCCTTCGCGCATCCGTACGCTGGAAGAATTGGGCATGCCCGAGATCCTCCGGGACCTCTCGCAGCTGCGCAACGGCCTGGTGCTCGTGACGGGCGCCACCGGATGCGGCAAATCCACGACCCTGGCCGCCATGATGGACTTCATCAATGCGAACTCCTGCCGCAACATCCTGACCATCGAGGAGCCGATCGAATTTGTCCACGCGCCCAAGCGCTGCATCATCGTTCAGCGAGAGGTGGGCAGTGAAACGAAGAGTTTCGCCGATGCGCTCCACACGGCGGTTCACCAGGACCTGGACGTCATCCTGGTCGGAGAGCTGCGCGACCTCGAGACCATCGGGTTGGCGCTGACGGCGGCCGAAACGGGCGTCCTGGTGTTTGGCACGCTGCACACCAACAGCGCGCCCAAGTCCATTGACCGAATCGTGGACGTGTTCCCGGTCGAACAGCAGGCGCAAATTCGCACCATGCTGGCGGAGTCTCTGCGGGGCATTGTCTCGCAGGCCCTGATGCGAACCAAGGACGGCAGGGGACGGATCGCCGCGGTCGAGGTGCTGGTGCGCACGACCGCCATCAGCGCGGCCATCCGCGAAGGGCAAACCACCAAGATCGTCTCGCAGATGATCTCGGGAAAGAGCCTGGGCATGCAGCTGATGGACGACGTGATCCAATCCTATTTGGACGCGAACAAGATCACGGGCGAGACGGCCTACCTGGCCGCCCAGGACAAAGAGCGGTTCATAAAGTATGCGCCGACGGGAACCGGATGAGAAGATTTTGAATTTTCGATTTTGGATTTCGGCGCCAGGACGGGGAGTACGAAGGGGACAGCTTCCGAATGAAAACGGAGACAGGGACGGCTGGCCCGTTCAATTGTGACTGCGCGTTTCCCGGCTGCGGGCGCGCGATTGCCGGTTTGCAATCCAAAATCTAAAATCCAGAATTCACTTCAAGTAGTAGGCCAGGCTTTCGAGCTCGATCGTCAGGTCCACATAGTGAACCTTGACGCCGGGTGGGACGGCCAAGCGCGTGGGGACGAAATTGAGGATCGCCGTGATGCCACACGGCACCACACGATCCACCACCAGTTGAGCGGCCTCGCTGGGGAGCGCCAGGATCACGATTTCAATGCCGAGCTCGCGGATGCGTTGTTCGAGTTCGTCAATGGGGAACACTCTGGCCCCCCGGACCTCCAGGCCGACCTTGGCCGGATCGGCATCAAACGCCCCGGCGATCTGAAAGCCTTCGCGCACAAAGCCGGTGTAGGACATCAGGGCCTGGCCCAAATGGCCCACGCCCACCACGCCCACACGCACCTCGCGATCGGTGCGGAGAATCTTTTTGATCTGGGCGCGCAGGTCGGCAACATAATAGCCCACCCCCGGAATGCCAAACTGGCCGAAATAGGCAAGGTCCTTGCGCACCTGCGCCGGATTCTGCCCCAGTTGCTCGCTGAGTTCCTTGGACGACACCTTGGTGATGTTCTTCATTTCGAGGTTCTGGAGCACCCGCGAATACAACGACAGACGCTTGATCACCGCCTTGGGGATCCGTTTGTTGACCGTCATTTCTGGCTGTTCCATTATCTCTTGCCCTCACCCGCGAAGAGTTCGTCCCTAGCGGCGCACGAGATAGTACTTCAACACCCACTCCAAAACGGTGGAAAAACTGTAGTAATAGCTGCTGGTGAAATTGCACGTGGACAAGCAATGAGCGTTGCACTTGCCCTTGAAGGCGTCAAGGCGTTCGCGCTCGAACTTGTGATCGCCCACCACCCCCCAGTCGTCCTCATCGTCGAAGTATTCGAAACAGGGTGTCAAACGGCCATCGGTTCGGATGACCAGCGTGTTGTGGCCGGCGCGACAGTCCCAACAGATGGGCTGGCGGCGAATGAACCGCTTGGCGGCAATGAAGTGTTGGGGCGAATTGGCGATGTTGTATCCCCGCCGATACTTTTCGAGCAGCCAGTCCAGCAGTTCGTCCACCTTCTGATAGTCTTCGGACAGAAAGCCGATTTCGTCGTCGGTCCTGCGGAAATGCTTCATCTGCCCGAGGGGCGGTTCCAGTACGTGATAGTCCACATTGATCCGATCGCGATAGGCAATTTCGGTGAGTTCTTTGACGTCTTCGATGTTCCGCGGGGTGATGTTGACGTTGAACATGACGAGGAATTTGTCTTTCGCGCTTTTCTCGAGGAGCAGCTCATACTGCCGGGCCACACGGTTGAGCGCCTTGGGCAGACCCGGTTTCGGGTCAATGCAATCCACGGCCAGGTTGACTACGTCCACCCCGGCATCGGCCGCTTCGTCAATGAAGGCCTCGTCGAGCAAGGCCCCGTTGGTCGGCAGATAGACGTAGAGCCCTCGCTGCCGTGCATATCGCGTGACATCCAGAATGAACTGCTTGCGCACCAACGGCTCTCCACCCATATACGCCAGAACGCGACAGCCCAGTGAATGAAGCCAATCCACGGACTTCTGGGCCATCTCCAGGGTCATGCCGCGATCCTCGGGCACGTGGGAGGCATAGCAGTAGTAACAGCGATAATTGCAGGCCAGATCGGTGAACAGGAAGGACAAGACCGGCCGGAGGCTATGGGGTTGCAAGCGGGACTTGACAAAGGGCCAAAACCAGCACCGGACGGCCTTCCAGCCGACGATCATCCGTTTTCGCGCGACCTCTCGATTCTCCATCATGGACACCCCCCCGAGTGAACTCTCCGGTCTTACCGCCGCGACCAGACCGGCCTATTGTGCACTCAGCCCAACCACTCACTCTCCTTGTGCAACAGACGGAGGCTTACGGTTCCGCCTTTTGTATTTAATACAATAAGATTCGCCCAAACTGGCAGGCACTTGTCCAGCATTTTTCGTCGTTTCCTCGGAGGTCTGAACGGAGTTGCGAAAGAAGAGTGGCGTGGGCTGTCAGCCCGCGAAAAACGGCGGGACTGGACAGTCCACCTTACTCTTTTCACCCACAGACAACATCAAACCCGCCGTTTCGCGAGTCCCTCGGAGGCCTTCCGCCGGCCCCCATTGGCCCGAACGGCCGCGACCGCTCCTGAAAGAAGAACGATGGCTGAAAGCACCTGGAGCCAAGTCAACTGCTCTCCGAAGAGGAAGGGCGAGAGAGCCACCGCGACGATCGGCGAGGCGAGGATGACCGTGTTGCAGATTCCGACCCCGAGACCCCGGATGGCGCTCAGGTAGAGAACTTGGGCGACGGCGATACAAGCGATGCCCGAACCGATCACCGCGAGAATGCCACCGGCCGACATGTGAGCAATCGCGCCCGGACGCCCCTGCAGCCCGGCAAGCATCAGGAAAAAGAGTGCCGCGAGGGTCGCCACATTGGTGAACAGAGAAAACGGAGACACCTGTTCGAGGCTCCACTTCACGGCCACGGAATAGGCGCCCCACAACGCCGCCGCGCCCACGACCAGGCTGACGGCAAAGGCCAGTTTCGCCCAGTCGGCCGGCTGCGCTTCGGCCGCGGCACACTCGCGACTGAACACCACCATGCCGACGGCTCCGGCCATCGCCGCGCACGCTCCGAGGATGAACCACGGCGACCGCGCCACCCGACGTTCATCCGGGAAAAACAGGCAGGACAGTGAGATCGCGACGATCAGCTCGAGTTGAATCAGCAGACTCACCAGGGCCGGTTTGGCATAATAGAGCGACTCGGTGTAGCAATACTGGTAGGCCACGAGGAGCGCAGCCGTTACGGCCACACGAATCAGCGCCTGCCCTTGCCGGCAAACCACCTCCTCCCCCGACCACCATCCGTAAAGGAGCAGGAAGGCCATGGCGGCGAGGTAACGCCAGAAGTTCTGCGAATCCGCATCCAGATAGGAAGCAAAATAGTGAATGAACAGCGAGGGAAGGCCCCACAGAAGCGTTGTCAGGGTGATGTAGAGAATAGCGCGACGTTGGGTGGTCATGGGGCGCTACGCTTCGCGCGCAGACGACGACTGTCAAGACCTGGAAGAGAGGCGGGAAGTTGGAGGCGGGAGGTTGGAGGTAAGAGGCGGAGAAGAGAGCTCAGAGGCGAGGAAGAGAGGTGAGAAACAGCGAAGAGCAAAAATTGGTTCGCAGGGGGCGCGTCTGCCAAAACAGGTGGAGGGGTGAAAGGAGAGCGAAACGCAGAGAGCGGGTCGGCCGATGGGTGATTCAGTCGGTGAGCTCGGGTTCGACGAGGTCGGCCAACTCGTTGGCCTGCTGGACAAGGTCCGGGTCGTCACGATTGGCCGCAATCACCGCGCCCACCCACTCGCGCGGCAGCCGGGACCGTCCCACCAGCGCACCGATCAACGAACCGACCGCCGAGCCAATGGCCTTGGCATCGCGTCCTAGCGCCGCGGCCGCACAGAGCGTCGCGCGCGACCGTCCATCCCCGAACGCCAGGGCGGCAAAGGCCAGCGGCGCCTGTTCGGCCAAAAGCGGCGAGGCGGTGGGCTGCTCAATATCCTGCGGCGCGGCGGCCGGCGGCGGCAACTCCCCCTCCAGCCGATCGGGCGCCGACTCCACCAGCGCGGACTGATAGAGGCTCTTGACGAAGGCCTCGACTTCGCCGCGCGGGATCGAGCGGGCAATCGCCACCGCCCTCTCGATCAGCCGGCGCGGCAACGGGCCGATGGCGGCGCAAGCGGCTTCGATCACGCTTTCGGCCGTGGCTTTGGGCGTAAGGGCGTGGGCAATTCCCGCCGGAACCGCCGCCGAGAGATCCTGTTCCAGGGGGCGTTTCCAGAGAGCCGACAGGCGCGCGACCTCGGAGGCGGCCTTGTCGGGTCGGCCCACGTTGGCGATCCCGAACGCCGTCCACCATCCCAACCCTTCGCCGGGTTCCACCGAAAGGCCCGCGGTTTCGGGCTGCACCTGGCCGCGCTGGACCCGCAGCAGGGACTCGGCCATCCGCGGCGGCCAGACCTTCAGATCGCCGTAGCGAAGCAGGTGGCGCACCAACTCCAGGACGTTGCGCGAATGGGGATGGTCAGCGACAAACTTCGCAAACTGTCCGCGGATCATGGACTCATCCGTCACGCTCCCCGGTTCCGGATGAAGCGCATAGCCCGGTCCCAGATCAAAAAAGCCGGGGGGCTTGCGATAAGGAAGCATCTCGTTGATTTGACCGAAGAGCCGCCGAATGCGCTCGGCGTGCATCGCCTGGAGCGGCCCGCCGAGGGCATCGCCGACGGCCGCGCCGAGATAGGCGCCAAACACCTTGTCGCGCAACGTGATCACCCAGACACCTTCGTTCCAGGGCTCACCAGACTCTTTCGTTGAGAGACGCGTGCGTTTTCCGTAAACGCCGTTTCCGTGCATCACTCCGGGGGGCAGGGGCCGGGGGGCAGGGGTCAGAGAAGAGAAAAAGCGAGCCCGATTTCTGCCCCCAATCCCCGACCCCTGAGCCCTCATTCCCTGGTCCCTTTGATTGCGGACACAAGCCGCCGTGAGCCATCGCTCGAAACCATTCGGTCCTTAAACGGGAGCGCTGGGTGCGACCGAATCGCCGCCGCTCTGGCCTCGCTTCTCATCCTGCAAAGTGCGGTAGGCTTCCGGATAGTGCTTCTCGAAGCATTCGGGACAGACCCCATGAGTGAAGTCCGCGCCGGTCTGTTCATGAATATAAGCATCAATTTGCTGCCCGTAGTCCTGATCGGCGCAAATCTTCTTGCAGAACATGCAAATCGGCAAAAGGGATTTCAACCGCCGAATCGTCTGTAACGACTGTTCCAGTTCCTCGTTGCGACCCCGGAGCAAGGCCTCCAGCCGTACAAGGCGTTCGCCGACACGAATGCGACCGACCAGTTCGTCGCGGTCAAACGGCTTGACGATGTAGTCGTCGGCTCCGGCCTCCAGACCGTAGAGGATGTCTTCTCTGCGGTCGCGCGCCGTGAGCAGGATAATGTAGACGTAGGGTTGGCCGGGCCCGGCCGACCGGAGATACCCGCACAGCTCCACGCCGCTGATCTTGGGCATCATCCAGTCGGTGACGACAATGTCGGGCTGCTCCTGCCGGGCAATGGCAAGCACTTCCTCGCCGTTCGAGGCCAGCAACATCTGATGGCCCGTTGTCAGGATCAACCGCTGGAGGAGGTCGCGCATGGGGCGATCGTCTTCGGCAATCAGGATTTTCACGCAGGGTCTCCCGTTTCCGTCATTTTTGCGCCTCAAGTGTTTCGCGCGCCTTGCGCAGAAGAGCCAGCGGAGGTGACGGCTTGGCGAGGAAGCTCGGCCCCCCGGCAGGCCGACCCGCCGGTCGCTTCGCTGGACCTCCCCCGTTATGCACAGTCTCCGTCTTCCTATTCCCTCTGACCACTGGCCTTGTCAACGCCGCCCGACAGCCGCTGCCGGGCTTCCTGTTCCAGCGCTCGGTTCCTGGCCCGAAGTCGAAGCGCCAAATAAAGACAGCGCGGAAGGCCGATCAGGGCGGCAAGAACGATCTTGCCCGGCGCCAAGGCCAACGCCAGCCATGCGGTGGGGGTGTCCGGCACGCTGGGCATGTCATCAGGGTCAACGTCGGCTATCCATCCGGGGCGTGAATCGGCAGGGCCCTCCACGTCGGGTTCGGGAGAGAACAACCATGCGAGAACCAGGTAGGCGCCCCAGCCCAACCAGTAGTAGATGCGGAAAAAGCCCCGCGAGGCCCACTCTGGTTGCAGGAAAAAGATCACGGCATAGGGGCCCAGCACCATGGGAATCGTAAGAATCCAGCAGACCACCAGTTCGCCCGGGGAAACCGAGAACTCGCCCGTCTCGTCGCCCGGTTGAGCGCCGGAACCGGAACGTCGCCAGCCGCACGCGGGACAACCCTTCGCGAAGTCATAAGACCGCCGTCCAACCGATATCTCTGTTCCGCACTTTGGGCACTTCATGGCAACCACTCAGAGCGGCCACTCGATTTCCCCTCCCCCAACGAGAAAAGGTCGTTCCCTCGTTCGGCGCAAAAGGTCGCGGCGTGCAGGGTGACCGGGTCAGCGCGACGTCGGCGTGGAAGTCGGCGCGGCGGCATGTTCCACGAAGGCAAGAGTGGCGACCGCCGACACCCGGTTGGCTCCCTCCCGGCGGGCGCGCTCCCGGGCCTCGTTCGCTCGCCCCGTCAACGCATCGGGCGTTTCCAGCACATTCAGATCGGCCTGGGCCACCCCGATGCTGACCGTGACGTGGAATCCCTGACCGTGACAGGCAAACTCGCTGGTCTCGATGCGGCGCCGCAACCGTTCCGCCGCGCGCGCGGCGTTGTCCAGTTCGGCCGACGGCAGCACCAGCAGAAACTCCTCGCCGCCATAGCGACCCGCGGCGTCGTACTGGCGGCAGGATTCGGCGATCAGATTCCCCACGGTCCGCAACACGCTGTCACCGGCTTCGAGCCCGAACTGCTCGTTGATCTTGCGGAAACCGTCAATGTTCACCAGGGCGCAGGAGAGCGGCTCGCCGCTTCGCCACGCCCGGTTCAGCTCCGCCTCCAGGCGCATGAGAATGCTGGTGCGATTCAGCAAGCCGGTCAGATCGTCCGTGATGTTCATTCGATCCAGTCGGTGACGGCACTGGTCCAAGACCCGCAACGGCTGGTAAACCATCGCATAGCTGACCGCCCCCAGGAGAACAAACATCGCCACGGCGATCCCCAGAGCGATGCTCGAACGGCCCATCGCCCAGCTCCATCCCACGACGATCCCACTGAGCGCCCATACGACCAGGAGCGCCAACGAGAGAAAAAACCCCTTTCGCAGATTGCTGTCCTGCAACATCAGTACTCCTCCTGTCAGGGTTTCCGAGACAGGACGCGAACGTTGACCCGTTCTCCCCGGTCAATCTGCTCCCGCTCCGGTCCGCTCGGATAGAACTGTCGGGACTCTTCCCACATTTCCTCGATCTGAATGTCTTCGAAGCCCGTGGCCCCCAACAGCTGCTGCCACGCCAGGATGCGAAACAACCCCGCCGCCTCGTCGCGGGTTTCATCGCTGGCTTCGTACTTTTCGGTCAACCCCTCGCACTCGAATCCGAATCGTCCTTGCGGCTTGAGGACGCGGAAAGTTTCGCGGAGCACGCCCGTTTTGTCGGGAATCCAGTTCAAAGTCGCCTGGCTGATCACGGCGTCAAACGTCTCGTCTTCGAACGGCAGATGTTCGCCCGCACCGACCTGAAACGTGACGCGCGACGTCAGGCCCAGGGCCGAGGTGCGGAGAATGGCCTCGGCGATCCGTGCGATGCGGATATCCAAGCCTACAACGGTCGAGCCAAAGGCCACCGCGATCTGCCGGGTCGGCCCTCCCACTCCGCAGCCGATGTCAAGCACGCGGTCATCGGGTCCCAGCCCCACCCCCCGGCCCAGTCGTTCGGTCGCCTCGGCGCCGCCGACATGCCAACGCCAGCCGCGCAGCTGTTGCTCGCTCTGGGCCACAAAGTGCCTCACGCTGAACGCATAGTCGTCCGAGGCCATCGCGTTCAGCTCGCGGAGATACTCCTCCGGCTGCATGACCTTCTTCTTCAGCAACAACTGCAACAACGCCGCCTGTTCGATCCGCCCCGAGATCAGCGCGTTCGCGATCCATCCCGCTTCTTCTGCGAAGATTGACTCCACCGTACGCCCTCCAAGTTGGACTCCGGCGAATGCTCTAGCTACCTCAAGGACAACCCCATATCAAACGTCTGCCGTTGACTTCAATGTCAAAAGATGACGGTCGAATCTTTGTCTTGCGGTCAGTTCCGTTACGGCTGCGGAACGTTCCTTCAGAAAACGTGAAACCGGAAACGTGAAACCGGAAACGCGAGACTTTGAATCGCCGGCTCACTCGGTTTTCGGATAACGCCGGCGAACGATCAATCGGCGCTCGCGATTCAGCTCGTCCAGCCGGTCGCGCAGCTCCATCCACGGGTTCAGCACCGACGCCTGATAGGCATTGCTGTTGGCGACAGAGATGGAGGTGGCGTCGCTGGCAAAGGCCAGGTCGGCCATTTCGACGCCGTCGGCCAGGGCGAGCTCGTCTTCGATCTCGACAAATGCGTCGTCGAAATGGATTCGCCGCCGAAACCGAATCGCCGTCTGCTTCTTGCCCGTGATCAAAATCCTTTGCAGGAGGCGTCGCACCAAGTTGGCCGCCCACCGCCCCAGGGTCATCATGAACAGGCGAAGCGCGATGTGGCGGACGGGCGTGGAGAGATTGGTGCGCCGCCGGGACAAGACTCCCGTGACCTCGTACTCGCCCTCGCCCTTGCGCTCAACGCGGTGGTCGGGGTCAATCAGATGGCTCACCACCACCTGCCCGCTGGTTGTTCGTCCGATCGGGCCCGTGTCGCTCAGGATACAGCCGTCGCGATCGTGGACCTTGATCACGCCGCCCTTGGACAAATTGGCCACGGCGTGATAGCGGGGCGTCTTGCGCACCACCATTTTCGCTTCGGGCCAATAGCGCTCGTAAGGCGGCCGGTCGGCGAGCGCGCCCGATCTCACGTCGGGATCGTGGTCGAGATAGGCCTGCAAGTAGTTGATGACGTAGTGGCAGAGCAAGCGGTCGTCATCGAGATAGCCCCGCCGCCCGCACGCCATCCCGACCAGGAACGCATCGGCGATCTGTCCGGCCAGCGGCTCGACGGGCGCCAGCAACTCGAAGCCGTGCGGGTAGAAATGATAGCTGTTCCGGCTGCCGTATTCGCCGCCGTAGCTGCCGTCGGGGTGGACGAAATGAGAGGCGAATTCGACGGCGCGCCGCAACGGCTCGACGACCGAATGGTCGCCCGACACCGCGCGATATTTCGCCAAATAGTCAATCGTGAACGTGTGATAGCCCGGATCGGCGCCCTCGTATTCCTGGAACCAGCCTTCGGGCGACTGCCAGCTCAGCACCAGGTCGCGTCTCTTTTGTGCGGCGTGGGCGTACTTTCGCTCCCCCACCGTTTCGGCTACCATGAAGAGGCAGAGCGCGGCCAAGGCCTGGTGATTCGACAGGCGTCCCGATTCGTTGTGCCGGATGAGCCAATCGCCGCGACGGCAAAAGAACTCCAGAAACCGCGGCTCGTTCAGCCCCAGCAGCCGATAGGTCTCGATGAGGGAGTACAGCGAGAACGTCATCGCGCCCATTGCGCGCTCGAAGGGAAAGTAGTCATCACAGGTGCCGTCGCGGTGGGACGAGCGAATCGCGAACTCGATCGCCGCGATCGCCAGTTCGTGCAATCGTTCGCGGTGGTAATAGGGGTTGCCCGGAAACGGATACTGGTAGACCAGCGCGAGGGCCAGTCCGAACTCCTGCGACATGCCACAGGGAAAATCGGACACGCGATAGTGCCAATAGGCGCGATCGAAGGAGCCGTAGGTCGGGCTGAACCGGTTGCGGTCGAGCAATTCGAGAAGTGCGGGAATATACGCCAGCGCATGGCGGACGTACGTTTCCGGATCGGGCCGCAGGGTCTCGACGGCGGGGACTTCGACCGGCCGCAATTCCAGACGCTTGCGCAGCTGCACCACCGTGGCTCCTCTCATGCGATCTCGGTTAGCGCGTGTGGAGTATCGCCGCCCCTGCGGGACGTTTCAAGTTTCAAGTTTCAGGTTTCAAGGGGAAAGCCCTTGCCAGTCCTTCATGGCACGGCGCCGCCCCCGAAAACCATTAAACGCTGGTGGCTGACAGCCTGCGCCACTTTGCTTTTCGCATCTGTCCGATTCCCACACGATTCACAGGCTGACAGCCTGCTCCACTTTGCTTTCGCAACTCCCTCTTGCCGCGCGATGCGCTTCGCTTGGTTGTTGATCTTTCGGAACGTTTCAGAAAGTCTCCCCTTACAAAGACACTGTTCGGAGGGACTCCTCATGCTGCCATCGTACGAAGAAATCGCCGGGATGATTGATCATTCGCTCTTGCGGCCGGAATTGGGCGAGACCGAAACACGCCAGGGATGCGAGCTCGCCCTGCGCTATGGCGTGGCGAGCGTGTGCGTCAAGCCTTGTTTCGTTCCCCTGGCCGCCAAGCTTCTGGCGGGATCATCCGTCCGCGTCGGGACCGTCGTGGGGTTTCCTCACGGCGCTCACACGCCCGCCACCAAGTGTTACGAGGCCGAAGACGCTTGCCGTCTGGGCGCCCACGAACTTGACATGGTCGCCAATATCGCTCTGACCCTCAGCGAAAAGTGGGATGCGGTCGAAGGCGACATTGCCGCCGTGACCCAGCTCGCTCGCGATCATGGCGCCCTCATCAAGGTGATTTTCGAGAACTGCTATCTTCAGGACGGGCACAAAATCAGGCTGTGCGAAATCTGCGGCCGGATTGGGGTGGATTTCGTCAAGACCTCGACCGGCTTCGGGACGGGCGGGGCGACTGAGGACGACATTCGCCTGATGCGCAAGCATTCGCCGCCCCAAATTCACATCAAAGCGGCGGGCGGCGTCCGAACGCTCGATGCGGCCATCCGCATGCGCGAGCTGGGTTGCACCCGAATCGGCGCAACGGCCACCGCCGCGATTCTCGATGAACTCCGCGCCCGCACAAAGCAAAGCTCCTAAGCACGGCCCAACACGATAGAGGGATCAAATTCCTCCCTTTCAGAAGTGGGACGTGATTCTCGCGGCCCCGAAGGGGCGAAGGCCAGTAGCCGGGGGTGATGCGCAGTGCAACGGAGCGAACCCCCGGACCCGATCTCCCCCGATCTAGCCCCGAACGGGGCGTAGGAAACCGCGCCGCCCGGATTGTCTCCGCCGCCCCGTTCGGGGCTTGACCGGAAGGAGGGGCGTCTGTTCCGGGGGTTCGCTTCACTTCGTTTCGCATCACCCCCGGCTACTGGCCTTCGCCCCTTCGGGGCCGCCGAAAATCGCGCATGCCGGCGCGTACCCTAATTTAACCCCTCACGATAGAGATACCAGGATCGGAACTGACGCTGTATGGCGCGCGTACGCAAAACGAGTAAGGGACTGTGTGGCCAAGATCGTGGCTGAAACCCCACAGGAATTGCTGGCCGCGTGATTTTGGTAGCTCAATTGCGTTGGGCTGTACTAAGCACAGGTTCGGAGTCCAGACTTTCCGTCTGCCTTTCCCCTTCTTCCTCCTTTTGGAATAAGTCAGGCGAGCCAGAGGAAAGGAAGAAAAAGCCTCGGAAAGTCTGAACTCCGAACTTCAAGGTTCGACGAGAACTTCGACTTCCAGCGGTAGGGAGCCGCGATTCTTGAACCACGCGAAGGGGTCGTACACCAGGTCCCACTTCAAAATGTATCGCCCCGGTCGTTCGGGCGCCCGCAAAGCCGCGCGCAGCTCCGCCGTTTCGCCCGGGTGCGGCGAAGGGGCGATTGGCGTCCTGAGGCCGTCGAGCAGCAGGAGCGCGCCGTTGTCGTAGTACCAGCTGTAAGCGAGTTTGACCGATTTGTCGCCTTCGGTGGGCCATGCGACGGCGGCCGTATTCATGATGGCAATCGCCACGCGGGTCTCTTCGCCCGGTCGCAGTCGCGTGGGCGTCTCGTGGCGGACAAAACGCACGCTGTAGAAGAGCGCGTCTATTGGGTCTTGGGCGGCGGCGAGGGTCGGCGTGGGAAGCCCCGCGCTCGCCTCGCCCGCGCCTTGGCCCGCGCGCCAAGCGACGGCTTCGGCGAGGATGCCGGCGTCTTCGGCCTGGCGGCGGGTGCGCTGCTGAGCCAGCCGCACGGTCTCGACCAGTCGGCGGTTGATCCGCCGGCTTTCGGCCGAGGCACGCACCAGCGCGGGCTTGACAAAGAAGTTCTTCCACACCACGCGCCCGGCCATTTGTAACGCGGCGGTCGCGTCGCGCAACGCACTCTTGAATTGTCCCTGCTTGACCTTCCGAAAGTAGTCCATCAACCAGTTGGCGTCGCTTAAATAAGCATCGAGCCAGCGGCCTTGCTCGGCGACCTGGCGCTCCATTTCGACGAGCGCCTGTTCGAGCGGATCGCCGCCGACGGCAAGGATTTTGGCCAGATACGCACAGCGCACGCAGGTCGAAAAATCGCGCACGACCAGCCGGCGACGAAACGCCTGGAATTCCGGGCCGTTCCAGATTTCGGGGAGCGCCTGGCTGTGAAGGTCGCCCATCACGGCCGGACTGAAACAACACGCGCGGACTCTGCCGTCGGTCTGAATCAGAAACTCCTGCCAGGGGGCGGGGCAAATCGGCACGTTGCCCGACGTGGGATCGAACTGGCGGCGATGAAGGGTTTCGAGCGGGACACGTTCGGGAATCGGCGGCAACACCGGGGCCGCGGTGGCCGCGCCTGCCGCACCGCCTATCGCCGACGGCTCGGTCGGCGCAGCACTTTCGCGCGCCATTTCCGCCAGCAGCACTTCGTTGTTGAAATAGGTGTGTTGGATTTCGATGCCGATCTCGCGCGCCCGCCGCAGGGCCTGCTTGTACCAGGCTTTCTCTTCCTCCAGCGCCGGCGCCTCGCTTTGCTCCAGGCCCGTGGGCGTGGGCTGCATTTTGAAGATCTCGACGCTGGATCCGCCGTACTTCCTGGCGAAATCAACAAACTCCACCATCTCGGCGATGTTGGTACGCATCGCAACAAACACAAACGTCAGGCGGGGCCATTCCGTCCGGCGCTCGGCTTTCTTCCGTTGCATGAGCTCGAGATTGGCGATGAGTTTGTCCCATTTTCCGCCCACGCGAATGCACTCGTAGGTTTCGCGTCTGACGGCATCAATAGAAAGGCTCATGTGCGTCAGGCCGCTGTCGAGAAGGTCATCCATGTAGCGGTCCACGAGCTGGAAATTCGTGGAAACGTAGCTCTTGGGCGGATGGTAGCGTTTGATCAGTTCGATGAATTCACGCGTGCGACCAGAGGCGAAGAGCTCGCCGGCGTCGTTCCAGGTGATTTGTCGGCAGAAATCGAGATAGGGGATGGCCTTTTCGAGACATTCGCGGTCGAGGTCAATGGCCGGCATCAGGCGCGTGAAGCACATCACGCAGTCGAGGTTGCACTTGAGCGTCAGCCCAAGGTCAATCACCTGGGGCCACGACGACAGAACCAGTCGGCCCTGGCGATATTCGAACTCGTTGAGATGCGCGTTGGCTGCGTGAGGCTTCATTGATCAAACCGCATGAATGCGACGTATCGCTCCACGATTCGCGGCCACTGATAGAGACGCCCGACGAACTCGCGCCCGCTGCGGCCAAGTCGCGTGCAGAGATTCCCGTCGTGGGCCAGCCAATCGGCCGCCGCACAGAATTCCATGCTATTTCGATACGAGAGGCCGCCACCGCTTCGGCGGCACTGGCCTTCGGACACGCGGCACAGCCCGTTGGCCAAAACGGGCGTTCCGACCGCCCACGCTTCGAGGAGAACCAGCGAAAGGCTCTCGAAGTGGGAGGGCAGCACCAGGCAGCGTGCCGCCGCCATCGCGTCCCATTTGTCCTGTCCGCGAATGACGCCGACGTGGTGGATACCTTTGCGACGCGGGATTGTCAAGCGGCCCGACCCCGCCATGACCAGCGACAAGGCGTGGTCCTCGCCCGCCCACTCGCGATAGGTCCTGTAATCCTTGAACAGCTCATCGCAGCCCTTCGACTCGTCTATCCGTCCCGCATACAGCATGAACGGTTCGTGGATGTTGAATTTCGCGCGAAACCGCTCGCCGTCGGCCTCGTCAGGCAGATCGAGGCCCGTTCCGATCACCTCGGACGGCGGCAGTGCGAACGGAAAACGCCCGGCGATAAACCGTCTCTCTTCTTCGGTGCAAAAGGCAATCCCGCGCGGCGAACGAAACACATCCTCGAAAAGCCGCAGATAAACCGGCGGCTCGTCATGAGCGAATGGAACCAGGTAAAACGGCTTGCTCATCTTATCGAGGCTCTCGTAAACCGTTGCGTAGAGATAGGTGAAAAAAACAAATCCGGCGTAGTCGCGGGCGTGCTCGGAGAGATAGGTCTGAAGCGTGCGGCTGTGAGGTCCCTGGAGATCCATCCAATGCCGCTCATCTTCGGCCGTGTGGAACCTCAGGAGAGTCTTCTCGTTGTGGCGATTGAAGCGCCGAACGTTGCGCGGCTCCTCGACCGCAAATCGCCTCACGGTCACGCCTTCGTCTTCGCTTTCTCCGGGCGGATAGGAATTCTCCCAGGTCATGTGGTCGAGGGCGCAGGTCGTCAGCACCTCGATCTGCCAATGCGGAACCAGCCGCCGCGCGACGTCGCGGCAAATCGCTTCGGCCCCGCCGAGAACCTCGCGGCCGTAACGCTGAATGATGAAACCGACGCGCGGGCGACTCATGGCTTATCCTGACGCGGAAAATGGCGATCCTCGACGTCGCGGAGCACCGCAGCCATTTGCTCTTCGCGAAAACTCGGGGCGCGTTCGATACATCGGCGGCGAAGATCCTCATGCCGTTTCTCGTCGGCCAACAATGTCGCGACTTGCTCGGCCGCGCCATCGAGATTGTCGCGATCCGCCAGCAAACCCGTTCCGCCCATGATCTCGGGCAGACAGGTCCGTTCGGTGGTCACGGTGGGGACGCCGAAGCCCATCGCTTCGACGACGGGCACGCAGAAGGTTTCCCATTTTGACAAGGTGACGAACAAACGCGCGTATTTGAAGAACGGTTTGAGAAGGGAGGGGTTGGCCAGACGCCCCGCAAACCCCACGTGACGCTTGATTCCCAGGCGAGCGAGCAGTTCCTGGATTTGCCCCTGGTACTGCACCGACGCCTGCCGGTTGCCGACGATCCAGAGCTTCAGCTCGGGCCGACGACGACGAATCTGGTCGAACAGCTCGATCATCCCCAGAATGTCCTTTTGGGCCACGACGCGTCCGACGAACAAGAGATACTCGAGCCGCGAAAGGTGCTCGGCCAGAAACGGTTGTTCTTTCGCTTCGGCCAGCGCGTTCCCGATCGCCAACGGGGTTTTGACAATTCGCTCATAGCCGGCCCGGCGCAACACGCTTTCGGAATAGTCCGAATGGACGAGGCAAAGATCGAACACCTCGCGCATCTGCGGCAACGCTTCGATCGCGCGGGCAGCCAGCCGTTTCAAATCCTGTTCGTCTTCGGCGTAGAGTTCGGGCGGACAAACGCCGTGGAAATCCAGGATCTTGAAGTCGGGTCCGCGCCCGCGCAAACAGGCAAAATTCTCGGAATAGATGGAATAGTGAAACCAGAGAATGTCACCGGGTCTTGCCACATAGGCATACGACGGGAGAAAAGGGATTTCGCGGGTTCCGAGGTCGGCGAATATGGCGATTTCATGCCGCGGCGAAAACGCCGCTCGAAGCATTTCGATATAATTGCCAATGGCGTCGCCCGCCGCCAGGGTGGCGGTCATCAGATTAATCCTCACGGCCCGACTCCGACGGCGGCGAAGATGGCTTGACGGTGGGGCGGCCCGCTGTGCTTTCGAGCAATGCCAGCCGCATCTCGATCGCTTTGAGGCGTCGTTCCAGGACCAGCGATCGCAATTGGTAATATCGGGTCCGCAAGGCCGTGCTGTAAAGACGGCGGACAAGATAGGTGGCCGATTCGTTGTATCGCCGCTGCGTGCCGAAGAACAACCGGCGGAAAATGCTGTAAAGCCAGCGAACCGGGGCCAAGTACTTGATCTTGCCCTCGGGTTCGAGCGACTGGCGCACCTTCAGCAGAAACAGATTGTCGAGATCTTCCTGATCGAGGCGGAACGGCTCGGGCGCCTCCCCCGCCACCGCCAGTTCGCTCTCCAGTCGCGCGAGGTCGTCGTGAACCATTTGCAGAGCGGCGGGATCCTGGCCGCCTCCCTCGCCCAGCGCCCGCAAGCTGACGAACAGGCGCAACTGGTCCATCGTCAGGTCGCTGTCCGACTTTCCCGAGTCATCCTGCGCACTCACGGTCTGCTCATTCCCCACGAATGCCTCGAAGCTGCGATGGCTGGATGCCTTTCGGGCTCGATTCTCTTTGCCCACGCAAGCCATAACGTTGGCGACGCAACCCATTCAAGCGAATTCTCGCTTATTGCGCTTGCAAAGAGAAGCCCCGTTGGATTAGGCGTAATCCGTCCCGATTGGCGGAGTCAAGACCATGGATGGAGAAGAGAATCCCGTGCCCGCAGCCGCACCCGGCGAACCGTCGCGACGTCCCGATCTTGACACCGAGTTCGAAGGCCTGCCGACCGCCGACATCCCCAACTACCGGATCGGCCAGGAGCTGGGCCGCGGCGGCATGAGCGTCGTATACTCGGCCGTCACCGAGAAAACGGGCGAGAAAGTGGCGGTCAAGATTCTCTATCCCTATTATGCCGGCAACACCGACCTGGTCAACCGCCTCCATCGCGAAATCGAAGTCCTGCGCAAGGTTCAACATCCCAACATCGTCCGCTATCTCGACAGCGGCCAGCGCCGAAGCTGCACCTACTATGTCATGGAATTTCTCAGCGGCGAATCCCTCGAACAACGCCTCGAGCGCGAACAACGGCTGCCCGAAAAAGAGGCCTGCCGGATTCTGCTGGCGGTCGCCAGGGGCCTCGCCGAAGCCCACCAGCATCAGATCTTTCATCGCGATGTCAAACCCGGCAACATTTTCCTGACCGCCGGCGGCCAAATCAAACTGATGGACTTCGGGTTGGCGAAGGACGAAACCGACGCCTATCAGACCCAGCTCGGACTGGTCATCGGCACTCCGCTCTACCTCGCTCCCGAGCAGGCCCGCGGCGAACCGGACATTGACGGGCGGGCGGACCTCTACGCCCTCGGCATCTCCCTCTATCACTGTCTCACGGGCGTCATTCCGTTCGAGCACCTGAGCGTCCCGCTGATCCTGACCAAGAAGACCGTCTCGGCGATCCCATCGCCCAAGGAGATCAACCCGCAGCTCTCGGACAACATTGCCGAGATTATTGGGGGCATGTGCGAACGCGACGTGGATCTGCGTTATCCCGACGTGGAGATGCTGATCGAGGACCTCGAAGGCCATCTCGCGGGCCGACCGCCCACGTGGCGCAACCAAATCGTCAAGCGCCGCACCGTCATGATTCATCCGCCGCGCGCCGCCACGCCCAGCATCCTCGCCGACCCGGTTCTTAAGTCGGTGATCATGGATTCGCGGGGGCTCACCGAAGCCCGCGACTTCCCGCCCGACCATGTGATTTTCTTCGAAGGCGATCAGAGCAAAGACGTCTATCTGCTGATCTCCGGCGAAGTCGAAGCCCTGAAGGCCGGCATTCGCATCGCCACGCTCGACACCCCCGGCACGTTCTTCGGCGAGATGTCGGGATTGCTCGGTCTTCCGCGCTCCACCACCATTCGCACCCGCACGGCCACACAGGTGACCCGCATTGATCACGAGACGTTCGCCAACTTCCTCAAAAACTATCCCACCCTCAACTATCAGCTGGCGGTCATGCTCGCCGAGCGGCTCCAGAAGACCACCGAAGATTACTATGGCTTGCGCACCCGCTTTCGCTCGCTCACCCGGCATCTCAACCTCGCTCAGGCGCTGATGCGCGAACACGAAGAGTGAGAGAAAAGCAAGGATGAAGGCTGAAGGCGGAAGGATGAATGATGAATGATGAATTCAGGAGGGATGGGAAAGTTGAACCTGCTTCTGGGCCGTCTGCGGCCTTCCAGTTTGTCCTTCCGCCTTCCGCCTTCTGGTTTTCATTCATCCTTCATAATCCATCATTCGTCATCGTTTTCCACAGCTCTCTGACGAGCGTAGGGTCGTCGAGACGCGATTGAAGGAGGGCGAGCGCCTCGCGCAGAGCCTCCTCGTTCCGGAACCGCACTTCGAGCCGCAGCTCATCGGACTCGAACCGGGGTGAGGGTTCGAGGCGCATCGTGGGCGGCAGATGGAGGGCGGCCTTCGCGGCCGCGAATCGCGTTTCGCGCGCCGCCAGCGTAGGATAGCGCAGGAGATGGAGCCGCCGCCGAAGCGCCGACGCGCGTTCGGTCTCGGTCATTTCGGCCGAGTCCAGAATGGCCGAAATCGCCGGAGCGGCCAGGATCTCGACGAAACTCCGTCCGTCACGCCGCGACACATCCGCCAGCAACTCCGCCCATTCGCGAACGATCGAAACCGAGGGCCGGCACCGTTCGAGCAGACGGACGAACGCCCCTTGGTCGGCGGACGAAAGCGCCGCCAACGAGGCCGCCGGCTTTTCTTCGATCCGACCTTCGGCCACAGCCCGTTGGACGGGTCCGACCAATTGGAGCAAGGCCAGTGTGCGATCGAGCAACGCACCGCTGGGTTGCAGTCCGACCAGCGGCAGATAGTCGCGGAGCAGCAGCTCGCGATCCACGTGCTGCCCGAGCTTGGCCAGGATGATGCCACGCTCCATCGCGTTGAATCGGCGGTGAGGAAGATTATCGAACAACGCCAGCCGCAAGCAGTCGGCATCGGTCGTCTCGGGAGGAAGAAGGCGCGTGGGGAGAGGGTCGGCCTTCAGGTCGCGGGCCACTTGCGCGCGGCCGAACCCGCAGACGATTTGGCATCCCTCGGCCGGTCTCCGATGCCTCACCAGCAGTGGCTGGAGGACGCCCACCGCGGCAACCGATGCCCGCAGCTCGTCATAACGCCGGGCAAAACCCAGATCGAAGGTTCGATCTTCCAGCGCGATCTGCTCCAGCGGCAAGTCTTCAATCTTCACGGGAACCGACCTCGCGGCTTCGGGTGAGACATGGACGTGATCGTCGAGAGGGCATTCCGATTGCCAGAGAGCCGTCGTTCCAGATTGGCCCCCGTTTTGCATTGTCAGTTGTCGGTTGTCAGTCGTCGGCTGAAAAACGCGGCGCAGAACGGGCGTTCTGTGTTCCCCCACCATTCCGCGCTTGGGAAGAACACACCGGCCCTTAGCGCGCCGCGCCCTCGGGCTTGACGTCGCAACTGAGAGCCGAGTGGCCCGTTTCCCGGCAGATTGACATCACGTCGAAAAAGGGCTGCACGCGGGCCGACTTGTCCGTGCGAATCCGAATAGGCAACGAGGTGCTGACATCCGCCAGTCGGGTCTTCAGCTGCGCGCTGGTAACGGCATCCTCGTTGAGAAAGATGTTTCCTTCGAATCCAATGGTGACGACCATCTCTTTGGGAACCTGAGGGGCCTGGGTGCTCACACCCGCTTGCGGGAGTTGCACGTCCATCACCCGGGTGTTTTCCTTGATGGTGGTCGCCAGCAGAAAAAAGAAGATCAGGTTGAGGATGCAGTCGAGCAGCGGCGTGAGGTTGATCGGATCGAGTTCCTGATTTCGCGAACGTGCCCCGGTGGTCATGATCAGCGCTCCTTCGCTTGAGCCGGAATGCGAGCCGGCGGCGGGGCGGGGGTCGTAACGGGGGGCGTGGCCGGGATCGCTGCGGGCGTCGCGGCCGGACGCCCGGTTGGATGCTTGGCCGGTGGCGGCAGGAGCCCAAACAATTCTCGCGTGCGCGCCGGGATCAAGTCTTCCTCATAGCGATACAGCCTCTGCCGAAAAAAACTCAGGAAGAACTGCGAAGGCACCGCGATCATCAGCCCCCACATCGTCGTGACCAGCGCCTCACTGATCCCTTTGCCCAGCTCGCCCACCGAGCGGGTCTCCGAAACGCCGAAGGTATGGAAGGCACGGATCATGCCCAGGATGGTTCCCAACAATCCCAGCAGCGGCGCCACCTGGTAGATCAACGACAGGTAGCCGTGACGCTGATAGAACCCCGCCATCTCCTCGCTGGCGACCTGTGACACGGTCAGGTCCCAACTCTCGCCGTGACGTCCCACCCAGGGCAGCAGCCGCCGGCAAACGCGCGTCAGGGGGCTGTCGGGACAAGCCTTCAGATTCTCCGTCACCGTGTCGAGCGACACGGGATCACCGCTTTGGCGAAAAGCGGCCTCCACGCGCCGGGGCATGATTTTTCCGCGGCGCAAGTCAATCAATCCATGCAGGATCAAGGCCAGCGCGACGATCGAGCAGGGGATCAGGGCGAACATGGTCACCCCGCCCGATACGACAAACCTCTGAAAAAGATTCTCCACGATGTGACCTCGTTTCTTTTGCCGCGCGAACCGCAAGGCGATCCCCCGGCGCAAAATTCAAACGCATCATCCACCGTCGCCGTCGCCCTGTCAAGCCTCGTGCGTCTTGCCCCCAGCGTTTTCCATGGCAATTCCGAGAAGCTCGTTCAAAGGGGGGACGCCGGATCAGACCAGCCGACTGATGCAAATGAGGCATCTCAAGGTGGTTTCGCGAATCTTGGAGACCTTCTGCATGTCGCTGATTTCGGGATGGATATAGGGGTTGCGATAATGTTGCAGGCTGGTCAGCAGCTCGGCAAACGTCAGCACGTCGTTGTCGCTGTCAAGCCCCTTGAGGCTCAGGGGGTTGTCAATCTTCACCGTCGCGTTGACGCGCCGGAACTCATAGCGGCGCCCGAAACAAATGATCATGATCCCCAGCGCCTTGAGTCCGTCGGGCTTGTACCGCTCGGCGTGTTCGCGGATGCGGGCCAGGGTCTGACTGACGTTTTCGATCGTCACCTCGAACCGTCGCTGGTGCTGCAACTGAAGGAGGTACTGGTGGTAGAACAGGTCCAGCCCGCGCGTTTTTGCGTCATAGAGGGTCTCGAGCAGCTTGTAGGTGTTTTTCGATTCCAGAAACCGGCTGATCTTTCGGCGCAACACCGTCTTGGCTTCGTTCTCCACCGCGAAACAGTAAGAGAATCCGATATTGCGCGAAAAGTCTATATCCTCGCCCAGTCGCGGTTGCTGGCGATAAAGAAACTCCGCCGTCCGAAGCGTTTCGCGCGATTCGGGCGAGAGGCGGTCAAACGACGGCAATTCGGCCCGCAGCAGGTCGTCAACCTCCTTGAGGCCGATGGCCCTCGCGCCTTCGCGGCCGGCCTCCATCAGCGAAGTCGCCCGCTGCTGGAGCGCCGATCGCAGCTCCGCCGAACGCAAGGCCAGCAGACGCTCGAACACCTCTCCTTTGACGTAAGAATCCACCTCGGCATCGAGCAGATATTGTTGCAACTGCACGACGGCCGCTTCGGCTTGCGGCGGCTGGATCGAATCCTGGCGTTCGCCGAGCGCCCGGACTTTCTGGAGAATGTCGCGATTCTTCACAAAGGAGGCATGGCAGCGGTTGATCTGCTGATAGAGCGGGTCGAGTTCCTCCTCGATCCGGCTCTTGCTGAAGGCATAGGCCGCCCCGTACTGGGTCGCCAACGCGCCTTCCTCGAAGGTTCCGACCGCCGAGATCAGGATGATCGGCAACAGCGGCATTTCGCTTTTCAGCCACCGAATCAGGTCGAGACCCTCGCGATCGGTGCGCATGGCCAAATCGGTGACCACCACCAACGGTTCGGTCTGTGCCCGGACGAGCGCCAGGGCTTCCTCGCCGTTCTCGGCTTCGAGCACCTCGTAGCCCTGCAAGCGCAGGTTGCGCGCGAAGGCCTGACGATACATGGCGTTGTCATCGGCAATGAGAACATGAATTCGATTCATTTGTCGTCGCTCCCCTTCGCCGGTGGCGGTTCCTCACGGCCAACCGTGCTCTTCTCGTTTCCCTGCCCGTTGCGGTCGGACGCGGCCTCCCGGTAGGGCAACACGAGCGAGACCTCCGCTCCGCCGTCGGGGAGGTTCCGCGCGCGCAGCTGGCCCCGGTGAAAATCATGGACGATCTGCCGAACCCAATTCAGCCCCAACCCTTCGACAATCCCCTCTCGCTTGGTGGTAAAGCCCCCGTGAAAGATCGTGCGGATTTCGTCGGGCGAGGCCAACTCGCCGCGCTGATTTCGAATCCCCTCGCCGTTGTCTCGCACGGAAATGGTGATCGTGTTCGCGGCCCGGTCATGGGACGTCTCAATCCCCAGCGAAAGAACGAAATTGTTCTCGCGCATGGCGCGGCGCTTCAGGGCATCCATGGCATTGGTCAGCAGGTTGAAGATCGCCAGTTTCAACAACCGTGGTTCGACATAGCTGCGCGGGACATCGCCCTCGGCCTTCTTGCGAATCTGGACTCGGCGCGATAACGACAGGCGGAACAGATCGGCCACCTCGCTCGCCAGCGCCGACACGTCCACCCGCTCATACTCGGGGTGATGGACATAGCTGAACGAGCGATAGATATTGATGATCTCCTGGAGGAACTTCGTGTTGTTCAACAAGCCCTGCAACGATTCGGAGAACAAGTCCTGCAAGGGCGGATCGAGGCGGGTTCGGCTCTCGGGCGGCAGATGGAGAATGCGTCGGACCGTGTCCAACTCCAGCTTGCTGGTGGCAATCACATTGGTGAGATCGTGGCCGAGCGCGCGCGAGAGACTGATGTTGGCCTTGCTTTTCTCGCGCGCGATCAAATCGCGTTGCAGGTCGAGCGTTTCGAGCCCGGATCGAACGGCGTTGGCCAGACGGAGCAGGGTGTCGCGGCTCCACCGCAGGTTTTCCTGGCTCAACGACCCGAGCGGCGTCGCGGCCAGAAACGCCGCTCTCCGCTCTTCCTGATCGGCCGCAATGGCCATGGCAAAATACGGGCGTCCCTTGTTGGGATCGCCCACCCGAAAGTCCAAAACGCGGGAACTCCCGCCGAGGCCAAACTGCCGGCCCAGGGCCATCCAGTCGCCTTCCGCAGGTTTTGGCAACCGCTCGTGATTGCGATCATGAAAAGCCGCGCACGACCACCGCACGGTTGGATCGGGACCCCCACCGAGATCCAACTCGACCGCATAGACGGCGGCAAAACCGAAGTGGGGCGCAATGACCTCGGGCAAGCCACCGACGATCTCGTCGCGCGAGACCAGCCGGTCCACCGACATGTACTCCGCCATGGAGCGGGTCACGGCGTTGAGAAGGGCGTCGCGCGCCAGGTCGTTGTAGGCCGCCTCGAGCACCGTCCGGGGGCGGGGCAAAATGGTGGGCAGCGTCCCTTTCGACTGGTCAATGCAGCTGGTCACAATTTTGATCGGCAGAATCAGATGACGAAGAATGTACCAGTAGAGCAACGCCAGGACCAGCACCACCCCGGCCACGTACGCACGATATTGCCGGGTCAGTTCGTTGATTTCGGGGATATTCCGCGGCGACGTATAACGAAACACGATCTCGCCATTGTTCTGTTCCGGGGACAGCTGCAAGAAGTGTCGGCCTTCGCCCCAGAACCGTCGCAACAGCAGGCTGTTGGCGAAGGTGTTTTGCTGTCGGTACTTGTCCACTTCCCGCGCCAGGATTTTATCGGCGCGAACCGCTTTGCCCTCAACGTAGCGCACGCTGTAAACGGAAATGCTGACGAGGCAATTGCCGCCCTGCAGAATCCGACTGGTCTCCTTGTCCATCTCGCGCAAAGCCTCTGCCATCATGGGCCTCACCTGGCTCTGCTCTTCCGGGCGTTTCCGCAGTTCTTCGGCGAAAGTGAAATACCGCTCGGTCTCCTTGTAAAGCTTCTCGGTCAGCTCGTCGGGACAGATCGTCCGGATATTGTTGATACAAATCTCCTTTTTCTTGTCCTGATAGATCTGCCGGTCAATCTCGACCACGACCACGCCGACGATGAACAGGAAAATCAGTCCGGAGAGAATGGGAAGGTAGTTGCGATGGATCTTGCTCCACACGGCCCTAAGACCTCAGTGAACAATGAAAAATGAAAAACCGACAACCGACCATGAAAAATGAAAAGGGAGCGGCCGACAGCGGACCATGAACAATGAAAAACGGACCACCGACAACCGACGATGCCAAACGGAGAACGAACAAATGACTACGAGAAAAACTCACCACCCGGGATTGCCCGTTTTTCATTGCCCGCTGTCGGTTGTCCGTTTCCCATTGTCAGTGGTCCGTTGTCCGCCTCAAATTATCCGTTTTGAATTGTCGGTTGTCCGTTTTTCATTGTTCATTTAGCGTTACCGCCGCGTCCTGCCGGAGCCTTCGCTCGGCAGCGACTCCGAGGAGACGGCATCCAGGAAACGCGTATCCAACTGCTCGCGTCCCAGAACGCGTTGAGGCGAGGTGGAGGCGGGCGCAGGCCCCGTGGCCAGCATCAGAGACCGCCGGGTGGGCGGGCGCGTCATGACCGCCATCACAATCTGTCGCGCCAGTTGCCGCATAGCCGCCTCGTACGCGTCGTCGGGAACCACCTCGATCACCCGCCGGGCATCACTGACAAACATGTAGTCCACATCAATCCCTTCCCACGTCATCAGCGGCTTGGACTTGTTGCGGTCCGACGAATCGTAGAGGGCTATGTCGGCCACTGCTACGATGCGGCTGGTCAGCGGGAATTCATCCGAACCCATCCGATCCGCGCGCACATCGAACTTCTGCAGCTTGCCGACCAGGACGGCGTCGGCTCGCGGTCGCCGGGTCACGTCCAGTCGGCCGTCCACCAGGAATTCCTCCTGGGTCAGCCGTGTCAGCTTCTCCTCAATCCCCGGCTCGTATGAGCGGTTTTCGAACATCATAATGTAGATCGAGGTGATACTTTGCGGCAACAGCCGCGCCGGCGGAATGCGCACGCATGCTCCCACCGCGATGCCGATCAGAACCACGGCCACCAAGGCTTTTCTCATCGTCGCTTCCCTCGCACCTATTCTTGTTCGATCATCTCGACGTCTCGCGGCAAATTCAACTGAAATATGTCGGGCGGCATGGACGGGTCATTCCACTTGATCTCGGTGACCTCGACCACGGTCACATCCTGTTCGTCCCCCGTGATCTCGAACCGTTTGGGCGACAGATCGGTCTTCGAAAGCTCCAGCACAAACCTGGCAAAGGGCCGATCCTCGCGCCGCGACTTCGGCAAGAAGGTCAGCCGAACGACGTCGGCCGAGGTCACCGGGTCGCTCAACACCGTAAAGTATTTCAAGATTTTGTCGGTTTCAATCCCAAAGGCCAGCAGCATCTCATTGACTTCGCCGATGCCCGAACCGTTGCGCGCCAAGTGGTAACGCTCGGCCTGCTTGAACTTGGGAAAATAGAGCAACACCCGGTCGCCGATCACGAGGTTGGTGCTCGGCTCGGGTTTTTCGTAGTCGCACCGAAAGCTGTTCGGGCGTTCGTAGTAGAACCGTCCGCCGGCTTCGATCTTCTCCTGGAATACCGGGTCAATCTTGGTTTGGCGAAACTTGCCGGTGGCCCGCCGGTGGTCCTTGTGCCGTTCTTCCAACGTGCGCAGCCACTTGATGGCCACCGGGTCGTTGACCAACACGGGTGACGTGGCCCCGCGCGCTGCGGCGGTTGGAGAAGTTTCCGGGATGGCGACGGTGGGCGAGGTTGGCGGGGCGGGCTGACCAGCCGCAACACTGCGCGCCGTCACCGCCAGCCAAAGGATCAGGCTCACGACCAGAATCCTGCGTAAGACAAGCGCCCGCATGTCAGCGTCCTTCTGCCATCAAAACGGCGTGCGCGACAAGGCGCGCTGCAGAATAATCCGCACCTTCTCGAAGTCGGGCGGCACGGTGCGCGCGGCGCCCGCGGCGGCCACGGCGGCTGCCCCGTGCCGCAATCCGCCGCCGGCAATCAGCAACAACGCCGATATGGTGCGCGCCAGCTGGCGCGAGCGCAACAGCGAATTCAGTCCGGCCAGCGTGGCCGCCGAACCGGGGTCGGCGATCAGTCCGCTCCGCTCCCCCAACAGGTGCATGGCCTGGAGAATCTCGCGGTCCGATACCGTCACCATCATCCCGCCGGACTCGCGCACCGCGGCGACCGCCTTTCGCCAGTCACGGGGGGCGCCGACGGCCAGAGACTCGGCCACCGTTGACGGGGGCATCGCCACCGGGTCGCGCTCTTCCTTCCAGGCCGTATAGACCGACGCGGCACCCTCGGCCTGAACGCCGACGAGTTTCGGCAGGCTGGCGATCCACCCCAGCCGTTTCATCTCACCATAGCCCTTCCAGACCGCCGCGATCGTCGAACCTTCGGCCACCGGCACCACGACACAGTCGGGCACTTCCCAGCGCATCTGTTCGGCGATCTCGAAGGCGACGGTCTTTTCGCCTTCGACCAGGAACGGGTTGACCGCCTTGTTGCGATTGTACCAGCCATATTCCTCGGCACATTTTACGCTCAGCCGTA
>Ga0315282_10002566_pt1 | contig 33219 bp, 28 predicted proteins | sample YL17G07_20_MG_FD_203693 | JGI IMG/M metagenome (GOLD analysis project Ga0315282, IMG submission 203693) | Sediment microbial communities from Yellowstone Lake, YNP, Wyoming, USA - YL17G07_20 | ecosystem: Environmental > Aquatic > Freshwater > Lake > Sediment | place: USA: Wyoming | collected...
CGAATTACTTTCCATAGTTCGTCTGTGATAAGTTCTTTTGCCATAGGCATGCCCCCCTCATATTGTTGGACATGCTCTATATCGGCATTTTCGTCACCCAACTTGAGGTTTTGTTAGAGTCTCTTAGTTTGTCAAGCGCTTCTTTCGCCTTCTTTTTCACCTCTTCTGAACTGTCATTTTTAGAGAGTTCCTGCAGCGCTTTCAGAACGCGCTGGTCCTTTATCTGGTGTTTGACAGTTAGTTCAATAGAAGAGACTCGGCGGAACTGATACTGCTCCTTTAGAGCCGCAAGGAGAGCAGAAATGCCACGCTCATCATTGAGTTTGCAAACTGCCTCAATTGCAGTGAGTTTAGTCTGGAAGTCAGGGTCTGTGAGCCCCTTTGAGGCTATTACATCAATCGCCTCCTTAGTGCCTATTTCTTCAAGCGAATTGATTGCTGACCGGCGCACACTTTCAAACTCATCAGGGCGAAGAACGCCTTCAAGCGCCTTGACAGCCCCTGGTTCTTTCAATTTTGCTAACGCTTTGACAGCGGCATCTCTGACTCCCTCCTTGCCATCCTTTGTCAGGTCTGCTAACGCAGGGAGCGCTTTTGGTGAGGGCATAATCTCAAGTGCGTTGCAGCAGGCGGTTCTGACGGAACTGAACGGGTCTTTGAGTCCTTTTATGAATAGTTCAGTTGACTCCTTGTCCTTGAAATCTGTGAGCGCGCTGGCGGCTGATTTGCGGACAATGGAGTGCGCATCGTTTGCTAACGCTTCGCGAAGAGCCGGTATCTCTTCTTTCAGAGACAATTTTGCGATTGCGTCTATGCACGCTGCGCGCACAATTGACCAGCGGTCGTTCTTGAGCGCATCAATAAGCGCTGAGCGCGCCTCTTTCGCTCCTAACACAGCAAGGTAACTTGCCGCCGCTGCGCGAACTGTGTTTTTCTTGTCTGCCTTGAGCGCTTTTGTAAGTTCTGTAACGGCGAGTTTTTTGATTTCTCCGCTCGCGTCTGCTGCTGCGATTTCTGAAATCGCTCCGGGGCAAGCCTCGCGGACTGTATAATCAAACTCTGTTCTCAGATGCTCTGAAACTGTGTCAAAAGCGTACTTGAGCAGTTCCTTGCGAACTTTTGCTTCCTGACCTCTCGCCCGGTTGCCAAGGTCAACAATTTTGTCCCTGCGCATATTGGGTGGAACACATCTGCCAATGTCTTCAATATGGGGCAGAAAACTTTTCTCTGCGTCATCAAGAGGAGGCGTCCACACCTTTTTGCCTGTTTCCTGCTGCTTTTCCTTAGTATCCTGGGCGGATGCGATAGCGAGGGAAAGGAGAAGAAGAGCCGGGATGGTAAGATAGCGCATAGCAGTGTCCTTTCCTATTTTATCAGGAGTTCCGCGACTTGGACCGCGTTGAGGGCGGCGCCTTTTAGCAGTTGGTCGCCGACCACCCAGAGCGCAAGACCATTTTCCAAAGCGATGTCCTCTCTTATTCTTCCTACGCAGGTGAAATAAGTGCCGGAAGCGGTTAGCGGGGTCGGGTAAATGTTCTCATCTGGGGAGTCTAACAGTTTCACGCCTGGCGCAGTTTTGAGAATCTGGCGCGCCTCGTCAGCGGTAATTCTTTTTCCGAGAGAGAGATGGACCGCTTCTGAATGCGCGCGATAGACGGGAACTCGGACGCAGGTGGCTGAAATTTTTATTGACTCGTCCGTCAAAATCTTACGCGTCTCATTCGTCATCTTTATCTCTTCTTTTGTGTATCCGCTCTCCAGGAAGTCGTCAACGTGCGGGAAAAGGTTGAACGCAATCTGGTGCGGATAAACCTCGCGAACAACCGGTTCTGAACGCTCAATAGCGCTGACCTGTCGGCGCAGTTCCTCTATCGCCCTGTAGCCTGTGCCGCTAACCGCCTGATACGTGGCGACAATGATTTGGCGAATTCCCGCCCTGCGATGAATCGGAGCGACCGCAACCACCAGCAGAATTGTCGCACAGTTCGGGTTTGCGATGATTCCCTTATGATTCTTCAGGGTTTCAGGGTTTACTTCAGGCACTACAAGCGGCACATCTGGTTCCAGCCTGAATGCGGAAGAGTTATCTATGACGATAGCGCCCGCGCTGACAGCGGAAGGTGCAAACTCGCGGCTGATTTGGGAGCCTGCAGAGAAAAATGCGATTTCCGAGCCGCCAAATGAGTTCGCAGACAATCTGGTTACAGGCACCTGTTCGCCCTTGAACTGAAGTTTCTTGCCTTCCGACTTTTCAGAGGCTAAGAGGGTGAGAGAGGTTACAGGGAAGTTTCTGTTTTCCAAAACTTTGAGGAATTCGCGCCCGACCGCGCCTGTCGCGCCCACAATGGTAACTTTCATAAGTTCAAAGATGCTCCACAGCGAGCGAGAAGGAAACTATCTCAATTCCCGCTCGCACCAGGTATATTTTTGACAACATCCCCGACTTTCACGTTATTCTTCTTGAACCAGCCCTGGTTCACTTCAAGGACAAACTGCGCAGGTTGGGCTGAAAGATAAGTCTCTTCATTGAGCGGCTCCATATCAACCAACTGAAATATCCTGCTGTTCTCGTCAATGTAAGCCAGCGAGAGCGGGATGTAGGTATTTTTCATCCAGAATCCTCGGATATCCGAGTCCTCGTATATAAAAAGCATTCCCTGGTCTTGCTGCAGACTTTTTCGGAACATAAGTCCCCGCTCTCTCTCCTGCGGAGTTCTTGCTATTTCCACATTCAGTTTCACGCCGTTTATTGTGATAGTATGGAGTCTTTCTTCAGGTGGCAAATCGTGCGAGGAAGTATCCTGCGCAGAACGATTCTCCGCACCCTCTCTGCCGCACGCGGCACAGGCTAATAGACAAAATATACAAAGAAGAAGATAGAACGTCTTCCAGACTCTTCCCATCTTTCGCTATACCCCAGAACACGCGGAAAAATATTACGTCTCCCGATAGCGCACGTCAATATAGTTCACGGAAGATTTCGCGCTCAATAACGCTCGCAAGTATGCTACCCGCAGTCTGCATATCGGGAAACCTGTCACAGGGTCTCTTTTCCAACATTTTCATAATCGTTTTTTCCATCTCTTCCGACATATCTTTGCAGTACTTTCTTGGAGGTGCAATGAGTTTTGCGCGCCATCCAAGCGCAGGCGCTCTCCTACCTGCTGGAAATGGAAGCCTCTCAGTAAGAAGTGCGTAAAGCACGACACCAAAGCAGTAGACGTCCGTGAACAGACCGGGCGGTCCGCCCCGAACCTCCTCTGGTGCAATCCGTTGCCTTAGCCCCACGTCTTTGCGTTTCTCAGTGAAACTTTTCCCCTTTTTCAGTTCCTTTAGCAATATAGCGGATGAAAAGCCTATAAGTCGGGTTTCATAGAACTCAGAAATGAGTGCGTTTTCCAGTGTCACACCTCTATGAATAATCTCCCTTTCGTGAAGATGTGCGAGAGCGGCCGCAAGTTGCCTGGCAATCTTCAGACTCATAAGATACGGAATCTGTCCTCCTCTGGCAAGCAGGCTTTTTATGTTCTCACTTTCAAAGTATTCCATCTCTATCACAGGAACTGCGCCACCATCAATCAGTGAATAGACGCGGACTATGTTAGGGTGGTTCAAATCCAGAAGCATTTTCGCCTCGTGACGGAACGAACTGAGGCGTTCCTTGTCCAGGGCGAGTTCAGGCTTCAGGACTTTCAGAGCGACGTCAACACTGTCTTTCAGTCGGGTTGCGCGATAGATAGCACCGCTTGAGCCCTCGCACACTTTATTGAGAATGGTATAGCCGGGCACAAACTCTTCTACAGCCATTTATTTTGCCCCTGCAAGGCGGGGACTGCGGCCAGATAGAGGCAACTCATCAGTATCTTCTTACTGAGAAATGAGTCAAGCATAATCTGCCCCGCGAACTCAGTCTAAATTCTAACTGGCTTCTTGCACATGTCAAGGCCTCGATGGCTCTGTTAAAGTGCTGTCAGCCCTGTGATAAGCGGTGGGTAGTTCTTTTCTTTTCCTTGCCAGATAGGGAGTCAACTGGAAGCGATTATTCATCTATCTTGTCTGCGCCTGTTCTTTTTTGAAACGCAGTGTGAAGAGCCTTCACCTTCGCAATAACGTTCTGGAGGGACTTCTCCATAGATTTGTCCTTCGGGTTTCTCGCATCCCACATATGAGAGAGGGCTGAGAGCAGCCTCTGGAATGTCTTTTCTATGCTACGGGCGATATCCTGCTGCGTCGGCTGTCTGCTCTTGAGACTAACGTAGGGTCCACCGAAAACTCCGAGCGACTCCATTACTCGGATTTGCTCAGGGCTCTCCCCACCGCACCTTTCCTCTGAAGGTCTCTCCCCAAACAGGAACCTGTCGTCTTCCCTGAGAGTTTGCTCAAACTCCTCAAGAGAGATCTCGTCTTTCGGGAAAAGGAGACGATAGCCATACCAGAGTTTCCTCAGAGGTATGTAGAACTCTTCGTTTTTTGCTATCATCTGTTCGGTCCAGTCGCAGAGTTTATCCGGCAATATCTCTCTCCTACTGACTCTTCTGCTGGCGATACTTTCAGGATTCTATCAGGTGGGAGGAGCCCTTTCCAGAGGATTCTGCGAGGCTGCTGCCTGACAAAGCAGTGTGTCAAACGGATGCACCAAGGCGGCGAATATGGAGCGAGTTTGTCGTCCCTGAAGTGCCGATTGGCGTGCCAGCGGTGAATACTGCCAGGTCTCCTGCTCTGGCAACTCCGGCTTTGAGAATAACTTTCTCCGCAAGGCGAAGCATATCTTCAAAGTATCTGCACCTGGGCACGCGGACAGAATAGACATTGCGATAGAGAGCCATTCTGCGCAGCGATTCCACCTGTGTTGTTACTCCGACAATTGTCATAGGGGGATGGTATTTTGACATAACGAGAGCAGTTGCCCCTGAGATTGTGAAGACTCCTATCACTTTCGCCCCGATGTCGCAGGCTGTCTGGTATGCGCCGTGGCACAGAGCATCGCTTATCTGCGGTTCGGAAGAGAGATGCGTTGGCATAGCGTGACGGTTCTTCAGAATGTAACTTTCCGCCTCCGCTATTATGCGTGACATAACGCTCACAGTTTCTACAGGGAACTGGCCGATAGCGGTCTCGCCTGAAAGCATAACGCAGTCTGTGCCGTCCATAACTGCGTTCGCCACATCTGATGCTTCTGCGCGGGTTGGTCGCGGGGAAGAGACCATAGAAGAGAGCATCTGCGTCGCTGTAATTACGAGTTTGTCTCTTTCAATGCATTTTCTAATAATATTTTTCTGCGTTTCAGGCACAGTTTCAGCGCCCATTTCAATTCCGAGGTCTCCTCGCGCCACCATAATGCTGTCCGATACCTCAAGTATCTCGTCAATTCTTGAAAGTGCTTCAGGCTTCTCTATCTTTGCTATGAGGCGGATGTTTGATTTTTTCTTCTTTGTCAGGGCTCGCGCTTTGCACACTTCTTCAGGTCCGCGAACGAAGGAGAGAGCGGCGTAGTCAAACCCCTGTTCTGCCGCCCATTCAAGGTGTCTCGCGTCTTCCTCTGTAAACGCGCTTGCAGTTACTGGAGCGCCGGGAAGATTTATTCCCTTGCGCGAAAGTATCTTCCCGCCCTGGATTACGCGGCAGAGCAACTGGTTGTCTCTCTTCTTCTGGACTCTGAGTTCTATGGCGCCGTCATCTATGAAGATTGTATCACCAACGCGCAGTTCAGAGACCATCTGAGGATAAGTTGTCCCTATTGAGGGGATTGAGGAATCTCCCCTGTCCGCAGTCACGACGATTGTATCGCCCTTGCTGACGGTAACAGGAGAGGGCAGGTTTCCCACACGAATCTTTGGTCCTGGAAGGTCCTGAATCAGCGCTACAGGCACCTTGCACGCTGACGAAGCGTTCCTGAGCGCGCGAAGACGCCTCAGATGCTCAAAGCGGCTCCCGTGCGAGAAATTGAACCTCGCACCGTTCATACCCGCCTCAACCATCGCACGCAGGATTTTTTCATCGCCGCACGAAGGTCCCAGTGTCGCGATTATCTTGGTCTTTCTCATAGCGTCCTCTCTGCCTGCTTCTCTGGATTATATGGCGCTCTCTGGACCTGTCAAACTCTTTTGCCAGAACCGAGTCCGCCGGATGCGTTATCTCTGGAGACGGCGCAACGGAAATATTGGTCTCAAGTTCAAAATTGTCGTTGCCGATATAGGGAGAGAGGGCGCAACACAGGAGATACTGCGATGGTTGTGGCACAGGGTCTAAGAACCGCGAAAGAGGGTCTCAAGCGCGCCATAGAAAAAGCGTCCAAATTCTTCTCGGTTGACTTAGGAGGTAGGTCAAAAGAAGAAGATGATGAGACCGTCGCCTCACTCTGGAAAGCGCTCAAAGAACTTGAATGCGAAATCGCTAATATGGAGGAGAACTGGGAGGAGGTTCTGGAGTTGGTGTCGGACAGGACATAAAAATAGGGTCCGGGAAGAAGCGAGACCTGAAACCGAACTCGGAAGAACCGGGCTTTTCTTTTTTACAGCACACCTACTCCTTCGTGCCTGTGTTCTCCGCTCCGCAGTTGCTAATCACTGCCGGACCTCTCGGGGCAAACCGCGTTTTGGCAGAAAACGCCGATACTCTCTCCCGTGCTGAGCGTATTATATATTAGGAGTTCAGCAAACGGCGAAACTTCTTGCAAATAGGCGCACCTGCCATTAGCATAAAGGTGCGCAGATTACGAGATGTCCGCGTCTTCGTATGACGCCAGTTTACTAACTGGAAGGGACAGGCTATGCCGCGGCTGATAGCGAAAGAGAGAGGAAAAGAGCGCGCCTTAGAATTTGACGATGAGAAAATAACAATCGGGCGCTCAAGTGACTGTTCAGTCGTGATAAGCGACCCGACAGCCTCGCGCATTCACTGCACAATTGAGAAGACCAAAGAAGGCTTCTTGCTCTCAGATTTGGGCTCAAAGAACGGAACGCTCCTGAACGGGAAACAGGTGGAGCGCAAAATTCTCGCAATTGGCGATATCATTGAAATTGGCGAGGCGGTCATAGTTTTTGAACGCTCTGCTTTGCCATCTGCGGCTCAAGCGCAACCTGCTACTGCCCAGACACCCATACCGGCGCACGCTACAGGTCTTCTTTCCAGACCGCAGGTGGAACCGAAACCGGCTGGATTCACTTTAGTCATTATAAGCGGTCCGGACACGGGAAGGGAGTTCCCTGTCGGCGACCAGCCAGTAACTATCGGGCGGCGCAGAATGAATGCGGTGCCCCTGTCTGACGAAAAAGCCTCAGGTGTTCACGCGAGAATCTCAAAGGAAGGAGACCTCTATCTCCTTACCGACCTTGGAAGCACAAACGGCACCTGCATAGGTTCAAGGAGGATTGAGAGAGAGGTTATCAGCCACAATAGTCTCTTCACAGTTGGCGACACGACCCTGCTTTTCAAACAGAAGCGTCCTGAAGAGGCGCTTTCCACCGGGCAGGGCAGAGAAATTGCAGAGGAAGAGAGCGAGTTCGCCGAAGTTGACCTGGTGCGGGCGCTGAAAGAGCAGAAGAGGTCGCCTGTCGCCACATTTCTATACTCAGTCGCTGCGGTATTTCTCATTCTTTCTATCTTATACTTCGGATTTGTAATTTTCGGCAGGATATTTCGCGCAGCCGCACCGGAATTCCCTTCCGCCAGCCTCATCAGCACAAACTGGTCTTTTGAGCAAGAGCGCTCAGACGGAACTCTGCCCGGCTGGCTTATCCGGGAAAAGGGCTGGTCTATTGACCACACAATCAAAAGGAGCGGAAAGAGGTCGCTTCTCTTTGACTGCTCATCCTGTGCCAGTGATGAAGGTATGGAGGCAAAATACGAAACCCCCATTACCACGAAGCCCCAAACAGACTACCTTATCCGCGTCTGCATAAAGACTGAGGACATTCTGCGCTGCGGCGTCAAACTCACCTGGACTGATGAGCGAAACAAAGAGTTCAGGCGCGATTCCTATACCTGTCTCGTTAGCGGCTCAACCAACCTCTCGCAGGTGAAAGGAATAGTATCACCGCCTCAGAAGGCGACCCAGTTTGAAATCTGCCTCTTCGCGCTCGGCAACAAAGGAAAATGCTGGTTTGACAATATAGAGGTTGAAGAACAGCCTGCGCAGCCTGAACTTGCCCGGTCAAGGACGATGACGCTTGGCGACAAAATGAGAGCGGTCTTTGATACCCGCGCCACCTTTGAGATTTACAGGTACTCAACTCTCGCGCTCTGGGGCGCCCAGGTTGCGCTCCAGACGCGGGAAGGCAAGCAACCTCTCCTCTCGCGCCAGTCGCTCTGCGAGGTAGAGAAAGATTTCGCAAAAACTTCGGAGTCGCAAGCACAGTTTTCAGGCAGAATCTTTGATTATGCAACTAACAGTTGGCTGCCTCTAACCCTGGTTGTTTCTGCCGATAATGAGAAGATAACGGTGACAACCCGCGTCTCTGGTCCGCTACAGGAAGGGACAGGAATAGGCTTCCTTTTCTTCTTGCCCGCTCGCCTGCTTGACGGAAGCGGGCTGGAAGTGTCAACCACCGGCACAGTTCAGACAATAAAGGGCGAGTTCCAACTTGAGGATGTTCGGGAAGTGGTGTGGGGCGGCGAGGACGCGCTTCTATCTGTCTCATATGAAGAGCCTCTTAGAGTCAAGGCGTCAAAGAGGGGTTCAACTTACAGCCTCTTCGCCGCTCGCAACGCGAGGCGCGAGGAAGAGGAGATTCAGATTTCGGTCACATTTTCCTGCCTCTCATCTCAGGAAGCGCAGAGGATTGAAGAATCTCTCGCCCGGGTGGAGCACCTGCGCACAGAAGGACGGCTGAGCGCCGCCCGCGACCTCGCTACCCGCGCGCGCGAGAGTATGGCAAAAACTCCTGAAACAAGAGCACGGTTTGACATACTCCTGACAAAAATAGAAGAAGATGGCAAAGCGCTTTCAGAAGAGACCAAGAGAGTCTCCCAGGACGCGAGAAAGATGCTCCAGCCTCATATTGTAGCGGCACTGGAGCAACTGACGGAAAGAACCAGACTCGCATTTCCAGATAGTGATACTGCAAAAAAAGCGGAAGAACTCCTCAATTCGGTCAAAGAGATGGTGAAGGCGGTGGAGGGTGAAAAAACTGCTGCCAAGGCAAAACAACTGCTGGATGTTGCAAAAACCTATAAAGGGAAAGGGATGCTCAATCTCGCGATTGTCTGCTATGAGTATGTGCGAGACAATTTCCCTGACACCCGGTGGCAGAAAGAGGCGCTGGAAGAGTTGGAAATGATAGAGTACAAGAAGCGTATGGAAAATAAATGGTAGGAAAAACTTGATATGTTGAAAAAAGTTGCGGTGGGCATTGACCCGGGCGCAAGATTTATAAAACTCGCAAAGGTGAGAAGAAGAGGCTCGCTGCTGGTCATAGAGCGCCTTCTCAAAGTTCCAAGAGATACTCCTGAAGAGACGCTGAAAAACTTCATCCGCAGAATGCGCGAAACCGACTTTACAGCCGGCGATGCTGTCGTGGGAGTCTCGGGAAGAGGCGCTATACTCCGCTACACCCACGTTCCGCCAGTCCCGGACTCCAGATTGAAACTTATTATGGAATACGAAATGGCTGAACTGGCTGGTAAGAGCGCAGAATCGGTTTCAAGCGACTACAGACTGCTCAATATCCCGACAGACCTCCACCAGGATTTTACAGTTCTTGTCGCTATGAGCAGGGACAACTATGTCACTGAGATTATGGACTTTCTCCGGGAGGCAGGGATTAGAGTAAGAAGCGTCCTACCCGGTCCTGTTGCGCTCTATAACACGTTTCTCGCTCTCTGTCAGTTTGAAGAGAACAAGACATATCTTGCTGCGGACATTGGTGCGGAAAATACCGAGGTGGCTGTTATCTCGGGCAGGAACCTGTACTTTGCGCGCAATATCGGGAAGGGCGCTGATGAATTTACCGAGGCGATAAGTAGCGCACTCAGAATCCAATCTTATGAGGCTGAGAAAATCAAGGTGTCGGAAGGCGCGATAAAACGCACAGGCTGGGCAGGCGATAGAGAGAGGCTCATATCTGAATCCCTTGCGCAAGCCGCTGACAGGTTCTATTCTGTTATCAACTCAACACTCGGCTTCGCAAAAACTCAGTTGAAGTTGAAAGACCTGAAGATTGACAGAGTATTTCTCTTCGGCGGAGGTGCTGCCCTTCCGGGGCTCTCAGACCATCTCACAGACAGTTTCGGAGTCCCGGTGACAGTTCCAGACCTTCTCGTGCACAGGAGCGAGAGCGAAGAACTTCGGGCGATTGATAGGCGCCTTCGGCTCGGTGATACCCTTCCTCCGGAGGATTTTGCCGCTGTTACAGCGAACCTGTCAGAATTCGCCTGCGCAGTCGGACTGGCTGTCAGCGAACTTGACAGCACTTTTATCGCGCTGGACATTATGCCAACTGCGCTGAAAAAGAAGAGAGAGTTCAGCCACAAGACAGTTTTTCTCTATGCCGCGGCTATGGCCTGCGCAGTCTTTCTGATAACAAGATTTGCAGGCGCAGTCTCCGAGTCTTGGACTACAGCGGCAAGAAATGAGAAGTTGCAGCAGATCGCTATGGACTGCGAGAACAGGCTGGCGCGTTTTAGAGAGACAAAGGCGGAGAACGAAAAGATTGAGAACACCCTTTCCGCGGCGGTCGGACTCGCCGATGCGGGCTCGTTTGCAACCAATCTCCTCTTCCTCCTGCGCAAAACAGAGGTTGTGCCTCATCAGGTAAGGATAGAGGAGTTCGCTCTCAGGCGCGACAATGCTACGCGGGATGTCTGGGCGACATTGAAGGGTGAAGTGGTAACTGAGCGCGGCAATGAGTTCGCAATACTTCGCCAGTTGCGCGAAAACCTGAAGAACCAAAAATTGATAAAGGACGCTGTAATAGACCCCAGCAAAACCCAGGAGTTACAGGGACGGTTCTTCTTTGAAATTACCGTGACTGCGAGGAGCCAGATGTGAGGGCGAAGTTAGACCCACGAAAAAGTTTTATCATAAAGGTCGCAATAGGAGCTGGCGCCCTGCTTATTCTGTGGGGTGTCAGTGAGACAGAGTTTCGCGAGCGAGCGCGCGAACTTGACCTCTCAAACGAGCACCTCGCGCAGAAGATTGAGGAGGATAAAAGCGAACTCGGTTCGGAAAGCGTCAATATGAAGAAGAACAGAATACTTCGCGATGAATTCCTGCCCGCACTCAAGGCGCAACTTGAGTTTCCCGACACGCTGGAGCCTGCCCCGAAAGAGATAGACCCTGCCGTGCATTTGAAGCAGATTCTCTCTGAATCCCAGAAAGGATTGAAAGATGACGCTGCAAGGAAATCTGTGATAATTCCGGAGCAGGAGTGGAATATCGCAAACAGAATAAAGAAGGAGAACACTTCCTGGGAGATTTCTGAGTTGCGGCTGCGCCTCTGCGCTACCAGAAAAATTCTCGCTACCTGTGTAGATGGCGGAGTCGCAAGAGTGCTCTCCATCAGCCAGGGACAGGCAATCCTGAACGAGATAGAGAACAGCCATTACTCAATCGCCAGATTTCCTATTACTATCAAGATGGAGTCTGACCTGCGCGGTCTGACGAATCTGATTCTCACATTCCAGAAAAGAGGCAACTTTCTTGAAGTGAGGTCTCTGTCGGTCAAAAGCAAGTCGGAAAACGAGCCTCTGCTCTCCTCGGAGATAGAGTTTGCGGCAATCCGCCTGGATGAGGGTGTAAGGTTGGCAAAAGATATGGAGACAAAAACGCAGCCGGGCACAGGGGAAAAAACACCTGCAAGAGTGCCAAGAAGGAACTACTAACGCTCCACTAGAACGTTCAATTGAAGGGGATAGGAGAATAGAAGAAGTGGCGCTGAACAAGGAGAAGATTGTATTTCTTATCGCGGCCGCTTTATGCGCATACGGCATAATTGATGCCTCAATGCAAGTTCCCGCAATCTCCCAGGTGCCGCAAATTTCTGCTGCGGGCTCCTCTGCGGAGCCTGTGTCTGTCGCTGTGCACAGAGCGGCATTTATTGCCGATGACTTCGCTACCTTATGGGGAGAGAACAAAAGCGGCACAACCAGAGACCCGTTTCTCAGGCCAGAAAAGATGCTGGAATTTGGTCCTCCCACAGTTCCGCTGGCATTTCCGCCGCTGCCTCCCGTTATGCGGCTCGCTCCCGCGCTGAGCGATTCGCCTGACCCGGCGCTCGTCAGACCACCGTTCTATGAGAATCCACCAAAACCTGCGCAGGAATAGAGTATGAAGAGTGGAAGACAAAAATTCGTGGAGTCGCTAAAGAGGAACTTCAAACTCGCCCGCTCTTTGCGTCTCTTCGCTTTTCCGTTTCTGGCTTTCATCCTCTTAGCGTTTTGGTTGGAGTCTTTCGCACAGGTAGCGCCGCCAGCGCAGCCGGGAGAAAAGGAAGAGGTCAGGGAGTTTGACCTGATATACATAAGGGGGAGCGACGCACCACTTGTTGGAATCATAACGAAGCAGACCGATACCCATATTTTCGTTCGGTTGAGAGACTATAACGCGGACATAGATACACCAATTGAGAGAACAAACATAGAAAGGGTTGAGCACAGAATAAGCCCTGGGCAGGCGTTCGCCGCCAAATGCGCGCGAATCAAGGAGGGAGATTATGAAGGGTTCTTTGAACTCGCAAGGTGGTGCCTGCGCTACCCGGAACTGATTGAAGACGCAAAAAAGATGCTCAAAGAGTCAATAAGAGCGAAGCCAGACTTCCTCAAAGCGTATCTATTCCTCAGCGACCTTTTGCGCGAGGAGTACGAGAAAACAGGAAATCCCAGTGATTCTCAACTGGATGAGGAAGTCGTGCTCTATTTGCGTGCACTCAAATGCGGACTCAACTCGTCCAGAATCAGGCTTCGCCTCGGCGTCGTCTGCAAGCGGCTCGGACTGCTCCAGAGAGCGAAAGCGGAATTTGAAGAAGCGCTCAAACTGAACGAAGTGGAAAAATTACAGGATGTCGCCTCCGAGGCGAAAATAGAGAAGGCGGCTGTGCTTCTCGCAGAAGCCAAATACTCTGAGGCGAAGACGCTGTTTGAAGAAGTTTTGGCGGAAGATTCCGACAACTTCCGCGCCTTACTTTTTCTGGGAAGAACTCTCTTGAAAGAGGGCAGTCTCACAAAGGCGGCAGAAATCCTCAACAAAGCGCTGGAACTTGACCCGATATTCCCCCAGACATATATAGAACTCGCTGCGGTAGCCTACCAGCAGGGAGACCTCGCGCAAGCAGAGAGCCTCCTGCTTGACGCCCAGAAATACTCGCTCCCGAATTCGGCGCTGGCGACTGATATCGCAATCATCTTGACTGCGCAGGGCAAATTTGCCACTGCCCAGGCGAGGCTGATGGAGGTTCTTGCGAAAGACCCGGGTTACGCTCGCGCCCACTTCGCACTCGGATACCTCGCTGAGAACAGAGGGGAGTTTCAGACCGCGGTCAAAGAGTACGAGACCGCCCGTGATGCGGGATTATATGACGGCAGCGTCCGCTATAAACTTGCCAGCGCATACTACTTTGCTGGCTCAAAAGATAAGGCGAAGGAAGAATTCACCCGTTGCATCCAACTTGGATTCTACGTTCAGGACGCGCTCAGATTCCTCGCAAGAATTGAGTATGAGGCGGGTAACTGGACTGAAGCGGTAAGGTTCCTCAAATATGCCATCTCTGAAGCGCCGCAGGATGCCGACTCCCGTTACCTCCTCGCTCTCTCCTACCTCAATTTGAATTCTCCGCAAGAGGCACGGTCAGAACTGGAAGAAGCGCTCAAAACTCTGCCTGCTCACACTCACTGCCTCAACTGCCTTGCTTACATAGCGTATAATAGAGGGGAATATCAGAAGGCGCTTGCCCTATTTGCCCAGGCCGGAGACCAGAACCCTCAAGACAGTTACGCAGCGGAATGCCTTGAGAAAGTGGACGCAGTGCTCAACCAGGTGTTCTGGGAGGACGACTTCTCGCGCCCGGATTCAGGCAACATCTCAAACGGGTGGAGAGAAGAGAACGACCTGAGAAGCGGCATAGAGGCAAAGATTGAAGGGAATAAAGCGGTCTTTGCAGGCGTTCAGAAAAAGTCCGGTGAAACTACCGCTATAAGCAGAACAGAGTCGGGAGAAACCTTTGCGAGGTTTGAGGCCCAGATGAACACTACCCAGGCAACTGGAGCGAAGGTAGGAATCCTGCTGGCGGAGCGCTCAAAAGACCAGAAGATTTTGCAGGGAATAATGCTTCTGAAAGACCAGAAAGGAAACCTCTCTTACAACTTTACAGAGCAGAACCAGCAGTGGAAGAACCCGCCTGGCACCGCGCCGATAGAGATACACCCCTTCCCTTCTGACACAAAACCCCACACTTTCACAATCAAACTGATTGACCGCAGCGCAGGAGTCTTCAAACTCCTTCTTGATGACGTTGAGGTCGCAAGAGTGACCAATACTTCGCTCGCGCGCGCGAAGCAACTCACTCTCGCCACCTTCGGAGAAACAGACGCAAACGTGCGCTGGACGCTGTTTGTGCATAGAGTGCGAATATCAAAAACGAAAACAGTGGCGCAGGAGGAGAACAGGTAGCCAATGAAGAGAACCGGGTTCACACTGATAGAGATTCTCATTGTTGTAACGATAATCGGCGTTCTTCTGGGACTTGTTATTCCAGCACTGACAATAGGTCCAAAGAAAGCGCGCATAGTGGAGACTTCGTCTCTTATTCAGCGCATAAAAGCAGCGCTTGATAAGTACCAGTCCGACTTCGGCGATTATCCGCCCTCATCTATCGCGGATATTGGGTTCGCAACAAACGGCATAAATGATGGAATAGAATCCCTTCTAATATGCCTCGCTACGAAGGAGAAAGAGGGTCCCTATTTTGAACCGGAAGAGAAGTTTCTTGCAAACGCAGATAATGACAATGTGCCGCTGAGTTACAATCTCACCTGGTATTTTGGTGACAGGCAGGCGCGGGAGATTGTTGATTCCTGGGGAAATCCGCTCGTCTATTTCCATCACAGAGATTATGAAAATCCGAAGTCAAACCTTCAGCGGTATGAATTAGCAAACAAGAAGTACGCATCAAGCGTGCACCCGAAGAAGAGTCTGAAGACAAACACTTTTCCCGCCTGGGACTCTTTTCAAATCTGGTCTTTCGGACCTGACGGTGCGAATAATAACGGCGAAGGCGACGATATAGTGAGTTGGACCTGGAAGTAACTATGGGAAAAGGCGACAACAATTCAAACGCGTTTACACTGGTGGAACTGATGGTCGTCATCACGGTTCTTGCCATACTTCTATCAATAGGCATAGGAACAGTCTCCCGATTTTCGCGAGGATATGCGTTTGAATCTGCGGTGAGCGAAGTTGATGCGGTAGTTCGCAGGGCAAGAAATTTCGCGCTCCAGCGGCAGACAAGCAGTTTGGTCTATTTCAAGCCGATAGGAAACACCGTATGCGCTGTAGGAGAGACGCCTGTGGCACAGTTGCACTTTGAGGACGCAGAGTCAGCGACAGTCTCCGGAGCCTTCGGACTGCGAGCGACTGCACACCACAGCGCAATCACCCAGGGCAAGTATGGCAGCGCCCGAGAATTTGGCACAGAGCCGGGGCTGAATGTTAGAGAGAGTTATATTGACTGCGGCAACTCGCCCGCATTCACTCCGCCGGGGGGCATACTTATATCTGCCTGGATATTCCCTGGCGATTTCAGAGGCGACTTCTTCAAATCACTTGTCGGCACACCAAAGCCGCAAGAAAGCCGGGAATCGCAATCCAGAAAAGAAGAGGGAATAACACTGAAACAAAAATACTACGGTGAATACAGATTCACAATCATCGCAAAAGGCGCTTCGTATTTTCTCAGACTGACCGCGGAGTACGCGCTGGAGTTCGGCTTCCTCCCGGACAGAGACTTTTACCCTTTCAGAACAATAGACCGCGTCGTTACACCGAACAGGTGGAACCACGTGGTATTGCGATACAATCCTGTGTTCAAAAAACCCCAGGATAGGCTCAAAGTCTATGTTGACGCGATTGAACTGGACATCTTCTATATAGACACTGCTGGAGACTGGAAACTGAAGGCTATAGCGCGGCAATCGCGGCGCAAGGAAGGGCTTCCTGAAAAACTGGCGAAAGAGATGCTTCCGGACAGGCTCCAAGTATCTCCTGAGCCGCTTACAATAAGTTCAAAAGAGGAGAGTTTCTTCGGCAAAATTGACGAAGTATCTGTCTCTGCGCTCATTGAGCCTGAAGTGCACGCCCTGAAAAGCGCGTATCTTATGGGCTATCCTGGAACAATCCACTTTGACAGGCAGGGTCATCTGGATAGCGAATTCCACGATAGCGCTGTCACAATAATGCTTACTGAGAACCCTACCTACCGTCCGCCAGAAGAGAAAGAAGAAGAAGAGGAAGATAATTTCGTCTCAAAGGGCGGTGGAATAGACGAACCGCCATCCCTCAAAGAGATAAAGGAAGAGAGGAAGCCTAATGTTATCTACCCGACCACAACACTTCCTGACTCAACTGTGTCAGGTGCTAACTACAAAAACGCGGTCATCACGATTTCCACAGGGGGAACGGGACGAGTAGAATTTTTCAGAGAGACGGGCCAGTAGCAAGACGCAAAGGAGAAACTGCTGTGGCGCAGGAAAGGGAAAGCGCAATAGCGCTCATCTTGGTCGTGGTCGTAATTATCAGCCTCGTCGCTGTCGCAACTCCATTCCTTGTCTCTATGCGGCTATCGGAAAAGAGTTCAAAAAACTTCCTTGACAACGTAAAGGCGCAGGAAATCGCTCGCGGCGCCCTCAACCACACAATCTTCTCCCTTTACAGAACCCACGACTGCGAAGAGAGAGATAGGCTTCTTGCAACAATCCTTACAGGCAGCGGACAGAGACAAAAGACATCTCTTTCAGACCAGATATTCGCAACTCCGGATTTTGACCTGCTTGGGGAGTTTGACATCACATTTCCCCGACAGACAGCCTCCGGCGGCTCTTCTCGTTCGTTTGCCGACCCGACCGGCGCAATCTGGTCTGCCCAGGTTCAGGATGAACAGGCAAAGATAAACCTCAACTCCGCAACCCCCTGGCTCATCGCAAACCTTATGGGTGTGGCGCAACTAACAGAAGACGTAGATGTGAAAGAGACCGAAATCAAACTGACAGACACGACCCCATTCTATGCAGACACAGACCCCGAGACTATTGACGGCTACGTAAAGATAGACTCTGAATACATCGCATACTGCGGGAAAACCGAGGCCGCGCTCACAGGCTGCCTGCGAGGAATGTTTCTTGAGGCAGAGAAGCACTCTGCAGGGGCGCTTGTCTATGATGGGCGCGCATTCAAAATAGCACAGCACAGAGTCCACAACGAAAGAGGGCACCTTACCCTGTTTTCCACGCCTGCCTCTGTCAGAGATATAGCAAACTGGACCAAGTTTGACGCTGTCGCAGAAAGCCTTATCTACCGCAGACTCTACCTGGAAAAACTGAAAGAATATGGGGTCAGCGAGGAAGATATTGCAAATACGGGAATAAAGCCGCAAGAGTTGGCGATGCCGAAAACTGAAGAAGATACGCCTGAGATGAAAGAGATAGAATCCACTCTGCGCTCAAAAGGCATAGACCCGGAACTACTGCGCAGGACTATAGGCGATTCGCTTGTCCAGCGCGTCGCCAGACAAATAACCACTATGCCGCCACAGAGACTTGAAAGGATAATTGAGCGCTACAACGGCTGGGTCCAGGAGATTGAGGCACAGGAGAAGGAAGAAAAAGAACGCCTCAAAAAGTATCTCCCCGAAGCGTTCAAAAATATGGAATTGCTCAAACGCGTTCTCCGCCTTGAGACCCTTACCGCACTGGAGTCTCGCAAAATAGAGGATTTTATCACAACCTATTCCTGGCGCGCAAAGGAATGGTCTCCTTCAGTCACAATCTGGGCAGATATACCTCAAATTGAACGCGCTGGTGAGGTCAACAGAAGAATAATTCCTATCTCTGACAGGAACTGGTTCAACAGAGGCACAATAATAAGAATCGGGGATTCCCAGAACTGCGAATACGCTATCCTCGCAGGCAGAGATAAACTCGGACGACTCGTCGCAGACGCAGACCTCAAATACTCCTACAAAGCAGGCAAAGCGCAGGTGGTGGCGCTTCTTCGCCACCCCATCAATATAAATACCTGCGACGACAGAGTCCTCAAAGCGCTCCTTGTCGGACTCACTACCCAGCCTTTTGAACGCGAATTCTCATACTTCTGGGGACGTCCCAGACAAACTACGGGGCAGGAAAAGCCAGACTTCGTTACGCCCGCCGAGGCAGAACTCCTTATAAAGCGAATCCGCCAATCGCCCCCATCCTGCTACGCAGACCTGGCAAATATATTGAAGGAATCCCTTCAGGCAGAAGAAATCTCTTCCGGGGATGCCGCGGCAATCCTTACAAACGCTATAAATCCGAACGACCCCTCGCTCACCGTCTCCACAGCGCCGTTTGCTTTCAACTCCCGCAATATTTTTTCAGTAGAGGCGGCAGGCATTGTGAATAGCCCCGCAGGCGAAGAACTCGCCACCCGCACAATACGCGAAGTAATTCAGGTCTCGCCGCCAAAAACTCTCACCTGGAACCTTGAAATGCAGCAGGACTTCTGCGCAGGCATAGTCAGAAACCTGAACATACAGAGAGGCAGTATGAGTCTTATCAGATTCGCAGACAGAGAAGCGAACAAAATCGCTACCAGACCAAACCCTCTCGCGCCACTCTCGGGACAGTATCAGTTCCCGTCTGTCAGCCGCGACCCGAAGGAAGGCGATATGCGAATTGAAACGGGGAGAATGGCAGGTGGCAACAAGTATTCAGAGCATTACGACGACACTATTGAAGGAATGTTCTTTGATAATGGCTTCCCCATCTCAACAACGCAGAACTTTCCAATCATTGAGATTGACCCGACGAAAGAGAGAAGGTCTCTCGGCGCAGGATATTTCGCCTGCTGGTTCAAGCCTATCTGGTCAGGCGGAACACATTACTTTTTTGATACAGGCGAAGCAGAATACGAGAACAGAATCACTTTCTACTACGATGGTCAGGATATTGTCCTTATGGTCTGCGATGCAACCCTCGATAAAATCGGGCAGACTCTCCGCGCGCCCTTCAGATTCACGCAGAACACCTGGTATCACGTCGCCGCCTGCTGGAAGGGAGTTAGATACGGCGACCTCGCCATATTCGTTGACGGTAAATCTGTTGGGAAATACGAGAACTTCACACGCCTCTCAGGCGATATTGACGAGAAGGTTTACGAGATTACCGTGGAAGATGCATCGCAGTTGCCTATTCCGAATCCAGACCCGGCAAACGGCATAATTCCTGTAATCCAGATAGACAACGAAGCGATGGAGGTTATCGCGCGCGCGGGAAACAAATTGACTGTGGAATCCACGGTGATTGATCCGCCTTCGCCTCTTGAACCGCCTCCGCCAGACTGGGTGCAAGAGGTTAGATGGCCATGCCGCGGAACAACGCGGACCTATCACAAAGACGGCGCTGTAGTCACAGTCTGGGGCTACTCAAACGGACTCGCAGAAGATGTGCATATAGGCGGTGCGAGACTAACACCGAATTATCCGCTCCCATCTCCGACACCCGAGACAACTGTGATGAAGCCGAAACAGCAAGGCGCGCCGGGCACTCCGGGCGGTCAGTCCACCTTCCGTGGAGTCAAAGCGACCGACACTGAAATCCCGGTTGAAAGTGCCGCCAACTTCCCGCCGAGCGGCATTATTCTTATAGACTCAGAGAAGATTCATTACAAACAGATTGCGGGCAACAAATTCACCGGCTGCACAAGAGGGATTGAAAATACGACAGCGGCAGACCACGCAAACGGCGCGAGAGTGATTCTCATATCAATCAAAGTTTCAGGAGGTCTCAGGTCAGGCGTGCCTACAGGCGATTATGTTGAAAGCGGCTACATTCAGATTGACAATGAGTGGATAAGATACGAGAAAGCGAAGACAGAACCATACCGCAGTGACCACTTCATAACACAAGATGGAAGGGGACAACTTGGGACTGCCTCAGAATCGCATAATGGTGGCGCAAAAGTCATCCCTGTCTTCAGAGTGGCGCAGCCATATAGCGGGAAAAGCGACTCTGTAACACTTCTGGATGATACAGGCAGAGAGCCGCGGAAAGTGGCAATGACAGTCAGCCACAGTGCAAGTGGCTATGCCGCGTTCACAGATTTTGTTCCGCGCCAGTTCTACGCAGAGAACTGGGGCAGAATTCTCAAATTCCCTTCAGGTGAACTTCCGACAACAGTTCAGGAAGAGACCCTAATAGGCGGGAGAATGACACCGGGCGGAACTGGCGGAATATCCGCCACCCTTGATGAAATCGCAATCTCGCAGGATAATGTTCAGTCGCCATATGCACCTTACGGGTGCGTTGTGGACGCTTCTGTTGATGCATCCGCCACCACAATTGTGTTTAGAGGAGCTTTGGTATTGTCATCAGGCGGGATGACAAACGGGCTGATAAAGGTTGATGATGAGATTATCGGCGTCTGCGGTGTGGAAGTCCCACAGTTCACACCTGTAAGGCGCGGTTTGTTAGGCACTTCACCAGCGTCGCATGCGGAAGGGGCGAAGATTTATATTCTGCCCTATCCCCGCGCCGCTGTATTTGATGGCTTGCTCACAGACACATCTGTTCCTATCAGAAACCCGGGCGGAGTCCCCGCAGAAGGTTTTGTTCAGGTAGCAAATGAGAGTTCAGACGGCGAAATCATCCCTTACCGGTCTATAAGCGGAAGCGCTCAGGATAACAGATACCGCGATGTGAACGAATTGGGCGTTTTCCGCGGCGCTTTTGGTAGTCCGCGAACAGGTTGCACAGCAGGCGACCTGGGAATATTTATCCCCTTCAGATACTACGACCTTTATGAAGTGAATCGCGAATCAAGGCAGGGCGTTTACTACTGGGCTGCCAATACCATAGAGAAGGGTTACTTCAAGCGGATAACCTGGGACGCGACTATTCCGCCTGGAACTATTGTGGGAGTCCAGGTGCGCATAGATGGTGCGCCTGAATGGGATAGCCAGCCCACAAACGCTAAGGGAGGAATCTTTGAGTTCGCAGACCCGGAGGGAGAGAACCCGATAAACGTGGCGGGCGACAGCATTGAAGTGAGAGTCTATCTCACTTACCTGGAAGGCGCATATAAAACAGATGCCTGGAAATCTACGCCGGAGGTTCGCTCAATAACTGTTGAATACGTTTGTCCGCTTGTGGTTTTCTCTCACGAAGTTCTGCAGCGTTAGAGCAGTTTAGCCGCCGACTTTAGTCGGCGGGTATCCCGCGTCATATAGAGGCGGGGCTAAACTTTGAAAACGTTGTGAATATGCGGGTTAGATATTGGTTGGCTTTGAGCCTACAGAAAGGAGGCAGAGGATGAAGACCAACATCGTGATTGCACTGTTGGGGCTGATTGCAGGCTTGCTGGTCGCATCGCTGGTAGGTGGAAGAGAGGTTGCGCTTGCACAGGGCGGCTCCACTATGACGAACGGCGATATGATTGCGGTCGCTCTGAATAATCAGAATTTGCAGAGAGATGTGCTCGCCCTCATAGATACAAAGCACAAGCGGGTTGTTCTTTACGACTTCAAAGATTCAAATAAAGTCAGTATGCTGGCATCCCGCAATATAACCTATGACCTCCAGATTGAAAACGAGTACATTTACGATGGGCGGCATATAGCTCCAGGCGATGTGAAGAAGCAGGTTGAAAAGGCGCCAAAAGAGAAATAGACCTTACCAAGAGAACTAAGGGGCAGCGGTGAAAACCGGGAGGAGCGCCGATGAGAGGTTTCTCGGACTTTCCTCATAAACCGGTATTTTCCACACACACTTTTCGCCAGCAGGCGGGGTTGACGCTTCTGGAACTGCTCATTGCGATGACTATTCTGCTTATGCTCGGAGTGGGTCTTGCGACAATGCTGCGGCAGGGCATAGATACCTGGCGGTATGGCGAATCCAGAAGGAAGATGTACGAAAGGGCGCAAGAAATACTGGGACAGATAAGTTCTGACCTCTCCTCTGCCTATACTGCGAGGCCAGAGGAGGACCAGCCGGTTTACATAAAATTTCTTTGCGACTATGTCAGTTCTCCTGACGGCTCCAATACCCAGCGCCTGCGATTTGTTCGCACCCTCGCAGGCGCAGGCTCAGACCACGCTTCGCAGGAGGCTGGCTCGCACGTCGGTGCAGACTCAGACCTGGACCTGATAAACGATTCTCAAGAGGCGCGTGCAGGCGCACTCCGTCCAACAGGCGGTCTCTGCGAAGTTGCTTACGTTACAGACCTGGTCTCTGAAACGCTTTACCGGGCGATGCGCGCGCCTATAGGGGGTGCAAAAAGCCTCTTTTCAGAAGGAAGAGTCCGGATTGGAGCGCAGGGTTCCCGCTTCATTGAACTCTCAACTGGAGTTATGTTTCTCGGATTCTCTTTCTGGACGCACTACACAAACACCTGGGATGAGACCATACCAACTCTAATTTTGCCACGGAAGGACCAGAAAAGCGGTCCTCTTCTCTGGTGGGATTCAACGAGGTCGTTGCCACCGCCTGCCCTCTTCGGCGCGCCAGAAAAGGGTGAATACTCTCTCTACCGCGGCGCCGCATCGCTGGCTGACCCATCTGATGATGTGTTTCCGCAAGAGGTCCGCATTACTCTGGTCCTGGCGGAAAGAGAAGGAGAAGGTCAGACAACGCGCCTCAAAAACTACATATCATTTGATACGCTTCACATCCCGGTGGAAACTGTTCAGAAACTTCCCAAGTCTGATTCCCCGTTTCACTATGTGAAAATTGACAGGGAGTGGATAAGATACTCAAGAGTTGAAGGGGATTCGCTTATACTGGATGAATATGGGCGGGGAAGAAGAGGCACAAAACCAGCCGTGCACAATCGCGGTGCGTTTGTCCGCGCTGGACTTACCCTCGTCACTACCGTCAGAGTCCTGGGCTTCAGAGAAGACTGGAATGACAGGTAAAATCGCCATAACGGGCAAGTCCGGACTTACCCTTCTTGAAATTATAGTCGCGCTCGCAATTATGATAATCGGAATCGCAAGCGTTTTCGCACTCTTTGCTGCTGCTACCGCAATTCATAAGAGGGCGGTTGACCAGACAAACGCGGCAATTATTGCACAGAAAGTTCTCTCTGAACTTGATCGCAGACTCACAACGGGAGTGGACGTAACAGAATTGCAGAAGACAGGCGCGGCGCTGCCGGAATTCCCAAACTACACTTACGACCTTCGCCTCGCACCTCTGGATAAGACCCAGGATGAGTTTTATGTTGACCTTATAGTCTGCTGGAAAACGAAGGGGAGAGCGCGGGAACTGAAGTTCAGTACAATCTGTATCCGCAGTCTGCCGTTCAAAGAGAGAGAAAAGAATTATCCGGAAGATATAAAAGATAAAGGGAAGAAACGCTGACAGAAAACAGAAATGGCGCTATCTTGCTGACTCGGGTTGGCGTGACCCGGAGTTTCTTTCGCGGAATCGGGTGCTACGCTCAATCCTGTCCAGTTGCTTTTTCTGCTCATCCATGCTCTTCTGCACATCGTGCAGCTGCAGGTTAGGGTTATTGTAATAGGAACTCTCCTTGCGAAACTCCTTGTATTTTTCATCTCCTAACACATATCTTATGTTCTCACCGGCAGCCCTGTAAGCGTCCTGAATCTGACTGCGCATAACCTCTTTATCATAGTCGGTCATCTGCGAACTCGCGAACTGCTCCCTTACCATTCTAATCTGCGTAAGGGTCTGTTCCGTAATCTGTGTTATTGATTCCCGCTGGGACTGGTCAAGTTTGAGAGTGCTGGCGACAGTATTTGTTCTTTTGAGCATTTCCGACCTCAGTCTCTTCATATCCCTTTCTATCCTGTCCCGCTCAGCCACGCTTTTATCCTCCTGCGTAGCGCTCTCCTTTTCAACTGCCACCGCCTGTCCTCTGCTCACGCCGTGCGCAGGGTCGCCCAAAAACTCATTTGCGATAATATCGTAGTCGTTCTTGTCAGGCTGGGGCGCAGCGCTCGCTGCAGGCTTGCTCGCGGTACCTGAAGAGGCAGGAGCAGAAGACCCTGCTGAGACAGGCGCAGACTTCTCTATTCTACTATTTTGCTCCCTTATAGCCCCTTCAACCTCCAGACCTCCTGACTCCTGAGAAAGTTTAGTAGATTTGGTTATTGGAGTACCCGCTGACCCTGAAGGAAAGGCTGAAATCGCTGCCACACGCTTCTGACCTTCTGAACCGGCAGTTGCCACTATAATGGCGCAGACCGCGCTTATACCGATAACTATCAGAACAATCACTATTTTCATAGCCATTCCGCCGCTTGTAAAACCTCTCCTGTCCTTGTAATTACATCTACGCATTATTATATACAGATGCAAGAGGGAAAAGTTTCTAAATTTTATCTGATTTGTCACTTCAAGTCGCCACGAGATATAAACCACAGGTGAATACGGCAAATTCAGTCGGAATTTCTGCCCCGGTCGGTTTCCTGTTGACTTGGTCTCTCCCGCGTGTAATATTATTTTCCTTCTTCAAACGACTCTGCACCAAAGCGGAAAGGAGCCAGCAAGAATGAGACCGGCAGAACTGAAGTACACAAAGACTCATGAGTGGGCGCGTGTAGAGGGCGATGTCGTCTGGGCAGGTATCACCGATTACGCTGTGGAGCATTTGAGCGACCTGGTCTATGTAGAGTTGCCCTCCGTCGGCGCTGTGGTGAAACAGGCGGAAGCGTTCGGCGAAATAGAGTCTGTAAAGGCTGTCATTGACCTCAACTCGCCTGTGAGCGGCGAAGTGATAGAGATGAACTCAACTCTGCCCGACAATCTTGAGACGCTTTCCCAGGACTGCTACGGCGCAGGCTGGATGATAAAAATAAAGATGAGCAACCCTAAGGAACTCACAAATCTTATGAACCTGGAGGAGTATAATAAGTTCTGCGAAACTGAGCAGCATTGAGTCTATCTGCATTCATATAGTATTCAGAACGTGGTGGGTGTAAACTATGGACTACATCCAGCATACGCAAGAAGACGTAAAACAGATGCTTGAGCGAATCGGTGTCTCAGGCATTGAGGAACTTTTTGAAAGCGTTCCTGAGGCGATTCGCTTCAAAGGGAATCTATCGCTTCCACAGGCGCACAGCGAAATTGAACTGAGGAAAAGAATGGAACAACTGGCGCGTAAGAACCACGCAGTCGGTGCAGAAAATTTCTGCTTCCTCGGAGGCGGATGTTACGACCACTATATCCCCGCTGTTGTTGACGCAGTCACCAGTAGAGGCGAGTTTTACACCGCTTACACTCCGTATCAGGCTGAAGCCTCTCAGGGAACTCTTCAGTCAATATTTGAGTATCAGACCGCTATATGCGAACTGACAGGTATGGAGGTTTCCAACGCTTCGCACTATGATGGCGGAACCGCTTTTGCCGAAGCGCTCATTATGGCGTATAACCTGAATCCGAAGCGGAGAAAGATTCTTGTTTCGCGCGCGATTCACCCTGAATACCGCGCAATAGCCAGAACCTACACTGCTCCCCTGCCGGTAGATTTGATTGAGGTGGATTTCCGTGATGGAACTACAGATATTGAGAAATTGAGGTCGCTGGCGAAAAAAGACCAGACACTGGCAATCGCTTTTCAGACTCCGAACTTCTTCGGCTGCATAGAAGATTGCTTTGAGATTTCAAAGGTCGCGCGCGCATGCGACGCGTTCTTGATTGCCGTTTGCGACCCGATTTCGCTTGCTGTTCTTGCGCCTCCTGGCTCATACGATGCCGACATCGCTGTTGGTGAGGGTCAGCCGTTAGGCTGCGAGATGTCTTTTGGAGGACCTCATTTCGGCTTCTTCACTGTCAAGATGAAATACGTCCGCAAAATGCCGGGCAGGCTTATCGGCGAAACCAGTGACACGCAGGGCAGACGCGCTTTCGTGATGACTCTTATGACAAGAGAACAGCATATAAGACGGGAAAAGGCGACCTCTAATATCTGCACAAATCAGGCGCTGATGGCTATGCGCGGACTAATATATCTTGTCACTCTCGGCAAGAGAGGAATAAGAGAGGTCGCAGAACTCTGCCTTCAGAAAGCGCATTACGCGTGTGATGAGATTTCACGCGTGAAGGGATTTGCGCCTCGGTTCAATGCGCCGTTTTTCCGCGAGTTCGCGCTCAAGTGTCTTGTGCCAGCAGCGCAGGTAATAGAAAAACTGAGCAAGATGGGCATTTTCGTTGGACCAGACCTTGGCAGATGGTATCCTGAACTCTCTGACACTCTTCTTGTGGCGGTTACAGAGAAGAGAACAAAGGAAGATATAGATTTGCTCGTTAGAGCGCTGGGAAAGGTGTAAAGTGCCAGACAGAATTTGCCACATCGCCGCTTTTTGCGCGTTTCTTGCTTTTCTGGCACCCTGCGGATGCAGGACAGTTCACGTCGCAGAGTCGGAAAAATCCGGTCAGGAAGTGGAACTTTTCTGGAAAGCGGCAGAAGGCGAAAAACTCAGTTACAACTATGCATACGAAAGCAGTCCTGAAAATGGTAAAACCACCTCAGCGGTCTACTATTGGATAATTATGCTCTGGGGCGATGATAAAGCGGCGGTCAGTCTGGTAAGCAAAGAGGTGAAGGCGGTGATGGACAGGAAGGGACAGTGTTACAGTGCTGAAAATCCCTCACAGCCTGCTGAAGAGGGGATTCAATTTGAACTCGCATCTCTCTTTCCACTACCTTCCGGCAAAATAAATAAAGGCGAACCCTGGACAATAGAAGGCAGCAGTAGTAGCGAAGGGAGGATGTTCTCGTGGAGTGTGACAGCCACTCTTACAGGGTTTGAGGAGTGGCAGGGTAAGAACTGCGCAGTTATCACAGTCAACACAAAATGGCAGACATCTGTGGATGTGCCAGAGTTCACCTTCGCCATAGTCGGAACTGACGCTGGCACAGTTCTGTTTGACATCACTGCCGGACGGTTTGTAAAAGGTGAATTTTCAGGTGAGGTCACCCGAACAGGCAGGCTGAAGCCTCAAAAGGCGGAAGAGTTAGCGCCACCTGAAGAAAAGACGACAGAAAAAATCACGACGAGATACACTCTGAGAAGCGAATAAATCAGAGGTAATAGATGGAGACGAAACTGATATTTGAAAAGTCAAAGGCTGGGCGCAGAGGCTGCGCTCTGCCCTCTCTTGATGTGCCGCAGAAACCGATTGAAAAACTTATACCTCCTGAATTTCTACGCAAAGATGAGCCGCTTCTGCCGGAAGTCGGGGAGGTGGAGATTGTGCGCCATTACACACACCTCTCACACAAAAACGTCGGCGTTGATACCCACTTCTATCCGCTCGGCTCCTGCACAATGAAATGGAATCCGAAGGTGAACGAGGCGCTGTCCGCACTCCCCGGGTTTGCGAGAATTCATCCGTATCAGTTAGAAGAAACTGTGCAGGGAACTCTTGAACTTCTTTACCTCACAGGCGAATATCTGAAAGAGATTGCGGGTCTGCCTGCGATTTCGCTTGCGCCTGCCGCGGGTGCGCACGGTGAACTGACAGGTGTTCTTATTATGCGCGCATATCATCTTGAGCGAGGGGAAAAGAGAACAAAAATTCTTATCCCGGACTCCGCGCACGGAACAAATCCCGCTTCTACCACGATATGCGGGTTCAAACCTGTTGAAATAAAATCCGATTCACGCGGAAATGTTGACCTGGCAGAACTCTCAAAGAACTGCGATAGAGAGACTGTCGGACTGATGCTTACAATTCCCTCAACGCTTGGTCTGTTTGACAATAACTTGGTGGAAATCGCAAACATCCTTCACGAGAAAGGCGCTCTCCTCTATATGGATGGCGCAAACTTGAACGCGATTATGGGGATTGTCCGTCCGGGCGAGTGCGGAGTTGATGTTATGCACTTCAATCTGCATAAGACTTTCTCCACGCCGCACGGTATGGGCGGTCCGGGAAGCGGACCCATCGCGGTTACAGAAGAACTGTCAAAATTCCTGCCTGTGCCGATTATCATAAGGAAAAAGGATGGTTACGCGCTCAATTATAACTTGCCGAAGTCTATAGGCAGGGTGAAGACCTGGTACGGAAATATCGGCGTCATAGTGAGAGCGTTCGCGTATATTCTGTCGCTTGGACCTGAAGGCGCTCGCAGAGTGAGCGAAATCGCAGTCCTCAACGCAAACTACCTTATGGCGATTCTCAAAAAACACTATTACCTCAAGTATGACAGATTCTGTATGCACGAATTTGTCCTCTCCGGAAACTATCAGAAGAAATACGGTGTGAAGACCCTTGACATTTCAAAGAGGCTTCTTGATAAGGGTTTTCATCCGCCGACAAACTACTTTCCGCTGATTGTGGAAGAGGCTCTTATGATAGAACCGACCGAGAACGAGTCTCTTGAAACTCTGAACGCCTTCGCCAACGCGATGGTTGAGATTGCGAATGAGGCCAAGGAAAGTCCGCAGTTACTCCTTTGCGCTCCGCAGACGATGCCCATCGGTCGTCCTGATGAAGTTCGCGCCGCGCGCGAACCTGTGGTTCGCTGGCGGCAAAAATAAAATTTGACCGAAAAGATGTTGACGGTGAACTACCCGCCCAATTCGCGGATGAGAGTTTTGAGGAACTGACCGAACTTTGCCTCGTTGCGTTTGTCAACTCTGATGAGATTCTCGTGTGCACGTCTGGCAAGCGCTATTCTTCTGTCGTGAGGCGTGGCTGTGTCGCGAATCACTTCCACTTCAACTGGTGGAATCCGCGTCCTGCCCGGTTTTACATTTATTACTTCTGTTAGTCCGACGCTCTCCAGCAGGCTGTGATTGCGCTTACCGGGATTTATGACCATAAGCGCCTCTTGCGGCGGCGGAGATAGTGTAGCAATTTCAACAAGCGTGCCCATAAATGTGGAGTCCATCCCTGTGCAGTCTTTCAGGTCAATGATGAACTTCTTGTAGCCTTCGTTCACCATCCGCCTTGATACGTCATAGAAGGTGGGGCACATCCTCATATTGCCCGAACCAACAATTCTTATGTACACAGTGCCCTGGCTCCTCGCCAGTTCAAGCACGGGGACAAGACTCACGCTATCTCCTCGCTCGTGGGCTGAGGCTTTTCAGAAAGGCGAAGAAGATGTGCCCATTTTGTGTCAACATCTCTCTGAAGCGCCTCCACTATGTGCGCATTCTCGGGTCTCTTCAGATGCTCAAACCTTCCCTGTTTTGTGATATACTCTGTTACCGGCAGTTTCTCTTTCGGAATGTAGTTTATTTTGTATTCACCGTCAATGACTTCATAAAGCGGCCAGAAACAGGTCTCAACTGCAAGGCGCGCGATTTCAATTGATTCTTCCATCTTTGTTCGCCAGCCGCGGTGGCACGGCGCCAGAACATTTATGAATGATGCGCCCTGTGTGTTGACCGCGGTATTTACCTTGGTTATCAGGTCGCGCCAGTCGTGCGGCGAAGCCTGAGCAGCATACGGTATATTATGCGCCGCAATTATTCCTGTCAGGTCTTTGCTCGGCTGCGTTTTGCCCGGTATAACAGTTCCAGCAGGCGCGGTCGTCGTTGACGCGCCTCGCGGGGTCGCGCTGGAACGCTGTATCCCCGTGTTCATATAAGCCTCATTGTTGTAGCAGACATAAAGCAGGTTGTGATTGCGCTCCATCGCCCCGGATAGAGACTGAAGCCCTATATCAAAGGTGCCGCCATCCCCGCCTATCGCGACAAACTTTATCTCGTCTTTGATTTTGCCTTTCTTTTTCAATGCGCGGTAAGCGGTCTCTATTCCGCTTGCGGTCGCGGCAGAATTCTCAAACGCGTTGTGCAGAAACGAGCAGCCCCACGCAGTGTAAGGATATATTGTGCTCACTACCTCCATACACCCGGTGGCGCAGGTGACGACGACAGGATACTCAATCGCCAGAAGAATCTGCCGAAGCGCAATCGGCGCTGCGCAGCCGGGACAGGCGCGATGACCGCTCAAAAACCTCTCTTCCCGCTCGCTCAACTTCTTCAGTGTTATCGCCATCTCTTCTCCAGTTCTATTCTCACTCTCTCAGTGCAATGTAGAATGGCTCGCGCTCAAATCTATTGGACCTGACCTGCTGCGCTAAACGCTCAATATACGCTTCAATGTCTGTGACCGTGGTGTCGCGTCCGCCAAGACCGTAAATTGCGGAGACTATCGGTGTCCTCAAGCCAGATTGATAACTCGCGGAGCAGACTTCGTGGAACAGGGGTCCGCCAAGCCCGAAAGAGATTGACCTGTCTAATACAGCGACCGATTTGGCTCTCTGAAGCGCTTTGACTATCTCCTCTGCCGGAAACGGACGAAATACGCGAAGTTTGAGAAGTCCGCAAGAGATGCCTCTCTTTCTCGCATTATCTATCGCTGCCTTCGCTGTGCCGCAGACCGAGCCAAGCGCAACAAGCACAATCTCTGCATCTTCAACGCGATACTTCTGTGCAAAATCGTAACTTCTGCCTGAAAGTTTCCCGTAATCTTTGCCAACCTGCTGTATAACTGCGAACGCGTTCTTCATCGCTTCTTCCTGCTTTCGCTTGTGCTCAAAATAGTAGGCAGGCAGGTCCAGAGAGCCGACAGTTATCGGGTTTTTCACATCAAGGAGATTGTAGGCGGGAGTGTATTCGCCGACAAACTGCTGAACCTTCTCCTTTGGAAGAGTCTCAAGAATCTGCATAGTGTGGCTGATAATAAATCCGTCAAAGCAGACCATTACGGGAAGAAGAACATCCTTATGCTCCGCGATTCTGACAGCCTGAATGAGGTTATCATAGACTTCCTGGCTGTCTTCTGAAAATAGTTGAATCCAGCCCGAGTCTCTCGCGCCCATACTGTCTGAGTGGTCGCAGTGGATATTGAGAGGACCTGATAGGGCGCGGTTGACGTCCGCCATAACAATCGGCAGCCTGTATGATGCGGCGATGTAAACAATTTCCCACATAAGGGCGAGACCCTGTCCGCAGGTCGCGGTCATCGCGCGCGCGCCCGAAGCGGCTGCTCCGACGCAGGCGCTCATAGCAGAATGCTCGCTCTCTGTGGCGACAAACTCTGTCTGAACTTCGCCGTTGGCGACGAACTGGGCGAAATCGTGCATAAGTTCGGTCTGCGGAGTGATTGGATACGCGGCGACGACATCAGGGTCTATCTGCTTCATTGCTAATGCTGCCGCTTCGTTCCCCGTAAGCGCAACCTTTTCAGCCATTTTGCAATTCCTCAACAAGTAAGGGAAAAAGAGACTTGTTGACTACTACGCGAATTCGCTTTCAAGTTTCATCTCAATAGCGGATGCTTTCGGCGGACACTCTTTCGCGCATATACCGCAGCCCTTACAGTAATCGTAATCTATTGCGACCACTTTGCCGTTCTTTACCTTCACAGCGGCGTCGGGGCAGTATATCCAGCACCTGAGGCAGTGAATGCATTTCTCCTCGCTGCGGATAGGGCGATATGTGCGCCAGGAGCCTGTCTTGTAATTTTTGCTTGTCCCGCCTTCGCGAACTATTCCCGCTATCGGCTCATCCCGCCAGTTCCTCAAAACTTCGCACTCGTTCATAATCGTCTCCGTTACTGCGATTTTGTTTCATTATACGCGCGCTCGAGCGCGCGTATATTGCCTTTCACGACCTTTTCACCGAACTTCCCGCTAAACTTCTTCTCAATATCTTTTGCGAAAGAGTCCACTTTGAGGATTCCCGTCGCTTTTATGAGCGCGCCAATCATAGGCGTATTGGGTGTAGAGCGTCCTATCTCCTCAATCGCTATTTTTGTCGCATCGCAGGTGTAGAGTTTTCCACCAGTTATTCCAAATTTTTTTCTTACTTCCTGTACAGAGAGAGGCGTGTTGATTACAACGATTCCCTCTTTATCTGCGCCTTCAAGAACGTTGATTGAGCAAAGAAGGGTCGGGTCAAGAACCACGACCGCGTCCGGGGAGGTGATTTGGCAGTGAACAGTTATGGGCGAACCTGATATTCTGGTGTAGCCTCTAACAGGCGCGCCCATACGTTCGGGTCCGTATTCGGGGAACCCCTGTGAGTATTTGCCTTCAGAAAGCGCGACATGAGCGACCATAGTTGCCGCTGTTTTTGCGCCCTGTCCGCCGCGCCCGTGCCATAATATTTCAAACATCTCCTTTGCCATATTCACCTCTGAAAGAGAAAGCCAGAATAGATTCAGCGGAGAATCAACTATACCTGTTTCTCGCGACGCTGTTTCGCGCCTTGCCGTCGCAATAACAGAGAAGGCGAGAGATTGTTCGTTTGAGGTCTTTCCTCTCAACAATCATATCTATAAACCCTTTCTCAAGGAGGAACTCCGAACGCTGAAACCCGTTCGGCAGTTCAGCGCGGATGGTCTGCTTTATCACGTTCGGACCGGCAAATCCGATAAGCGCCTTTGGCTCGGCAATTACGAAATCTCCTAACGCGGCGAACGATGCCATCGCTCCGCCCATACTCGGATTTGTGAGCACTGATACGAAGAGGTTGCCCGAAGAGTGAAGGCGGGAAAGCGCTGCCGAGGTTTTCGCCATCTGCATAAGCGAAAGCATTCCCTCATCCATTCTCGCTCCGCCGCCTGAACCTGAAACGAAGATGAGAGGAAAATTCCTTTCCACCGCGGTCTCTGTGATTCTGCATATCTTCTCGCCCACAACGCTGCCCATACTCCCCATAAGGAATTCCGGGTCAGTTATACCGAATGCGACCTCTCTGCCACCCAGTTTGCCCACCCCGGCGATGCACGCATCCTTCATTCCCGTCTTCTCCTGGGCTTCCTGAAGGCGTTCAGCGTATCCCCTTTTTGCTCTGAAACTGAGCGGGTCCATCGGCTCAAGATTGCGAAAGAGTTCCTCAAATGTGCCTGCGTCCAGCAGAAGTTCTATCCGCGTGCCTGCGGGAATTGTGGCGTGGTGACCGCATCGCGGACAAACATTATATGCTTTTTCAAGAGTCTCTCTGCTCACCCATTGCTTGCAGTCTTCGCATTTTGCGAACATATCCTGCACTTCTTCTCTAACAGGCTTGTAAAGACCTATTTTTTTGAATCCGCTCCAGACCATCACAA
>Ga0315282_10002567_pt1 | contig 33216 bp, 27 predicted proteins | sample YL17G07_20_MG_FD_203693 | JGI IMG/M metagenome (GOLD analysis project Ga0315282, IMG submission 203693) | Sediment microbial communities from Yellowstone Lake, YNP, Wyoming, USA - YL17G07_20 | ecosystem: Environmental > Aquatic > Freshwater > Lake > Sediment | place: USA: Wyoming | collected...
TCGGGTAAAACAAAAAAACTGGATTCCAGCCTGCGCTGGAATGACATTTTACGTATGTTTGTCATTCCAGCGCAGACTTACAATGTCAACCCCCTAAAATGAAAGAAGGTTGATTAAGAATATGATTAGCAATAGAAGCAAGGTGTTTACTTTCATTATAAGGTGTTTTACTACGCCACATTGCATAAGTTATCTTTACCCAACTGTTGGCTATACAACGTAAAGCATGGTTACTCTTTTTACCTTCTTTGCGTTTCTTGGCATTCTGCTTCTTTGCCCATTGGCTACTCTTTAATGAACAGAATGCCAGTTGATGAAAGGTGGTTCTACCAAACTCATGGCAACCCTTTCTGAAATAGATAAATATGCTTTGACCTGAACTTTTCGTACATGGGCATGTCCCAAAAAAAGCTTGTGCTTCGCTGACAGATGCAAAATCTCTACTACTATAGAGAACCAATAACCTTGCTCCCAGTATATAGTCTGCTCCGGGTAGTGAACGAAAGATACCACCGTTAGGGATGTTATCCACTATCTTCTGGATTTGCTTATCATATTCGTCTAGCTGTTCTACTAGCAAAAGGAGGTGTCCTACTAGAACGTTTTTGAGTCTCACTTTTGCCTTTACCACTGCCGGTGATATAAGAGATGGATTGTTTCCCATTGCTTGATGGAATCTCTCTCTGGAGTCTGTTCTGAAGCAGGCACAATCATGGAGAATCTTGTCAAGCTCATCTTTTGAGAGTGCTTTCACTTCCTGATGTGTGTCGAATTTTGCTAGGAACTCCAATGCAGATTTATTGGTTATGCTCCCAAAGGCATCTAGTGCTTGTGGGAAATAGTCCTTGAGAGTGTTTGTTAGTTGGTTAGAGAACCTAACCTTCTGTTCAACAAGCTTGTCTCTATCCTCAAGCAAGATACTGAGTTCTCTTATAATCTCGTCAGGTATATTGATGGGTCTAAGATTCTTATGGTGTTCTCTGATGTAATCAGCTATAATCCGAGCATCTACTGAATCTGACTTAGCTTTCGATGGGATTCTGCTTTCTCTGTATTTTGCTATGGATTGAGGATTGGTTGTTATGAGATTATATCCTCTTTGTATGAGGAAGTCAACCAATCTGGAATGTGGATTTTCAATACCGACAATACAGTTTTTGCTATCAGATTCATATTCACCAATCTTACGGACAAAAGAAGCGAATCCATCATCATTGAAGTCGAATCTACTATTAGACAAGACATCACCGGATGAATTGGATATACAGGAGTCAAAGAATCTGTCAGATAGGTCAATTCCGATAAAGAACATTTTGATTCCTCACATTCATTGAATAGAAATATTGAATAGAAATGGTTATATGCTAAAACAAGGTCAAGAGAACAAGGTCAAGACAGCAGTTAGACTAATATAGGTCTTTGGTTAAGACAACTTACAATAAAACCTCACTGTCGTTAAAGCAACACAGGGACTGTCTGCGCTGGTGTTCGTATCACTGCTGGAATCTGGTCCTCTGTGTTGCTTGACCATTCTCATTTAGTGATTCTCATTTAGTGTTTATATTATAGCATATTAATAGTTTAACATATTAGTTTAACATATTAGGCTGGAATCCAGAAAAATGCTATTATCTATTACCTGATTATATAGTCAAACTTCATAATCATGAAACACATCACACAGAAACTTTTCACTCACACTGAAGAAAATATTGAAAGAACAAGCAAATCTGTTCGTTTGCCTCTGGTGTTATGGAATGACCATCACGGTTAGCCATTCCCACCCTGTTCTCATATCTAAGAAGCTTGTTTACTGCAACACTGCTGTTCAATGCTTTCCAACGGGATGGTGTATCCTCAGACCCGCCTGATACAAAGAATGGTCTCGGCGCCATCAAAGCATGCAGTTCATGCAGGTCATGTCCGGACTCAAAGAACTTTTTGTATGCTCCCGTCCTGGGGTTGTCTTTAGTAGGTATACCCGGTTGGCGGCTTCTCTCATGCTCATAGCCAAGATACCATGGTTCCCAATAGTTCACGTTTGCACGACTCTCATCAAAGACTATCCCGGGGTCACACCAGCAGGCACAGGCGAATCTTTCATACAAGCAGGATGCAAACAGCGCCCATTTGCCACCGAAGGAATGACCGACTATACCGATGCGATCCGGATCGGTCTGCGGTAGGTTAGCCAGTAAATTACAGCAATTGGATGCAACATAAGCAAGGTACGAGAGCGGCTGGAGTATTACGCTATCTTTGTCTTTATAATCAGCCAGACACCCTCTGACGTCACTGCCACCCGGACTTCCGAGGCATAGGGAAACGAACCCTCGTTTCGCCAACTGGTACCCAAAGTCAACCTTCAATCTACTGCTTTCATCCAATCCTGCACCGCCTTCGGGACCATAGAACACATCCAACACAGCCGGAAAAGGTTTCTTGCCGTCGGGAATCAGCAGATAAGCTATTTGTGTGCGTCCGGGAGCTATCTCAACGTTCACTTTGTAACGAGTGAAGTTCCCTATATGTTCATCTTCGAGATACTCAATCACCGGTTTTTCTATTACAGGAGGCCATGCTCCCATGATACCATGCCATAGTTCTAGTATCTCCCGTCTGCGCTCCTGCCAATCGTCAGCATTTCTTACAGAACGACCATCATAAAATTCCAGCACCGGTCTATATTCGCCGAAGTCGTTCTCAAACTCTTTAATATCAAGAGGGGTAAAAAAACATCCGATCTTGCCCCAAAACTCTTCACAGTTAATCATTCCTTCTATACTCCTTTGAATAATCAAGCATGTTTTAAAGTGAGGATGAATCAGCAGAATTAATATACATGATGAATTAATGCAATAACTGGATTCAGCCTGCGCTGGAATGACAGAATAATCAGTAGGTCGGGTTGAAACAATGAAACCCGACTATACTAATATTATGTTGGATTTCGTTCCTCAATCCAACCTACAAAATGACTGGAATGACAGTCATACTTTCATCCTTCCGCCTTCATCCTTCATCCTTAACAATATGCCGCTTGAATCGTCGCCTTTATGTAGCCGATAGCGTTAGCTTTAACTGCCAGAGGTTCAGGCGTTGATGGAATGTGATCAACAAGAAACGGCCCCGGATATCCAATTTCGTGATAGACCTGCATTGTATGGAACATATCAATCTCACCCTCGTCAATAAAAGTTTCCTCGAATTTGTTGGGATTGCCACGAATATTACGGAAATGAACCATACAGATTTTCTTCTTTAAGCCAAAGTTCTTTATAGCTTTAATAACATCAACACCCATCTCAGAGAAACACCCCTGACAGAACAGCATCGCATTAGAATCACTTGGTACGAGATCAAATACTCTCTGATAATTTTCCGGGCTGATGATAATTCTTGGCGCACCGCCAAGAGGGACGTCAATCGGCGGGTCATCCGGATGCAAAGCCAGCTTTACATTGGATTCTTCGGCAACGGGTATAGCTCGCTTGAGAAAATACTCGATATTTTCCCAGAGCCTTTCTTTGCTTATTTTCTCAGGTTGTTCTGGATTATTCTTTTTGAATTCGTCTAAGTTAAACGTGCTATATTTTGCTCCGCCCCTACCGTCAACGGATGTCGTTCTGAAATGACCGATTGACATAAACGTATATCCGCAGAATGGAACGCCCGCTAAACCGATGGCACGTATTGCTTTACAGACAAGCTCTATTTGCTGATCACGATTCTCTCGTCCATTGGTGATAGCGCCCCAGTCTGGAACGCTCCAGCGCATGTCATAGACTGCCATATCATACGAATAGGCAAATTCAACCATCTTTTTAAGTTCCTGAATGTTTGAGTCATCATTAATGACTGGCAGACCGTTAATCGAGAAACCATCAACACCTATGGTTTTAAAGAAGCTTAGATTTTCAGAATTAACTTGATTCCAACCTATAATCTCGCATATTGTCGCTTTTTCTTTCATTTTATCATTCCTTTAGTTACTATTTTATTAGATTCCTGCCTTCGCAGGAATGATAAACCAATAAGTTGTTTACGACTACAAATATATCTGTTATAATAAGAAAAGTAGTTTGATCTGTCAACAGAGAATCTGTTTAAAAGGAGAGGTATTATGGTAAAGATCAAGACCCTTGTATTTTCAGGCGGAGAGATACATGATTACAAAGGATGCGGTCAAGCCGCAATGGAAGCCCTTTCAGCGAGGGAAGAATTCGATCTTACTTACGTTGAGAATGACCTATCTATGCTGGTTGCGCCAAAACTCGATCCTTATGACCTTATAGTCTTCTACTATACCGTTGGGTCTATCACCGATGCACAGAAGAATGGTCTGCTCAACTACGTTGCATCAGGTAAAGGCTATGCTGGATTCCATTCAGCCGCAGACTCATTCAGGGATTGCCCGGAATATCGTGCAATGGTAGGCGGCCATTTCATCACACATCCGTCTTATAGGCAATTTCAGGTGAGTATCGTTGACGGTGATCACCCGATTACCAAAGATATGAATGAGTTCTACGTCACCGACGAGCAGTATATATTGGATTACGATCCAAGAGTTCATGTCCTTGCATCTGCTCTCTGGAAAGGTACAGCTATGCCAGTTGCGTGGACAAAGCCATGGGGCAAAGGTCGAGTATTTTATCTGTCACTCGGCCATAACTCCGATTCTGCAAAGGATGAAAATTTTAAGGTTCTTCTCCAGCGCGGAGCTATCTGGGCAGGTATGACGACTGGTTAAATGTTCCAAATCAGATTAACGACTTATGCTAATCGTTTCGCTCAATTCACAACGCTGATAGAAACCTATGTATCCCGACAAATTGTGTTTGTTGAGCTACCGAAACACTACCAAAAAAGTTTCAGTAGCCCAAGATTCTATCTTGGCTGAAAAATCAGTTTATCGCAATAATACCAAGTTAGAAACTTGGGCTACGAAAATGACGAAACATATAATATCAGGAGAATCGCTCACGAAGAGCTTGTATCGTTCTGCTTGCAACGCCAACAGGGTCGTTTCCTAGACGGAAAAGGTCAACTACGTAATATCCATTGTAGCCAATTTGCATAAATGCTGAGTGCATCTCAACGAAGTCTATGTCTCCCTGTCCAATCTCAAGGTGATTGTGTACTTTGTCTTTTATATCCTCAATGTGTGCATGGACAATGGCATTGCCAAGTTTTTTGATGGATTCAGGAAGATCGGGGTCTGTGATGTAAGCATGTCCAATGTCAAGGTTTACTCTCAGGTTTGGGGAACCGACTGCCTCCATCATACGGATCATGTCACTTGTACCTGCTATGATTTGCAAAGGTTCTGGCTCAATTGCAATTTTGACTCTAAGTTTCTCGGCGTGTGCCGTCAATCCTTTAAGCCTGTTTACAAGACCGTTCCATTGTTCCTCTTTTTTACTTTCGTCAATACGTTCTGAATTTATAATTAGCACATCGGCGCCCAGCCAATTCGTTATGTCAATGGCTTTGAATGTGTTCTGGATGCGCTGGTCTAAATTTTCAAAGTCGGCGTGATAGCTCACGGAAGCGATTTCAAGCCTAATCTTGTCCATAAACTTTCTGAGTTCTTTTGCTCTGGTTTGTGTAAAACTTTCAGGGCGCATATCTGCTGGTTCAAGGCAAAGCTCTGCTCCATCGAATCCGATCCTTGCCAGTTCTTTTAATACATCCTCGACCTTCCATTCACTAAATCCACCGGTCCTAAATCCGAATTTCATAATTTCCTCCAAGATTAAGTCTACTTTGGTCTACATCTAAATTCACTCTCATTTAGGTTGATGCAAATATACATCACTTTGAGGGAATGGTATAGTAATACCGTTTTCTGTGAATAGCTTATCTATGATATAGTTTAGATCACTGGTGATCCTGAATCGCTCCATTGGATGCGATATCCAAGCATACAACTCAAAGTTAAGTGAAGAATCTCCGAACTCCTTGAATTGAACCTCTGGTTCTGGGTTTGATAATACCGCATTATGATCAGACGCCGCTTTTAAGAGAAGCTTTGTTACTAAAGCTGTATCTGAGCCATAAGCTACTCCAATGGAAATGTTGATCCTAATTTTGGGGTCCTCCACTGACCAGTTGGTTATTGTATCCTCAATGAACTTTGAGTTTGGAACAATTAGCATTATATTATCAAGCGTAACAATTGTTGTTGAGCGTATATTGATTGATTTTACCTTGCCCATATTATTACCCACAGTAACGAAATCTCCAATATTAACATGGCGCTCAAATAGAAGAATAATGCCCGAAATGAAATTAGAAGCAATATTTTGCAAACCAAATGCAAGTCCTACACCTACAACACCAAGACCAACCACAAGGCTTGTCAATTGGATTCCCAATGTATTAAGTGCAATTAGTAAACCAAGAAAAATAGTTACATAGTGGGTTAATCTGAGTATAATAAACTGAATATTCTCTGCAAATCTTAAATGGACTAAGACCTGTCGTCGCAAAAACCTTCTTATTAGCCTCGATATAAGAAAAAAGAAGATTATTATTAAAACAAATTCTATTAGCATTAAAAGGGTTATCTCGGTTTTGCCTATATCAAAAAGCCTGTTTTCAAATATACTGTGAACCGTATCAAAGAGATCCCTTTCTATTACTTTTTGTTCATCCATAACGATTTCTCTTTATTATCTCAATTGAGTCCTTCATAAGTATGCGCTCACATATAACAATGAAAATGTATTTTATCCGCTAATTTACGCTAATCTACACGAATCTTTTTACTAAAATTGCGTTTATTAGCGTTATTAGCGGATATATTTTCTGGATGGTGAACTTTTAATGTCATCCCAAAATCTTTAGAACATATTATTCTTCTCTGAGTCAGCGATGACCTGCTTTACGTACTCTCTGGAATAACCTTCATTTTCCAGAATTTTATCGCAAGAGATGGTATTTTTCTCTTTTGGACCTTTGCCGCTGAGAATGATAGAATTAGTCAAAAGGCTTGTTCTGATGCCGTTTAGTCCCGATGCGTAGTTGACATTATAATCACCCTTGACCAGCCCTACAAGGTTATCTATGTTGCTCTTGGGGTAACCTTCGGGTCTTGACAATGGCAACTCCTCTTCTTTCCTTTTTCCTTTACCTTTGAAGAGAAGCTTTCCGCCTTTGATGCTTAAAACGCCTTCGGTTCCAGTCATAATAACCCATTCATCAAAGCCGATCTTTGTATTGCCCAGAATGTCAATCTTGCCTTTGGCTCCATTTTCCATAGTCACGACTGAATGAGAATCAATCTCGACCTGTTTTTTGATGATATTTCCGTTATCGTCCTCAAAATCCATTGAAGTATTACCATAGGTACTGACGGGGAGTAAGCCTGTCATCCATAGGAAAATGTCCTGCAAATGACTGCCGGAATCGTTTGGCTGACCACCGCCAGAGAATCTTGGGTCACCGCGCCATCCACCTGCGCCCCATCTCTGAGCAAGGTACACTTCAAAGCCTTTTATTTCACCGATTAATCCCTCTTTTATGACCTTTCTACCTGTGATGTAAAGGTCAGAGAAATGCCTTTGATAATGGATAACCAGATACTTTCCAGAACCAAGAGAAATTTTGTGCATGGCAATGGCATCGCCAACGAAATTCGCCATTGGTTTTTCGACTATGACGCTTGCACCGTTGCGCATGGCATATTTTGCGTGTATATCGTGTAGTGAATGTGGAGAGAAGACTCCTACGATGTCTAGCCCTTCTTTATCTATCATCTGAGTAAACTCGTATTCGCCAACGTATCGCTTGATCTTACCGGGTTCATAACCTTCAACCGACTGTTTAAGTCTTTCATCCAGACGGTCGAAAGCCTCTGGTCTTGTGTCTGATGCTGCAACGAGTTCAACGTCACTCCTTCGAGCAAACTCAATGGTTCTTCCGCTTCCAGCCCCGCCGGGACCTATCACGCCGACTCTGAGTTTATCTTTTTTGGGTGCCATAATTTCCTCCTTTTGTAGTTCATAATACCATTTATATAAACTGATTGTGCAAAAATCTGATAAATATACCAAGCTGGTGGCCAACCGAATTAATTATTTGGTTTATTTTATAAGCAATATTTTAAATCCCCCTTCCCCCTTTAGCTAAACTAATCTTTACCCACAAGTCTGTAAACCATTGTGGATAAAGGATTTGTAACCCCCGTCTTGAAAGGATGAGGGATGAAGGATAAGGGATGAAGTACGAATTGTTTTCTTTCATCCTTCATCCTTCCGCCTTCATCCTTTAAGATCGGGGAAGGGGGAATTTGATTAGATAAACTATATATCTGAATGAATCTATTCAAAGGTATTTTGGTATCTCATCAATAGCACCATTGATATTTTTGAGTTTTAATCCGAAAACCTCAATCAAATCTCCCTTTATCCCCCTTTAGCTAAAGGGGGAAAAGACTTGATTCCTCAATATCCACAAATTTGTGGGTAAAGATTAGTTTTTTAAGGGGGAATTTTGGGGTTTTCCTAAAACTGTTGCCTATGGTAAAACTTGGCTCTCCATCTTGAAAAGGGAGTATTTCATAACATACAATGCTAGTCCTGTTTCCGCAATGAAGTCATAAGAATCATAAACTTTAAAATCTGCGTTCCAAAAGTTTTTGCTGATCGGATTTAAATACCTCTGTGGGCTGATTAGTCCACCTAAAAGTTTCAAAAACATACGCTAAAGATTCTAATGCTAATTCCCTCGATTTATTTATTATATCCTCTTTTGTAACTGTTTTTTCTGGTATTTTAATCTCAGGAATACGTGCAACATATTGCCGCATTAATGGAGCTCGATTGGGTTCCAATATTTCTAATTTTCTCCCACCAGTATTCAACAATTCTACATCAATTTTTACGCCATCCTCATATACTTTACTTCCTATAGTTAATCTTCGTAGAAACTCAAAAACCTCTGTTAAAGTGTAGTTAGTCATGTTAATTTCTAGTATTGAACATGGTTTTATATTATTATAACCCCAAATACTTTCCTGCATCCAATCTTCTTTTAAGGCTCGATAATGTATGAATTGGCCACTTTGATAAAAACGCCATACCTCTTTATATATATCCCAATCTATGTAAGCCTCATAATAATCTTCTCCAGCATATATAGCCTGTTTATCATCATTATGACTTGGTATATGTGGATAATCCCATCCTGTCAACCTTACAATATTATTTGTCAAAATCTCTCTGCAATCGTTCCTACTAGGAATCAAATCTGGAATAAACTTGATTGGGTGAAAATTGATTTTCCAATAGCCTCTTTCCTTTATTCTATTTTTCACTTCTTCGATATTCATGGTTAGAAATCCTCACGTTGCTTTGCAAAAAGCTCATTGTCTTCCTCAATAGGATATGTCCATCCTCGTCGCAAGAGTCTTCTTTGATTTTTATCTACCGCAATTTCTATGATTTCGCGCATTTCAGTTTCAGGTTTAGTTCCTGCTTGACCACTACGTGAACGAGAATAAATATTTCCTCGTCTTAATAAATAATTACCTTGAGAGTCTTTATAACCATCATTCTTACAAATAATAGGCATTTCTTCAAATTCACTGACACCTATGACTAAGTACGAATTGTCTTCGTAAGAAGCTTGAGCAATATCAAAACTAGAGCTTGATGAGGCAAAACCGTCCACTACGCCTTTTATATCATCGTAGATGAATGTAGCTAGCTGATCCTCGGTAATACCAACAAACTCTAGTTGGTTGTCTTTCTCGCTAACACCGATAACAATATTGCCTCCGTCTTGAGTGTTGGACATACCAAGAATCGTTTGAATTACTTTTTCACGAAACCATAATTTTTCTTTATCATTCCATGAAAATGGAGGTTTAAATTCCAAATTCCGAGTTTCGTATCCAGCTTCTATTATTCTCTGGAATTCTTCATCTGATAATGTTTTCATAGATTATCCAACCTCCTTTATATTCTCTCCGTTACTTAGTTGAAAACTAAAAGCTAATCATTTTCCATCATCTTTTTTCGCTTGTAGAATTTTGGAGATTCTTTTGTCTTATTTCTGTAATATGTAACAGTTCTTCGGCTGACCTTTACACCGTATTCTTTTTCAAGGAGTTCAGCAATTTCCGCATCGCTGAATGGCTTATCTCTATTGCCCGCTTTTAGTTCCTCTTGCTCACGAACCTGTATGATCCGCTGTATAATATCCTCTTTATTCTGGCAAAAGAACCTGAGAGGTATAGTGCCTTCATCTGTATCAATATGTTTATTTTTTAGTATTCGACTGATGGTTGACTCGTGTTCCCCGACTTCTCTGGCAAGCTGTGCCTGACTCAAGGGTCTGAGATAGCAAGGGTTCACGCTTACGAAATACGGGTACTGGTATCTATATACAAACTGGACAATGCGAAAAGTCAGGCTTCTACGCTGGTTGATCATCCTCAATTTGTCAACTATGCTTAACTCATCATTACCCAGACCATCTTTATCCTCAATATTATAGCGAAAGCTGTATTCCTCATCCGCATCTATCTGTATCTCTGCCCTTGGTGGATTGATTAGTCTTTTAATAGTAGCTACGGTTTGTATTGCATTATTGTATATACTTTCTTGTCGTTCAACGACATTTACCTGCATCGAGTTTACGATATTCACTTTTTCAACTGAATCAATTATCTCCGTCACAGTATCAAGGTCGAGATCAAGGTCACGGGCAATATCAAAGGGTTCAACGTTTCCCGACAGAAAATACTCAACAAAATCCTGCTCTGATATGCCATTCTCCTCAAGAAGTTCCGCAAGTTCAGCCACAGTCTCACCAGAAGTATTCAAAGCATCAGTATCTTCCATCTGATGGAACCGTTCAGGATCATCAAGGCTGAATTGAGCAGTGAAATCCTCTTCTTCTTTGCCGTCCCAAGAAAGCTGAAGGTGCTTGCAATATTCAAGTGCCTTTACGAGATCACCTCTGGGAGCCTTGTATTTAGCAGAGATTTCTTTAACTTTTCGTAAAGCCTTCTTATCGAAGAAATCTGACTCCCATCCGGCCTTATTGGTTATGCCATACTCATTCAGAAATTTCATAAACTGCTGATCCTGAAACTCCTGATAGACGTGGGATGGGATACGACCTTTGAATCCGACCTTCCTTACGGTCCCATCTTTTTGCATACGGTTGAATGTGGGGTCTGATTCTAGTTCTGCAATGTATTTTCTGAATTCTGATTCATTTTTGGATAGTAGGTCAATATATTCATTGGGGGGTCTGACCGCTCTGATTTCAGGTCGTACTGTCACTGCTGGACGTGGTTTAATTGAGAGTCTCATAGTTCATTACCACTTTGGTATTTTATTTCTGAAAATCACATATTCTACTTAAATTTTGAAGGTGTTTAAAGTATAGCAAATATGCCGATAACTGTCAAATTGAAACAGATTTACGCAGTTCCTCAAAATCATAACACAAGCTGATTCAGAACCAACAGTATCTATCGAGTGACTACTCACGAACTTCATACCAAGCATCTAGCATAGACTCAAAACTGGATTCTGGTGTATCAGGGAAAAGTGCATCAACAGGCGAGAGTATGAAACCACCGTTAATACCGAAAGCATCTACTGCGGAATGTACTGCATTGGATATTTCGTCAGGATTCCCATTCCTTAACGTAACACCGCTGTTGATACCGCCCGCTACCGCAAAAGCACCATTAAGTTTCTGTTTAAATTCTATTAAATCAACATTATCCTGCACAGGGTCAACGTAATAAAGCAGATCAATGCCACATTCTTTCAATTGATCAAGCAACGGCATAAGACCTGTCGTCATGACGTAAGCAAAAAGTTTATCTGCCTGATGCACCATGTTGACTAATTCTTTGAGATGTGGAAGGACGAATTTGCGAAATAAGGCAGGAGACCAGAAGTCAGTTGAACTATACCATCCCCTTTGAACTATCATATCCGCTCCGCCAACAGAAAGCATAATATCAGTGCGTAGTTTGTCAAAATCAAACATCAGATCAACAAGCTTCTGAAAAATGTCAGGTTCCTCAACTGCGGTAGTTATCGCTTTCTCCACACCAGAAAGCCAGATTACACCATCCATACCGAATGCCGTCCATGCCTGTGTCATAACGCCTTGTTTCTGAGCAAATTTCTTTATTAAGTCCATGCGTTCCTTAAACGCAGTCATCTGTTCCACTGTCGGTTCACAAAGGACATAACGAAGTTTCTCAATATCATCAGGTTCAGAAAAGGCATGTCGAACGCCACGGGGGATATTGAAATCCTCAAAGATCGGGACGTGATCGGGTTGTATGACCCATCCCGATTCTTGTGTTTCACCCGTTTTTTTGACGATATGACTTAGTTTGCAGGCAGGGGTACTATATTCACGGCAGACAAGGGGATATGACTCAGAATGTTCATGCCAGTCTCTTATCTTGACGTCAGGATGCACACCCCATGGTACAGAAATATCCAGAACGTCATCAAGTCCTATCGAAAGAAATGTTTTAACTCGCTTGAAGTCTTGATTTATATCCCAGTGTTCAGGCAAAGTGTGGATATGCTCAAGACGCATCGTATACCAATGAGCGTTTTCGCCCCATCGTAAATATTTCGGCGGAGCGAACCCAAAGACCCAGCAATAAAGGGGTAAATGATCAGGCTTTTCGCCTTTGATAGCTGTCAATAACCGTGTTCGAGAATCCATAAATTAAACCCTTATAGCAAATTACGTCATTATTTTATTATCCGATTAATTACTCAATTTGTCAAATGCTGCAAATCCTTTCAGCAACAACAGAAAGTCCAAATGGAATATATCGCTCTTGGTGTAGTTCAGACCCTGGTTCGAGTTCTTCGAGTGGAGGTAAACTACCGGGTCTCGGATTTTCCCATATAGCTTTAATAATGAAACCTTCGACTATGAGCCCATTGATTATATCAGATAAAAGGTGATGGAATTCGCTGAAAGATTCCCCTTCGGTGAAATTTAACTTCTCATCTTTCTCAAGTATTGCACCACGCATGTATGGTTCTGTTATATATAATGTGTAACCTTTACCATCCCATCCCTTATTTTCTGCCATGTATAGTAACGGGACTGCGTAATCAGCAAAATAAAGCCCGCCCGGTTTAAGTATACGTGCAACACCATGATAAACTTCACGTAAATCAGGAATAAACAGGGTTGATATTGGCTGATAGACTCTATCGAAATGTGAAGTTGGCAACGCCGAAAGGTCTCTCATATCTCCCTGAATCGTGGTGACAGTATATCCATAATGCCTTGCCGCTTGCTCATCTCTTACAAGCTGTTCGGGAGTCAGATCAAGGACTGTGACATTGGCACCCAAGAGTGAAAACACTGCGGATTGCTGTCCACCGCCTCCAGCAAGGCAGAGGACGTTCTTTCCCTGCACATTTTCCGCCATCATTCTATCAATCACGTCATCACAAAATGGCTTTGGTAGAACAGAAGTTTTTCCTTCTCTATATAAACTATAGGCTTCGACATCCAGATCAAGCCATGGTATAGTGTAACTGGCGCCTTCACGTGCATCTTCTCTGAGTAATTCAAGCTTCCTTCTTGCTATTTCATCTTTTATATACATGAGTCATTTATCACCTTTTAAGTAAATATCCCCGTCTACAGGACTCAAGATATGTTCATGGCTACGTTTTCCAGTGGCAACGCTGGTGCGTATCTCAGGAAAAACTAGAGTAACAATCTTTCCTCCAATGGGATTATACACTACAGTGCCTTTCTCGAATTCACGGATGGTTGTATTATCTTCATGAGTTTTTCCATCTGCTATGGGTTTGCCCAGGCTCTTGCTCCAAAATGGATACCAATCATGCAGATGGTCAGGGGTTGGCAATGGATTGGGATCAGAGAACAGGCTTGAATGGGTTAGACAGAGCGTAGTTGTTGCCCGCATCAGATTCAAATCCTGTCGGGAATTGTGATACCACGTTTCAAGGCAGTTAATGCGTGGATAACGTAGATTCTTCTCTGCCCATAATAACGTATCAGATATAAGCTTCCAATCATCAACGCTTTCACTGCGATAACACTCCATGAAGTAGCCATTCAAATATGGCGCTGTCAAAGGGGTCTTTTGATCATTAGAATTAGCAAGGATTAACGTCTTTCCACCAATGGTTTTACGTATTGTTTTCACCAGTTCCGGACGTTCTTCGTCATCAGCCCACCAATCAAGCATAATACCATCTACAACTCCTGTATCAATAACCGCTTTGCATTGATCTGCGACATGATCTCTGAATTTCGGGTCTTGATAATTCAGGAGAAAATAACCGCCTTCCTCCCAACCAACGATTGGCTTTCCATCTTTATACTGCCACCACTTATGTCCCTCCGGGAGAAACCTTTTGTAAGCATCATGATACCTGATTTCAGCAATCAAAATGATGTTTGGATTCAATTTTAGCAAATGGTTTCGCATTGCCAATGCTTTAGTGATACTTTCCGGGGTAAATGATGTAGCAAGCCCTATAAATTCTTGATCCCAGCGTAATCCAAAGAATTCAGGGGAATGAAAAACAAGATCGTGGCGCGCAAGAGTAATAAGCGGATCCTCTTCTTTTATATTATCAGCGGGATTCCATGCTTGAAAAATCGAAGGAAACTTACGACTGAATATGCGCATAGTGACAGAATTTAAGTTATCTTCAATATGCTCTGATATATTCAAATCATGAATTTCAGTGATAACAGGGATACATAATGAATAATATATAAACATCAAAATAGGATACATATAAACAGCCATTTTGTTGCGTTTTTAGCATCAACCACCATTGATTAAAGATAACATCATTAATTACGATAGCATTTTAACACGCAAAAAGCATTTTTACAAGGTTGAATCCAAGCATAAACTTCTCGTCCGCTGCATCTTTCAGTGAAAAAACACGAAGACACTAAGAAACAAAAGGATATTAAAATATGGGCTTATATAGGTTTTAAGGTGAAATTGGGTATCATTAAGGATCTCAAGAAACTGGTATTGACGCATTTGAGATTATGTTTCCATTAAGTCTGTAATGGGGAATCTCATTATGATACACTCTCCTTTTTTCGTTGTTTATTAGTTATGGAGAATATATCATATTTGTATTATCTTTTCACCTTAAAACCTATATGAGCGAAACATTAATAATATGCCCCAAATGGTGCATAAATAATCGCTTTATGCACTAATAATCGCTTTATGCACTATATATAGTTTACACCCATTTTTCTGAAAAATCAAATTTACAATATGGAGTTAAGCTTGCTTATGCAGTGCTATGACAAGTTCCAGCATCCCGAATCTGTCAGCTTGACAAATACTTTATCATCTGTTAAATTGCATTAACCTTGTCTGGTATAAATTTTGCGATGGAATATTTCAAATCCAAGCTAAAAGTATAATACGAAGTATTCAAGCTAATGGAAACAGGTTGGTGTGAGATGTGCAAAAGCATATCCAAAGTGGGTTCGCATTTTCAAGGGAGAGTGATTCCAATGTGTAAGATCACAGCAATTTTAATCTTGATATTATCTTTAACGCATATCACGCTTGTTAATGCCGGGGATGAAATAGTCTTCAAGAAATTTGACAGTTCTATCCGAGGGTATCGTATCTATGTGATGGATCGGGATGGCAAAAATGCAAAGCAAATAGTAAAAGAGCCTAATATAAGATATGAAAGCCCAAGATGGTCGCCTGACGGTAAGCAAATTATCTTCACCAAGACCACAGCGATTGATGGGGAACTATGGATAATGGATTCAGACGGAGGCAAGCCAGAGCTACTCCATAAACCAGCACAATGGGAAGTATCTTGGTCACCTGATGGTAGAAAAATCGCCTTTGAAAATATGGAGAAAATTTACATAATGGATCTGAAGACACGTAAAATAGACCTTTTAGTTAATGGGACCTGTCCCGTCTGGTCTCCGGATGGAAAAGCTATAGCCTATGGTATGCCATTTGGATCTCAAGATTATAAGATTCATCTGATCGACCCCGAATCAAAAAGAGAATGGAGTATAGATGCCAAAAATAAGAATCTACAAATCCTATATGCGTCGTACTGGTCACCAATTGCATGGTCACCTGACGGAAAACACATTGCATTCATGGCTATAACAGGTGGAAAAAACTGGTGGGGTATTTACATTATGAATTCAGACGGCACAAATGTCATTGAGAAATATACAGGGGACGGCGGCAACCTTATTGCAAATTGGCCCGCATGGTCACCTGATGGCAGGCAGATCATATTTCACACAATCAGAGGCATCGAACGAATGGACATTGATGGTGAAAAAAGAGAACTGATCTATGAAAACGGAGATGAGCCTGATTGGAAAAGACCTTCAGCAATCGCTGTGGAACGACAAGATAGAATCGCAATCACATGGGGTTGGATAAAGCAGGACAAGGGAATATTTTAGGGTGTTGGTAAAATTTAATGAAAATAAACACGAAGACACTAAGTTCACAAAGAACACTAAAATAGTAATGAGTAATCAGTTATGAGTAATGAGTAAAACAGCTTTATAAAAAACACTCATAACTCATTACACATCACTCATCACTTGATTCCTTGGTGTTCTTTGTGCCTTTGTGGTTAAAGGTTTTGCAGTACCATGTTAAAAATGGAGGAGAATAAAATGTATAGATTTCTGGTATCAATATTAATCACTCTAATACTTAGCGGTTGCGGTGTTAAAACGATAGTTTTCCCTGCGAAGCCTGTCAAGGCGAAGATCGTCCGTACTGCCGAATGGAAGGTTGATTTCAAGGATGTATATTTCATGGATGCTAAAAACGGTTGGATTGTAGGTGATAAAGGCACTATCCTACACACAACTGACGGCGGACAAAATTGGGAAAATCAGGTCAGCGGAACAGAAGAAAATCTGAACAGGATACAGTTTATAGATAACAAAGAAGCATGGATAGTCGGAGACAAGGGAACACTACTTCACACTATAGATGGCAGAAATTGGCGATTCCAGAAGCTAACTCAAGATGAACTTAGTGACGTTCATTTTGCTGATAAGTATCAAGGCTGGTTGGTTGGAGAGGCAGGGGCGCTGTATTTTACATCTGATGGCGGAAAGACGTGGAAATTTAAGTCATCAGGTCTTGGAGAGCTAATGCACAGCGTTTACTTCAAGAATCTCAAGGAAGGAATGATAACTGCTGAATTTGGATTGACTCTTCAAACAGTGGATGGTGGAGATCATTGGGATATGCAGAGAATTGACACCATCAACAGCCTTCTGGACGTGAAATTTTCTAAAGATGGTAAGATCGGGTGGGGTGTTGGAACAGGTGCAACTGTTGTTTCTTCCAAAGATGGTGGGAAAACGTGGGAAACACGTGATGCAAAGCTACCAGATAATCATTACGCTGTGTTTAGCGTAAATTTTGTTGACAACCAGAATGGATGGGCGGCGGCGCAGGACGGATGTGTGACACATTCATCAGACGGCGGGGATACGTGGGAATTGCAAAGGACTGGAACTCACAGCGATTTGATTTCTGTATATGCCCTTGACCAGAAAAACGTATGGGTGGTTGGAACTCGTGGCACTATGCTACACTCTACAGATGGCGGAAAGAAATGGAATACCATAGCAGAGAACACGGCGGAACCTCTTAAAAGCGTGGATATTGTAGATCAATCCGGCCATGGTTGGGCTGTTGGTGAACGGGGTACTATATTACGAACTGATGATGCAGGTAAAAATTGGAAGCGTCAGGAGAGCGGCACTGTTTCAAGTTTAAATAAAATCTATGCTGTAAGCGATCAGGAAGCATGGGCTATCGGTGATGCTGGAAACATTCTCCACACAAGCGACGGTGAAAAATGGAGTGTACAAAAAGGCAACGATTGGGTTGGTCTGCATGATGTCCAATTTCTTAATAAGAATCGTGGCTGGGCTGTCGGTGATCTTGGCGGTGTGTTCTACACCAACAACGGCGGTGGGCGTTGGGTAGAACAGAGAGGACTTAATTTTGAATCCCTATATTCACTTTGCTTTGTATCCGCTGACGAAGGATGGGCTGTCGGATGGCCAGGGGTCGTCCTGCACACAAAAGACGGTGGAATGACGTGGGATAAGCAGAACTGCGGGTCATTCAGTGAGCTTTATTCTGTTCAGTTTATTGACAGCAAAACAGGTTGGATCGCCGCTCAATACGGTGAGATAATTCATACGGAAGACGGCGGTAATATATGGCAACAACAAAACAGTGGAACGGATGCGCATCTGCGCAAAATATACTTCGCAAGCCCATTGGTAGGCATGGCTGTTGGTGATATGGGAACATTGCTAACAACGGAAGATAGTGGAAAAACTTGGAAGAAACAAAACAGCGGAACGACTGAAAGGCTAAGAGACATAAGCGTTGGCGAAAACAAACTCATCGCAGTTGGTGATAATGGTGTAGCCATAGAGTATAAGATACCGATGATTACAAAACAGGTGCCGAAGAAGCTATTTGTTGAGGAACCTGAACAAATCCAGACGGAAACTGATGTTACGTGGAAGACGATAAAAACGCCTGTCGAAGCGAATTTACGTGACTTATGTTTTGTCAATGACAATGAAGGCTGGTGCGTCGGTGATGATGGGATAATCCTTCATACTATTGATGGCGCAAAGTCGTGGGAACAGCAAGCAAGTCCCGGCAACTTTTCTCTGGTGGGAGTGCATTTTATATCACCAAAGATAAGTTGGATTATGGCGGAGGATGCAACTGTTCTGGTGACAAATGACGGAGGAAAGAAATGGATCATCCTAAATGAGAAATCAAGACCAATGCTGACGGTTCAGGACGAGAACCTTACACCGATCCAAACAAAGTATGAGCTATATCATGCCCAATTTACGTTTTCAAGCGAAGGATGGTCCGTCGGCAAAAATGGTGCGATCCTGCATAACATTGACGGCGGACCAGTATGGACTGCTCAGAACAGCGGGAGTCCTGCATTTTTGAATAGGATTCAGCTTGTTGATGAGCGAAAGTTATGGGTAGTTGGTTCATGGGGAACGATCCTATTCACCAACGACGCAGGCAAAAGCTGGAACACTCAATCCAGCAATAGCGGTTATGATCTTCAAGGTTTGCATTTCACAAATTCCGATGAAGGATGGGTTGTCGGAAAATTCGGTATCGTAATTCACACAACAAACAGCGGTGCAAACTGGTCGTCACAGAGAAGCGGTGTCACAGATGATCTGTATTCAGTATATTTCATCAATGCAAAAGAGGGATGGGTTGTTGGACAAAAAGGACTTATATTGCATACAGTTGACGGCGGCGCAAGCTGGAAAAAGCAAAATTCTGGCATAGACACCGACCTATATAATATTCATCTTATCGGCAAGAATACACTGGTAGCCATAGGCGCAGGCGGAATGATGGTTACATTGACGATCGAGAAGAATATTTGATGACTTTTACTATGATAACATTCATTGGCTAGAGTAGCTGATAATTTACAAGTTGATTGTGCTAATTTTTAGCCAACCAGTATCTTGAAGGGCGGTTTTTATCATGAAGCTTAAAATCTTATTACTTACTTATGTCAGTTTCTTTATAATTGCGCTTGTAGCTCATGCAGATAACACAAAAATTCAGATTGTAAGTGAAACACCAGGACCAGTGAATGACGTATATGCAAATAATGATTATGCTTACCTGTGTGCGGGCGGTCTTCTAATTATTCTGGATATGAAAGACCCATTAAAACCAACTCCGGTTGGACAGGTCATGACTCCGGGAACTGGGTGGAAAATTCAAGTATCGGGCAACTATGCTTATATTGCTAATGGTTCAGCAGGTGGGCTTATAATTATTGATGTGTCTAATCCGTCAAATCCAAAGGAAGTGGGGTTCTGTAAAACTCCCGGCATGGCAAGAGGGGTCTACGTATCCGATAATTATGCCTATATAGCCGATGATTTTTACGGAATTCGTGTGATAGATGTATCCAATCCAAACAGACCTGAAGAAGTTGGATTCAGTAATATTACCGGATATACTAATGATGTTTACGTTTCTGGTAATTATGCTTACGCTATCAGCTATATCCCTGATGAAATGACTTCCAGTTTCCACGTACTGGATATATCTGATCCGAAAAATCCAAACGAAGTTGGCTTCTATCGAGCTAAGTATATGCAGAAAATCTGTGTATCTGGTGATTATGCTTACGTTGTCAGTTCAGAAAGTGTCCATGTTATAGATATAACCAATCCAGAAAATCTCAAAGAGGTTGGATCCTATAAAGACGCAGAGAATTTAAATGCGATTAATATAAAAGGTAATTACGTATACGCTGTTGATAACACAAAATTACTTGTGTTAGATATATCTGATCCGAAGAGTCCTACAGATTTAGGAAATTGCGAAATCACTGACCCTGACTATGCTGCTGAAAATGTTTTTGTTTTTGGAAACTATGCTTATGTTGCTGCTCAAGACGGTGGACTTCGTGTGGTTGATATATCCGATCCAAAGAATCCAAAAGAGATCGGAGTCTTTGATGTCTTCGGATCCGTAGGGGATATTTTCATTTCTGGTAATTATGCCTATGTTTTAGGTTGGCATAAAGGGTTGGGAGTAGTGGATATATCTAATACTGATAGACCAAAATTAGTAGGATATTGCAATATTTCTGACTCGGTACGCTCGATTTTTGTATCGGGGAAGTATGCGTATGTAGGTAATATGGTCTTTGATCCTTTCGGCGGCGGGCTCTGGATTATTGATATTTCAGACCCTACTAACCCTCGCAAAGAAGGATTTATTGATTGTAGGGCTGATATAGAGGCAGTCTATGTGTCAGGAAACTACGCTTTTGCTGTTGACCGATATACTAATCTCCACGTGATTGATATATCTAAACCAAAAGAACTCAAAGAGATAGGATTTATTCGTCTTATTGGAGACTTTGGACAGATCCAGATAATCGGGGAACTTGAGAGATATGCCTATATCTCTAATAGCGAAGGGCTTTACATACTGGACGTTGCTGACCGACAAAATCCTGAAGTAATTAGTGAATATAGCATAGGTGCGTTTATATATGAAACTTGTATATCTGGTAACTATGCTTATGTTGCCGCTAGTGAAAAGGGTTTTAGGGTGCTAGACGTATCCGATCCCAAAAAACCTGATGAAGTTGGCTCACTTGATATTCCCGGAGATGCAAGGGGAGTTTACGTATCAGGAAATTTTGCTTATGTTATTAGCGATTTTAGTGACACAATCACTATGATAGACATATCCGATCCGAAAAATCCCAGAAAAGTATTAGTCTATGATACACCGGGTTGGGAGACGCGGAGAGTATATGTATCTAACGGTTATATTTACACTGCTGACCTCGGTAATGGTTTGTGTATAGTAAAGCAAATGGAATGGTCTGTTCAGCCTGTGAATAAGCAACCTATAACGTGGGGAAAAATGAAGCAAAACAGCTTGATGCAAAACTATCCAAACCCATTTAATCCGGAAACATGGATACCTTTTGTGCTTTCTGATGATTTAAACGTTGAGATAGCGATATATGACACGATGGGAAAACTTGTAAGAAAATTAGACTTGGGGTACAAGCCTGCTGGAACGTACATATCTCAAGAAAATGCTGTTTATTGGGATGGAAAAAACGAAAGTGGAGAAAAAGTCACAAGCGGAGTATATTTCTATACAATTGAAGCTGGAAATTATACTGCGACACGAAAGATGATACTGATTGAGTAAGTTCAGGAGGTATGACAATATGAGAACAAAAAGATTCAAAGTAAAATCACTTGTAATTATCTTTCTATTATTACTACCCATTTTGAATCAGTCAAGCTTATTGAAGCTGACCCTGACTACATCACCCTATATCCGGGAGAATTGTTGGATGCTTCCAAGCCACCATTTATGTCTATCATATCAAAATAAAACTTGAAAGAAGGTGTCACAATGACAAGTAAATGGTTAGCTTTAATTATGATTGCGTTTTTAATTTCAGGATGCAGTTTTATGGCAATGTTTACTCCCGAAATGGCACTGGATAAATACCATCATGTCGGAGTCATCAATTTTAGCTCTGATAGCATATGAAAAGACTATATTTCCTGTATAAGAGATTGCATTTGTTGGGTTTTCAATGGGATCATCAAGGATTGACGTTCATGCTGAGACATATTGAAGACGGCATAGCCCAAGAGATTTCCTTGTTCGTCTATTCGCTCATAAATGTCATCAGCAATTTCCTGAAAGTATCCTTTTGCATCCCGGAAGGTGATTTCGAGAAAATCTCCTTCTTTGTCGTACCAAAGGCTGATTATTGAGGCCATATCTTTGTTCCTTTCTTCTCTTTGCTCGTAAAGAAGGATGTAATGACAAAAGCATCGTTGCTGATATATTTCACTGCGACAACAAGGTATTTTCGGGTGACAGGTGTTTTGTCAAACAACTTATGATAAAGATGAACTGCTGGATCGTGATGGCTTAGAAAGATAGAATCTGGTGTCAATAAAGTTTCGGATATAAGATTTTCTTGTCCTTGCATCTCAGAATGTTTCTGAATATGAGCCAATCGTTCATCAGTCAATCGAACTTTTTGTCCATGCAAGTCATAAATAAAATCACAAAATTGTTTCCCTATACTTATCTCGTTATGTCCATTTTTAATTATGTATATGGTTTCTGTAGTACATTATATCAGAACCGTATTAAAATGGCAATATTATAAAGCGGAATGGGTGTGTGAATATGAAAATTAAAACATCAGTAAATCGTAGAATCACCGTTGTTTTTGCTGTTGGTTTTATTATGCTTGTGATGATATTTCTGGTTTGGAGAGTGACTAACATAATACAAAGGCAAGCGAATAAACCAGCGATCCGAGAAACAGTTGTTTCATCAACAGGTAAAAATGTCGCTAAAGAAATACAGGAAAAGGCATTGCAAACATCCCAAAAAAATGAAAAAGAATCTATAAATTTTCATGACCAATTAGACAAAATAGAAAAAAACAGAGCAGCAAGTAGTTATAGCAAAAGTCATACAGATGTTGCGATTCCATCAATAACTGAGATGAAAGATAAAAAATCAGATACACCAAATCGTACTCCCGAACAACAGCGCAATTATGAGATTCTTGCTGTACTGCTTCCACAGTATGAGAAACTGGGGGAATTAAGCAGAGAGACGGATAGTCGGTACTTATCATTTGTTCTAAATCATCCATCTGAAGGCTCGGATCCGGAGATTTTTCGACAGTATGAACAGAAAGTGATAAGTGCTGCAAAAGAAAATGCAAAAGTACAAAATGAAGAAACAAAGGCACTACTAAAAATTAAGGAATATTTTCCGGAAGCAGTTACAATTTCAGATTCAATGACTCGTCTTGATTATAGAGAACTGAGAAAGGCAGTTGGCGGTTCATTACCAACAGATAAAGGACAACACTTAATTACATCCGACTATTGATAGACCAGATTAATTCATTATGTTAATGGAGGTATGAAGATGAAAAAGAGCCAATTAGCAATCATAATCAGTTTTTTATTATCTGTGTCTGTCATGCTTGCATATTCTACAACAGGTAGTGAGAATCTTACACTTGAGGACGTTCTTAAAGGTATCCAGTCATCTCAAAATGAGATCACCAGTGGTAAATGGGCAGTCGTTTATAAACACAATGAAGCCCTTTACCAAGTTGATGAGGCATGGGTTCTTGGATTTAAGCTTATTGACTATTCCGCTGATAGATCAAGGGAACCGGTCTGGGCTTATCGGTGGATTCAGAAAAACCTTACAAAAAATGGGCATTTTAGAACTTTAATGTCTGATGGGAAACGCCAGTTACGCATAAACGAGCCATCAGTTCCCATTATCGAAGAGTTTCCTATTTCTTATGACTCCAACTATTTTGAGATACGAAGACTACTAGGCAGATGCTTTGAGATCGGGTTGTCACCACAGGCAGTCAAAGACTTTCTTCCGCTGAAAAATTTACCGGGTGAATATATGATTTCTAATATGATGTATATGGCAAATGGAAATAACACTCTTGAGAGATTTACTATTGATGCAAACAAAGGCTTTTGCATTAAGCGTATCGAGTATTTTCGTCCTCCTGATGCCGAAGAACCTTATACTTTCTATAATTTCGAGGATTATCGCAGTTCAAAGGAAGGTATCTGGTATCCGTGCGTAATCAGGCATGGAAATTATGACCTAGATAAAAAAACAAAGAAAAATGTTGAAGAATGGAATGTCATTAAAACAGAAGTCAATACAAAGTTTCCAGAAGATTTTTTCCAGATCCCTGAAAAGTATTGATATTTTTCACAAATTACTGTCCAATATGATCGAAAGGGGATGTCACGAATGATAATCAAATGGTTAGTTTTAATTCTTATCGTATTTATTATTTCAGGATGCGGTTTTATGGCAATGTTTACTCCTGAAATGGCACTGGATAAATACCAGCGTGTCGGAGTTATCAATTTTAGCTCTGACAGCAAAGGCAACTTAAACGAAATTATGACGCAGGAGTTTTTGAATGATATACGCAAAGCCAGCAAGAAAACTCAAATTATTGAACTTGGTGACGAAAGCAAGATTCTTGAATCAACCCAACAAACAGAATTAAACGCTGTTGTTATAAACACAATCGGGAAAAAGAATAATCTGGATGCTATTATAACCGGACACATTGTAATTAATGAAATTAGACCGCAAATTGAATCAATTAGAGGCGTAGCAGGAAAAACTGATGTCGCAGGCAACGCATTGAGATTCAAACCGGATAATATTCCTACCACAGGATACAGGGCAATGCGTGCAAAGTTTAATGTAAACGCTTCTCTATCCGTCAGCCTGACAGAAACAGCGACTGTCAGAACGGTGTGGACAGGTTCAGCAAGAGAGGAGAAGACAGTGACTCCTGTGAATATGTATCCGGGGAAGGATACTACTGGAATATTTTTTGACAAGAAAGACCCAAAAGACGCTTACGGGGGATTGACAAAGGCATTATCACAAGACATTATCAGCAAACTCAGGATAAAATGACCCATGACTCCTCAGTCATGGAGGAATGACCGGGGAGTCACCCGCAATTCAAAAAATGCCTTTTAAACCCGCACCATATCATCATCCACAAGCATTGGTTTGACTCCTAACAAACAGTATTTAACAACAACAGAAAGACGCTATCTGAACAGAAAAAGTCCATCCCAAAAAATACAAAAATTGTTGTTGCTTAATATCAAGCCATACATCTCAGAACAAAGTCCTGTACCTCTTCCATTTTTGGTAAGTTTTTCAGTGCTGTCAAGTTGATATCTAATTGTTTTGTAATAACTTCCAGTATTTCGTATGCTTCTCTCCTTCTAACCAGTATCTCAGTCATCAAGTGGCTTTTTTGTTGCCTACTAAATTAAAACAGTCTCGATTAACCAGTTTTTCTTGCAATAAGAAAGCAGGTATGATAGACTTAGTAAGAAAAAGATAAAGGATGAGGGACGAGGGATGAATAAAAAGCATAAAAAAAGATATTTTATAATATTAAATATCATTACAATATTATGTCTTTCTATCATTGTAAGCTTACATGATGTAGCTGAAGCAAGGTTAGAGCTTTCGGTAATCAGACCTGTTGATGAGTTTGTCACTAATAATACTGAAATTACCATAGAGGGTATTGTGCGATATACAGAAGGTCAGGTTGTTACTGTATCTATCACAACCCCTGCAGGAGTGCCTGACCTTGGCGGGATTAGCAACACACTTCGTTCGATAACTGTTAGCGTAGGTTCTTCGCAATATTTGACGGCGCTGATTATCAATCCTGTTTTTATAAATAATCTTTCAATGGCTCCAAGAGTAGTAGATTTATCTTTTTCAGATGATGGACAAACGTTTCAAGATAAAGGTGCATTTAACTGTACGTCGGGTATGGGTCAAGATTACGGGGAGGCACGAGTAGATTTCAATGCCTCGATTAAAGCTAAGTTCATTCGTATTGATATGCTCGATGGGTGGCAATCAGATAAGATCAGTATACAAGGAGTGAATTTCCTCGATGCTTCGGGTAAAAATATTCGCTCTAACGTGAGAAGCATATCAATAGGCTTTAGCGCAGACGATGTATACTACGATCAGTCAACCCCGCAGGTTCATTTCCAGACCGATATACTTCTGCTAGGGGGTGAGAATCAAGTATCTGTGTCTGCAAAAGCTGAAGATACCAAGACGTTACCCAAAAACGTAGAAGAAGATTTCAAAATTATTAATATAACATACATACCAGAAGTGGTGGTGACAAACAAACCGATAGTGTTAAGCGATGGATATAAAGCACAATTAACAATACCTTCAGGGGCATTAAGCGCAAACCTCAAAAAGATCGGGATCATTCCAATGGACGTAAATGAGATCGAATGGATGTCTTATGGAGATAACCCGGAGATTGTTAAGGGAACATTGCCTGTTCTAGCGTATAAAGTTGAAGCCGGGGCAGAAACTTCCTTCTATGCAACAGCGAAGGATTCTCTGGAACGACAACAACCCAATCTCGCCGTTGATGGGAACCCTAATTATCCATCCACATGGATGACTGCTCTAAGTTCATTACCTGTATGGCTAAAGATTGACCTTAGAAGCCAACGCATAATTGGCAAGATTATTATAACTTCCAGAGTTAATGGTAATGTGTCTTATGGACCCAAAAAGCTGTCTGTTCTGGTATCCAATGACGACCTAAGCTACGATGAAGTTGCTAATGTTGAAGAGTGTAATGACAGTATAACCGAAATCCCAATTCCTACGTTACCCATAGCCCGATACGTTAAGTTTATGATTGACACTGGAAAACAGGGCAACAATATACAAATAAACGAGGTGGAGTTTCATGATGCAGATGATGCAAAAATAGTCGCTTATACGCAACTTGGTTCTGTTGTTCTTGCCAGAACTGCGCAATTGACATTACTCTACGATGATTCTGACCTTGCTTCAGCAAAAATCCGATCTGAAAAAAATCTTGTGATATTCAACTGGGATGAAAAATCCAATACGTGGAGACTGGTTGGCGGTAAGGTTGATACCATCAAGAATTTAATAACCGTCAACCTTAACTATATTTCAACGTTTGCTATTTTTGAGTCGCCTTCATCAACACTTGAGGTTAAATGGAGTTACAACCCGTTCTCACCTAATGGTGACGGGGTAGCCGACAGCACTACTATAACTATAAATCTTGGTCAGGAAACAAACGTGCAAGCAAAAGTCGAAATTTTCGATTATACAGGAAGGCTAATTCGTACTCTTATACAAGAAGAGACACAATCTGGTTACATAAGCATACTGTGGGACGGTAAAGATGAGGATGGAAATCGGGTAGAAATTGGTCCCTATATATATCAGGTGAGTGTTGGGAAAAAAGTACGGAATGGCACGATAGTAGTGGCGAGGTGATCAAGTGCCTTATTGGATTAAAATATTTTTAGATTCTTCAAATCCCCATTTATCTCTCTTTAGTGAATGTGGAAACAAAGCTTCTCGCAGTAAATGTGGAAACAAAGCTTCCCACTTTGAAAAAATAAGGTATATAATTCCCCCTTTGAAAAAGGGGGGAAGGGGGGATTTAAAATCTTTTCATTGCTTCAGAATTTTACTATTTATATTATGTCCTTTATTTGTATTTTTTATAAATTCTCGATCCGAAGCCGCATTTAGAGACAATTTTCTCGGCGCAAAGTCTATGGCAATGGGAGGCGCATATACAGCCCTTGCTGATGATGTGGATGGTATACTGATAAATCCCGCAGGATTGAGTATGATAAAAGCACAACAAATTTCTGCAACAATGGCGGATTTGTACCCCGGACTCAGTGATGACTCATTAATAACGCAGAACATTGTGGGTTATGCTAACAAATCGGACAATGCTGGTTCTTTTGGTGTTGTATGGAAACGCTTCGATGTTGGAAAGCTTTATTACGAAAACATTCTGGCGCTATCTTACGCTAGGTCATCAAGCTTATATCTTACTAAAGGAGATAAAAATAGGCAAAAAAACTTCTCAATGGGCGGTACATTGAAATTCATGAACTGGGATTCTGCACCGACTCTTGATTCAGGAGGCAAAGTGATCGAAGATCTCCCCGGATGGAAAGGAATAAGCTTTGATGTAGGATTTGTGATCTGGCCATCAGCAAATACTCCCGTAGCATTGTCATTCCAGAATCTGAGAAGACCTGATATATCTTCCAGTAAATCAAAAATCAAAGAAAGTCTCCCATTTACTACAAGGATGGGTGTTGCCGCCATAGATAAAAACACAACTTGGGCTATGGATATGAGCTTGAAAGGCGGCCAAATTGACCTTAAAATAGGACTGCAAAGAAAAGCACTTGATGGCAAGCTTTTCCTAAGAACAGGAGTTGCATTAGAGAATCTTGCATGGGGTATGAATTTCACTGCTGGCGCAGGATATAAATTAAATAATTCTACACGGATTGACTATGCCTTTGTTTATCCAATCAACACAATTCTAAACACATTGGGAAGTCACAGGGTCAGTATTATATATAATTTCGGTAAAGAAACTGCTGATTAAGCAATAGTTTCAGTAAAGGTGATTCTTTGTGAATATTTTGAATTTAAGATTCAATAAGCAAAATATAAAGAAGTATGTTAAACAAACGATAAATCATTCTCATGTTTCCATTCTATTTGTTTTGAACCTTGTTTGTTTGATATTGTTATTATTTCCTGATCATGCTAATTCCGCCGTTTACGACCCGCTTGGAAATATGATATTTCAGGGTAGTGGAGAATCCCTATACAGTATAGACGCTACTTATGGTTTAATCGAGGGTGATTCTACAATAAACAGGGCGAAAAAGTTTAGAGATGTATTAAATGGTGCTACTTATGTATCATTCCCGATAGGCACACCGGGGAAAATGACTCATGTTATCAGTGTCGGTAGCTTCCCGACCGTGTTCACTAATTTTACGTTAAGCGAAAGGCAGTCAGATGCAGTTGGATGGACGTTGCTTTTTCCTGCATCAAGGGGCAAAATCTCGACTTTTATATCAAAACTCAACAGACAGAGTCTAGCAAATGAAGGCAAAGATATTACAAACACCTCTGATTGGTACATGATAGGCGCTCGTGGCGAAGCTAATCTTGGCGTATGGGATGTAAACATCAACAATTACAGATTTACTTTGCCATTTCCACGAATCGGTATTGGTTACACGAATGAATATTTTACGAATTACACTCTAAGCCAAACAAGCAATCCTTTCAGCGGTGTCGTTGAACACGATCCCCCAACTTCACTTTATTTGAGGTTTAGTGATGGTTCCCCTGAGAATCCCGGCGGCTCAAAAGTGTATCGGGTAAAGTTGTTTCTTAATGGTCAGCTTGTATATAATTTCGTCGGCGGAAAAGAGCAACCGGGTATTTTGTTAGACCCGGGAACAAGCCTTGAAGACGGGCAATCAAGGTGGGTTGACAGTAACGGTTATTTCGTATATCAATTCTTTATACCAAATCCCTCAGAAACGGAATCAGCTAAATTTGAGCTTGATATAGCCAACGATTATCTTGTTGAATTATCCCCTGATGGAAAAAATTATCGAACTGTATTAAGTGCAGAAGGAAATGTTACTGATGAGTCAAACAGAAAATTGGAAAGCTTTTACTATGGCGAGAGTTTAGGAAAATCTACTCTAGGTGTTGATATGAGCATGACTGTATTTGGGGTTGCTTTGAAGGCAGAAAGAGCATGGCTTCTGAGAAACTGGCAATTCCCATCTTATAAAGGTAAGCGTACACAGGACCCATCATCTGCATGGTACATTGACGCAAATCGTCCATGGGGACCATTGATGCTCGCAGGAGAATACACGTACATAGGACCTTTTTATGATGCTTCGGATTTTGTTGCGGCAAATGACTATGGAGGCACCTACCTTGACCCATCAGAACCATTCTTGCCAAAAGTTGCGACTGAAGATGACCTTGATGGCGATGGTATTAAGGACTGGGAGGATGATTTTCTCCTTTTCCGCAGGGACCCGCCGAAGTTCAGGTTAGGTTTAAGTCGTGAGTTTATGGATTTCAATAACAATGGCATACCTGATAATATGGAGACACGCATTAAACCTCATTACCGTTTCGATTATGAGGAAGCGTCAAAGGGATACCAGATATATACCAGTCTGGCTCTACCTTTTCTCAATGGTCTTTCTGTGGAACCGGGTTACTATGAAAAAAGCATGATTCTTGTCAAGAAAAGTTCTCATGTCTGGTATACTCTTGCAAACTTTATACCTGAAGATATACCAAATTTTGGAACTGTGCAATTGAGGTTCCTGACGAAGAGAGCGCATGATATTATTCCTGATGATACAGTAGAGCAAAAAGATAGTCTTGCATTGCAAAACTCCTTGAGCAATATTGTTACCTTGATAGCTGATTATAAAAAGGTAACGGATCTAACCCTTACCACCAAATTCAAATACCAATACGATGCAGATTTTTATGGAAAAAGACGAGTAATTGACACGATACTGATCAACCAGATCAAATATAACTTTCACATTGGACCAGACACAACATTAAGCCCGGCTTACAGGAATGATAAAACTATAGGTTATACATCGCCGCGCTCAAGCAAAACTTCTCTTGATGCAGTCAGGCAGGCTTACATTGTGCAGATCGTACACTCAATATCAGAATTTCTTAAAATCAGTTCAGGCGTTCAGTATCTCACGTATCAGGATATAAAGAATCCGCTTCAAAACTATAACAGGAAAGTAGGATTCCTCGAACTTGCTCTAAACGGAAAAGTCGCTAACAATAATATGGGATTGCTTTTAAGTTTGGATTACGTTACGAATGATTTACCAAAATCAATCGGAGGTAGTCAGAAAAGTACAAACATAACAGTAAGATTATTCTTACTTTAATTTTAGTGGTATTCGCGCTAAATAAATATAACCATTTGGACAGACACATAGGTCTGTCCCTACAAGATTTGATGTGGTTTATGTAGGGGCAAACCCATGTGTTTGCCATGTTTATAGGGATTATATTCCTATAATTCCATAGGTTTATTATGACACGAGAAGGGAAACCAAATAACTCTATCGGTAAGCAGTTCAGCCTGCTTATAAAACCCACATCTGCGGACTGCAATCTTGGTTGCGGATACTGTTTCTATCACCAGCGCTCAACCGACCCTTACAAATCTGCCCAAATACACAGGATGAATGATGATGTTCTGACTGCCATAATTTCTCAATACCTTGAAATATCAGGTCAATATGGTGCATTTAGCTGGCAGGGAGGAGAACCTCTTTTAATGGGTATTGAGTTCTTCAAAAAAATCGTTGAATTTCAGCAGATATATGGGTATAACGGACAATACGTGGGAAATAGCGTCCAGACAAACGCTATCTTGATAACTCCTGAACTTGCAAAGCTATTCCATGATTACAGCTTTCTTCTCGGCGTCAGTCTCGATGGTCCTGAGGAATATCACGATTATTACAGGAAAACATACAGTGGAAATGGCACTTTTCATAAGGTGATGGAAGGTGTGAATATACTCAGAGAATATAAAGTAGAATTCAATATTCTATCCGTTGTAAACGATCTGACAGTTCAGAAACCTGATGAAATATACAGTTTCTTTTTAGAAAACGGTTTCAATTTTCTTCAATTCATCCCCGCAGTAGAATTTGACAGAAATATTGGACAACCAACAGATTTTTCAGTCAAACCGAAAGATTATGGTGATTTCCTGTGCAAGCTGTTTGATTTGTGGTATAACAACAGCAATCCAACTATATCAATAAGAACATTCGACAATATAGCGACCATATACGCCGGCATCAAGTCTGAAGCGTGTGTTTACATGAAAGAATGTGGTAATTATGCTGTAATTGAACACAATGGTGACGTTTATCCTTGTGATTTCTTTGTAGAGGAGCCATTATTGCTCGGAAACATAATGGAAACATCGCTAAAAGAGATAGTAACTGGGGATAAAATGCTTGCTTTCAGCAGACAGAAATGCAACGAGGAAATCAGTGCTTGCGAAAAATGCAGATGGGAATATATATGCCACTGTGGATGCCCGCACTTTCGCTATAATAGTGAAATGGACTATCTCTGTGAATCCTACCAGCAGTTTTTTGCTTACACCGAAAGTCGCTTTAAGATATTAGCTGAAAAAATTAAAAGACAGGTAAACCAGCAGATCACGTCACCTAAACAAACTGATGTCCCTCCAAAATCAGTTGGTCGCAATGATCCCTGTCCCTGTGGAAGCGGAAAGAAATATAAGAAATGCTGTATGCCAAAGTAATACCATTTTCCGTATTAATAGTGCATTATATTTTAATTATTGCTTTTCTTCTATAAATACTTCACTCCTATCAGAGTTAGAAATTCCTTGATTTTTCCATCCAAATGCAGTGATTGTAACTAAAAATATGTGACAGACAATCGGATACCATCATGTTATAATTCAAAACAACAGGAGGTGAGATAATAATATGACATTAAGTGGTCAGATTATATGCAAGCTACGAGAATCAAAGATGATGACACAAGAAGAGCTGGCGGATCAGATAGGTATCTCCCGACAAACTCTAGCGATGTGGGAGATAGGCAAACGATTGCCAACAGACAGTGTTGTTATACTTACTGCTCGTTTCTTGGAAATCAATGATGATGAGTTGCTGTCCTTATTACAAAATGAGCGATTAAAATTTCGTGTCGAACGGTTGCAGGATCAATATGGTGCTAAAATCGTTATTATCAATGCACCAAATAACGGAGGGACGACGATGAGCAATCAAAAACATACAGCATATCTAACACAGCAGGGAGTTCATTTTGCTGTTACACACATTTATAAATCACTTGTTTACAATTATCCAGAAGAATTACTGAAAACGAAAGAAATCGAAGGAGCTTTTCATGCACCTTTTGATACATCACATTCTGAAGAACGTCTTATACCTATTTTAGTTAGAAATGATACTTATTCTTTTTGACATATAGACTGAACTGATATATAATGGCTAACCGTAGCTATAAAAACCAAAGAAAGAAAGGTGATTACTACGGCTAAACCA
>Ga0315282_10002568_pt1 | contig 33208 bp, 72 predicted proteins | sample YL17G07_20_MG_FD_203693 | JGI IMG/M metagenome (GOLD analysis project Ga0315282, IMG submission 203693) | Sediment microbial communities from Yellowstone Lake, YNP, Wyoming, USA - YL17G07_20 | ecosystem: Environmental > Aquatic > Freshwater > Lake > Sediment | place: USA: Wyoming | collected...
CTTCTGGTAACATTGGAATATGGGCTAACAGAGGTTCAAAACTCAGATATTTAATAGTCGCTTCAATAAAACGCAATTCTGATACCGCTCGAACAAACTGACATTGTTCGGTAGCTGTCACACCCACGAAACAATTCTCAGGGAATGGTGAGAACTTGATTAGGTTCTGTGGCTGCTTGGTGAGAAGATAGAAGCGGTCAAACGGGTCACTTTTGATAAAAGCAAACACATTATCCTGCCATTCCTTTGGAACCCAATTGCCGAACAACTCCCCCATATCACAAACGAAAATCCCCTTTTGTTTTCTGCCTCCCAATGTGTCCCACCAAGCATCACTCGGCTTAATATCTTCCAACCTCACCTCCCAGAAACGGGGATAAAAGGGGTCTTGGTGATGTGCTTCGTGGTTAGGCTCATCGTGAGTTGGTAGGCAAGAGTTTGCCAAATATAGTGGCTTCAACCGCCCATTCGCCAGCCTTCTGGCATAACAGTAGGAACAACCATTGAGGCAGCCGGTAATGGGATTCCAGGTATATCCCTGTGTGCCGTCAGGATTCTTTACCCACTCTATTAATGTTTTGCTCATCTTCCTCCTTTTATCATTTTGCCTCTCAAACGCTACTGCTATAACGTTTTACCTCTGGTTTCTAGAACTTCCTCGTTCCTCTCCAATGTGTCCACAGCGAGGCAAGTTTTTATAATCTATCTTGCCCTCATTAACCGCTTTAACCATCTTGAGAAACTTCCTTCTAGCTATATATACTCTTGGTTTTCTTAAGAAGAGTTTCAGCTCCTCAAACATCTTCCACCTCTCTCGGTTTAAGGTCTGGGTGCGGATGAGCCGGGCAACCATTCTCAAACCACTCACACTTTTCTCGCATACACTGGACAGATTCATAAAAAAGGTGAGTGTCTTTTGCTCTAATCGCATAGATATTGCTTATCATTGTTCCCGCCATTAAAATAGGGCAAATTTTATCAGCCATTTTCACCTCCTGTTCATAATTTCACTTTGTCCTTTTCTAGCCATAACTCAAGGGCCTCAAATACTGCCTGCCTCATAGTAAGACCTTTGAGGACAGCTTTGGCATGGACTCGGCGCCTGATTGCCTTCTCCTTTTCGTTACTCGGTTTCATATCTTCAAATCTCATTTCTCAAACATTACCATACCTTGGTCACTATACCTTGGCGGAGATACCCGGTCGCCCAATGGGGGATTACATCTCCGACTCTGACTTCTCGTTCTTTGACTGGTGTATCAATCATATATCGCCTCCTGCTTTACTTTTCATTGCGAGCAGCCGCTTCTTCCTCGTGTTGATATTTATAATCTATATAAGCTTGAGCTTGTTGTTCAGAAGCTTCCCATTCTAATAGTTCAGCCTCTTGACAATCCTCACAAATTGCCCATTTAATCCCGCCAGCCGAGAAAGAGCCTTCTGTTTCTTTTCCACATCGCGGACATTTATGTTTCATATTTATCACCTCTTAGGATTTCAATGGCTTCGTCTAATCTCATTCTTACCTCCTTCAAACATTACCTTAGAAAGTCCCATATTTTAGTTGGTTGTATACCCCAAGCTTTCAAATAAGTGTTTCCATCTTCGTGTATAGACCATCTAAAAGACATCCCTTCCCTTTGTCCATAAATTGTCAGACCACCTTTGAACCCTTCAATAATGCAATCAGCCATATCGCCATTCTTTAGGTTTAAAATGTTTCTAATCAGTCCAACTATATAAGCTGGATCATTCGCCATTGAACGCCCTGTGCGTACGCCCTCTAGTGGTACTAGGTTGACCAATATATCAGAATCACTCATTTCACCTCCAAAACACTACAGTAGTGTTTAAACCTTTTTAACCACTTCCGGGAACCACATATCTTGCCACTCCTTTATTAAAAAGGTGCCTCCCTGTTCAAATGGTAACGCCTTTATGCCAATAATCCGTTCACCCCACCCTTCCTTTTCATATAAGGCATACATTGTCTTCCCCTGAATGTCTTCCCACTTCTTAACGCCACAAGCTTTTATTATGCCTATCATTAAATCCATCCCGCCGGCTGTCCCGACTCTCCGTTTAAGTTCTTCACTATAATCATCAAGCGCATAGCCACAAAATGCTTGACCAGCACCCCCAAAATCAAACTCCAATGAAAAACTCATAATACCGTGGTCTTCGATCCCCAACATAGTGGATTTAATTTTGCCGATTCTCTCAAACATTTTTACCTCCTTCAAAATTACATATGTTTTACAGCATATCTTGAATGTCCCGGTGGTTTAAGTCTCTAACTTCATAATCACTGGGCTCACCACCAAGTTCCTCCGCTGCCTTTGTTTTAATTTGGTTTATGCACTCTTGCTTTAACCTGCCAATTTCTGCATCTGATAATGGATGCAGGCGCCGATATAGTTTCCTAGGGTTTAGAAACTGCCAAGTATCCCAAAGGAAGACCTTTATGAAAGCCCTGAGTAATTCCCAAGCTGTATAATTCCATAGTTCGTCCACTTCTCCATCCTCAAATTCTTCGTCCTCTGACATCCTTACCTCCTTCAAACACTACTGTAGTATTTTGAACTCAATTACCCACACCCAAGGATTAGTCTCCCAGCCATAACCTCGCTTGGCATTGAGGGAATCCCATAAATTAGCATAAGCATGAATTAATGGAATTCCCCTTGCCGTTGGATGCATAAATATTGTGCCTCTTTCTGGAATGCCTTCAGCTAAGCAATCCTCTCCGGTTATCTCCTGCAATCTCTCCACCCTTAATCCAGTAATCTCAAGGTTTATCCGTGAAGCCCAGCGAGGCATAAAGATTGGGGAACGCCATTTTGTGCTCAGGGGTAAATTATCTGGATTATCAGCTTTGTAATGGACACGACCAATATCTTTGTAAAAATCGTATGGGCGCCAAGTTTCTTTTACCCAAAGCCTATCGCCTACTTGACCATAGTGACAAAAATACTCACAATCATTCTTGTGACTGCCAAGATTATTATTAACCATTCTCCCATCGTTGGTATAAGGCACCCATAAATCGGGGAAACAACTGTGCTGTTTTATCACGGCGACAGATTGAATAGGTTGTGGCTTAATGACTCGCCTTGTCATAGTCTTGCGTCCCTCTAAAATATCAACTGGGTGGCTACCCGACATTATTATTCCTGTCTCTTTCATCTAGTCCTCCAAAACATCATCATCATAGTGTTTCATTCCGCTTTGTTTCCACTTCCTTCCGCCTACGTAACTCTTCTTCAACAATGAAATGAACCTTATTAAGATATTGTTCGTGATAAACATACGGCTTAAGTATGTCAAAACAGGGATTTTCCTCTCTTTCCTTCCTTTGCTCCAATGCTACACGTGCTACATCTTCGGAATAATCAGGATTTGGGAAATGAGGACCAAATATATCAATTGCTATACCGGGAACATACATTTTAAATGTCTCATAGGATGTTTCGTATGCTGGTCCAGTGCCACAGATACGGCGTCCTTCAAACTTATCACCATATTCCTCTTGAAAGTCCTTCCAAGCATTGTCATTCCCTAAAAAGTGAATATCCATAAGAACATTGTGCTTCTCCCACTGACCCCGTTCAGCCATCCCGAAAAGTTTTCTAAGAAATTTTATCATTTCTCTCCTTCAAACATTACACTTAATACTGTCATATTCAGTGGTGATCATCACGAAATTTCTGGCGACTATATGATTAAGCCGAGTATCTTCAATCTCAACTTTAATGATTATGGGCTCAAGGTGAACAGATGATTGTTCAGGGAGATCATATGTTGACACTACCCCACCACACTGTATCTTTAGAACTCTTTCAACTATCATTTTTACCTCCCAAACACTACAGTAGTGTTTAAACCTTTTTAACCACTTCCTTCTTTTGGCTCGGCAAACTTAGCAACAAAGGACATAACTTTGAACCATCTATCCCGGTGTTAGCCAATTGAATTTTTATTAACTCTTTTAGGTGGTCGCACATTGGACCCTTAAGCTGGCAATAATCACAAAGGCTTCCCATTTTCACCCCCAAACATTAAAGCCATAATAGGCAACCAATAAGTAGGAAAATACCTATAGCTAAATCGCCAGCTACCCCTGCACGCTTCCGCGGTTTAATTTCATCTTGCATTAATATCAATATTTGCCCAATTATAGACGAAGATAATATCACTATTAGAACCCAATAGAACCAACTCATTTCTCCTTCTCCTTCATCTCTAGCTTATTTACCCGCTCTTCTAGGTCATTGAGTCGTATCACAGTAGCCTTAGCAAACAGTCCAAACCCGAAATCAATGCAGGCATCACCCATTGACTGCCTAATTAACTCCAACTCATCAAGAGTTTTTGCATACATTATTTTATTGAAGGCTTCACTCACTTTTATTTTTTTAGCCCGTTCTTCCTCTTCCCTTATCTCTTCCTCCTTTGTCGGAATCCTAAACAGCCATTTTATAAAATTCATATCTCCTCCTTCAAAACATTACTAACACAGTGTTTCTTACTAAGCCATTTCAGCCATAACGCAACCCAAAAAAACAATTAGTGTTATGGGAAGATAGACCCAAGGGATTACAAGAAAGCCAACAGGAACCCGGTTTGCCATATACCAGTACCAGAAGTTGGCTTGTATCCCGCCGAATTGAGTCCTGATGTCTTTCAAACTCTCGGCGTAATCCATAGAACCTTTGTCGTATTTGCCGACAAACACAGCCCTATCCCTAATCTCTACTAGGATGGCTCTATCTACCGCAATGTCATTGTTTGGATTTTTGAATATGAACGCATAATGTCCTTCTGTTATGCCTAACCTATCCATTTCACTCAGAGTGTTGGAGCAGTACTCCGCTATTTGCTCCGCGGTTGAGGCCTTGGGGATACGGTTATACCAGCCACTGACTGGCAGAGTTACAACATACGAATGAACACATATAGCCGTAGCAACAGCACACCAGACAAGCATAAGGACAAGAATAATGTTCCCGATTGTTTGGAAAATTTTCTCTTCCTTTAAATCATCCACTTTTCCCTCCTCAAATTATGTTCTGACTATAATCCCATTTGTGGTCTGTAGGGTAATGATTTACGACTCCAGATTCATTCGCAATTAAGACACCCCTCTCGGCATAGCAAATGGGACACATGTATAAACGATAGCCCTCGCCTGGTCCCGACATCCTCGCCCCGGAGTAATCAAATCCTTCAGGATGAGTGCAATTTGACCTATTAACCTCGTAAGGTTCTATTGTCACTGTCCAGCCATCTTCTATTGCCACTTGCACAAATCCCCAGTCCAGTCTCGTGCCTACGCCAAACCTCGGGTGGTCACTCTCTATCACAACTGGAATTTTCTCATTATGTTTTAAATAAGGGCTCACACAATCAATGCTCATTTTCGCCTTTATACTCGGCATTTTTACCTCCTCCAAGCACTCTAGTCATCAATATTCTGCTCAACTGTCACGCCATTTACTTTTGTTTCAAAGGTATGTGCGTGGATACAATACATCCCGCCTATTTTATGAACCACAGAACTCACCTCATCTTCGGACGGTTGATGGTCAAAACTGCGAACTCCCATACTATTACATTCTGAACAAGACACGGCTACAACTACCCAAATTTTCATCTTACCTCCTTCAAACATTACTGTAGTAGTATTTTATAACACTTTCAAATGTTTGTCAACCCCTTTTTAGACTTTTTAGGGCTTGACAGGGGATTTTCATTGTGTTATATTATCCTAAATGAAGGATAAAATAAATGCAAAGAATAAAAATACCTAATTCAAAACCATGCCGGGTTTATTGGCCTGAAAACCTACAAAAGGATGGTTATTCTGGCGAGCTAGAGATTTATGAGACTTTTGCCGCTATTGTAATTCCCAAACCCACCGCCACGAATAAAGATATAGCTCAATCACTAGAATCACTTCTGCGAGATTTCAAATACAGGGCACAGCATGAAAGCTAAAAATTCATCAGAATGGCGACGGACTATCCTGGAAAGGGATAATTATACCTGTATTATTTGTGGGAGTAAAGATAATCTCGTTGTTGACCATATTAAACCTAGAAGGTCTTATCCTGAGCTTGTTCTACAAACCACTAATGGAAGGGTGTTATGCCACAAATGTCATTCACGGTTTGGCGATAAAATTAAACGTCCCCCAGGTAGCTATTTGGAAATTGATTTTGCAAACTCAAATTACAGTCAAAATATCCATTATCGTTTTCATTGGCCAAAAATATTAGTAGAAAAAGGTTACACAGGTTCCCTTAAAATATATGAAACACCTTCCTGTCTAGTTATCCCTAGGCCCGATATATCAAATAAATCACTTAAGGAAAATTTGATAACATTAGCACTTCTATTTGAGCTAAAAGCAGAAGTAGGACATATTTTACCCGATAAAGAAATATTTAAGGCTGGCAAATTTGAAAATCAATGGACTTAAGGTTCTAAGCAAAAACTTTTAAAAAAACAGCTGTTGACATTAGCATATGTATATGTTAAACTTTTTGTAATAGTTTGTCAAGAGGTTAGTAAGAAATAAAAATGAGAAAGATAAGAAGCCTTGAAATAAATGGAGCAATGCCAGTGGGAGTATGGTGTGGGTCATGGACGGGTAAACGGTTAATGCCCCGTTTACGTCTATGGTTCTGTTGGAAAGTCCTTGAACTTTTACGCCCTAAAACTGATTGTCTAATACGTTGTGATATAAGAACTGGCACTCTGGATAAAACATATGAAGTTGGTAAATATGAATTTAAATAAGTGAATAAAGGAGGAGTAATATGCCAGATAAAATCTTTGAGGATGATACTATGCTAGTAAAGAGATTTCCCTGCGCCTGCCTATATCCTGGGCATATCCTAGATGTAAGTGTCGAACTAGCCGATGAGGAGAAAAGGCTAGTTGAATGCACCCTGTACCTTTATATGGATGGTAAGTCACCACTAAAATATCGGCTGAAGCAGATATGGAAACTACTACGAGGCGAGGAGGGCTGTTTGGCTGATTTCTTACTGAGACCTGAAGATATTGGTGAGATGATTGAGCTTCTCAAGAGAGCAGAACCCATACCAGCCAGTTCTACTGAGGGTGTGAAATGAGCTATTTAAAGAAAAAATATAAAATCAGAAAAGTCACCACCGCAGGAGGCCACCAGATTTCACTCCCACCTGCTTGGATTGAAGCCCGGGGGCAAGATGAGGAAGTTGAAGTTTTCTACGATAAACTTGTTGTGGTTATTGTTCCGAGCCGGATTAAAGTCAATGAGAAGGTTCTAAGCGGAGCCTTTGAGGAGAAATGAAAGCTACAAATTTCTCTGAAGAATACACAATTTTTGAAGGAAGCGGTATGTGGGCTAAGAAAATAATCGTCGCCCTCTGCCACAAGGGAACAGGGGGAGATTATACCCCAGAAAAAGCAGAGGACCAACATACACAATATTGTGATAACTGCATCCTGCATAATATGTCTAAAAACGCCTTACTTTGTGCTTCATCCGAAAAACAATATAGTGAGTTCAGATTAGTAGCAGGCAGGGATATCTTGAAGGAGGAATAATGAAAGACGAAGAACAGAAGCAGTGGGACCTAACTGAGAAGGAAAATAAAAAGTTAAAAGTCTTTCAAGCCCACCGAATAGCGGTAGAACAGCTAATGGAAACATTACTGGGGCAAATTGCCAGTAACCACGAACAGGAATATGCCTGGTGGAAAGCTATAAGGCTTAATCATAAAATTCCTGATGCTTTTATGTATAAACTCGCAGCGAACCCAAGCTTTGGCACACACGGTAAAGTTTGGGTGAAAGGCGAAGTTCCCGAGCTTGATAGTAAAGACTGTTAGACAAAATTAAGCTGAAAAGGAGAAAAGAAAGATGGATTATTTTACCGAGCCTGAAGCCTCTGAGCTTGCCAAGCTAAGGATAGAGGCCCGCAAAAAGCGCCGCATAACCTATGATTGCCTTCACGCCATAGTTGATAGCGATAAGGTGAAATGCAACAAAGGAAATCACATTGGGACCGCCAAAGACGGTTCAATGGACTTGGTTTCAGTGCTTCGCGGCAGAAGTGCTAAAGTTTGTCAGAACTGCAAGGATTATAATGCTGACACAGTTAAAGCAAAGATAATAGGGCACCGGGTATATGACTAAAGAGATTTGACATTACCCGCCCCTTCTTGCTATAATTAAACTCCAAGCTTAACCGCTTGTCCGCTTCATTGCTTAGCCCCGCCTCGCCCAAGGCGGGGCTTTTTATTACCCTATTGACAAGACTCGTATGCTAATGTTAGACTATTATTATGCCAAAAATAAATGTCGACCCTGACGAGAAATATCCCCGCCCCTATTGGCCTCAGGAATTGAAAGATGATGGCTATGTGGGTGAACTCACCCTCAAACCAAACGCTTGTGTGGTAGTAATACCGAAACCGGGAGTAAAGAAAGAGGACATAGCTAAAAGCCTACGGATTTTAGCGGCAGACTATCAACACCAAGCCGATATGGAAAATAAAGAACCTGATAAGGAAGGAAAGGGCAAATAGGGCAAAAGGGTTGTCTATGGACTTGTCCAGTCTATCCTTAGTAAAAGACCCTAGACAAAATAGACTATGGATTGGGGGCATCTACTCTTAGCAGTAAGGAAGAAAAAGTAAATGGGCAAATATGCGCCAAGTAACCTGAATAACAAATATTCAGATTGGCATTGGCGAGATACAAGGTTTAACAGAGATGATTTTCTTACTGATATAGATAGAATATGGGTTGAGGTAAGAGGGGAAAATCCTATTGCAGCATTTGATATTAAGGAACCAACAGCTGAAACAACTCCGATGGAAAGCAAAGTCTACAATTGGCTTGAAAATAAAGGATTACCAGTTTTTATAGTCAGTACCACTCAGGTTCTGGAAAATTTTAGAGTAACGAGGTGGAAGACAAATGCAACAAGAAAATTTAACCAAGAACAATACATTTATTTCATCAATAACCTCAAGGATTCACTTTTTTAGTTTGGCAAGAGCGAAATAATATGAAACTCAATCTTAATAGAATTATTTTCAGAGAAGACCTATACCCGAGATTTGATGTTAAACAAGATTATATACAGGCATATGCCAACGCCATAAATAAATTACCTCCCATTAAGATCAGCCAGCAAAATATCCTAATCGATGGCTATCATAGGTTAAAAGCACACCAACTAGCTAAAGTTGAGGAAATTGAGGTTGAGGTTATAGAAGTCAAAAGCGAGAAGGAACTTAAAAAGCTAGCATACCAATTAAACTCTACCCATGGTCTGCAATTAAGCAGTGACGAAAAACAAAGGTATGCACAGGAAATGATTGGGGAGATGGATATTCCTGAATTAGCTGAGATTCTATCAGTGACTGAATGGACTATTGCTAACTGGACAAAAAATCAGAGGGAAGCGTTGGAGAAAGAACGTAATAGGAAGATTATAGAACTTTATCTCCGGGCTTGGAATACCCAAGAGAGTGTGGCAAAGGAAATGAAGGTTACACAGCAAACTGTCTCCAATATTATCGGTAATTTTACAAAAAATCGTGAAATCTCTGAAATTTGTAAAGATTTCAAACCCTTCCTTTATAACATCTGGAACCTACAAAAGCAAGATAACACTGTCAACAGGTTTGGTCAGTTCCCCCAAGTTTTTATGGAAAACCTGCTCTATTACCATACCCAGCCGCTGGATATTGTTTATGACCCATTCGCCGGGGGCGGTACCACAGTGGATGTCTGTAAAAAGATGTTCAGGCGCTATTATTGTACCGATAGAGAAATTATTGCAGGAAGAGAGAAGGATATTCGCCAGCGAGAGCTTAATCAAGGAATACCAGACGACCTACCTAAGCCAGATTTAGTATTTTTAGATCCCCCATACAGTTTGTTAGCTAGGGGACAGTATTCAACCGATAAAGAAGACTTGGGTAATATGGAAGTCAACGCATTCTTTCAACAATTCCACAGCTTCATTAGCGAATTACTCAAGAAGAAATGGCCTGTTAGAGTGGCCTACCTTATCAGACCTTTTTGGAATATAAACAATGGCCGCTGGGAATGGGTTGACCCTATGCTAGAGTTCTATAAGCTAATCAATCGTCACTATGATATAGAATCTCGTTATGTAATACCGTACTCAACTCAGCAGTATAGTGGCTTATGGGTAGACAGGGCTAAGGAGAATAAAAAATGTCTTATTCTCAACAGAGAGCTAACTGTCTTTACTAAAAGAAAAGTAGCAAAAGAAGAAGAAGAAGAAGAAGAAGAAGGAGAAGTAGATGCTTAACACTAAAAAATATATCCTTTTTAATAAAACTATGTTGACAAAAGGATATACTTTTGTTATAGTAGAAGAGATATATGGCAGTTTCAAAAGGGCGTAGAACCACTGTTAAAGTTTTAGTGTCATTAACTAAGCCATTGCTCTTAGAATTAGACAAAATGACTGAACTGACACAGCGTAGCAGGTCAAGTTTATTAAGAGAGGCTATTATTGTCTTATCTAGCATTTATGACCCCCAAACTGAAGTTACAACAGAGTCGAGGAAATATCAACAGGAAAATAAGTAATGCCACGGCCGTATTGGATAAAAATGTGGACCGAGGAATGGCTTGATGGGAGCATTCGTGTGCAACTAACAGCGGAAGAGCGTTCAGTTTGGGCAGATTTATTGGCTTTAGCCGGGAGGAGCCGGAACCCCGGGGTTATTCAATCAAATAATGGCGTAGCGTATCCTCATAGTTATTTAGCAGGGAGATTTAGAGTGCCTATTGAGCTTTTAGAAGTGTCATTAAAGAAATTTGTTGAGCAGGCCAGGATATCAGAGAATACTCATGGCATAACTATATTGAATTGGGAGAAGTATCAATCTTTAAGGAAGCCACGAGAACCTGAACCCAATGAAGCTGATAAAATAGATAAGTATGTGAAGGGCAAATATGGAGAGCATGTAAAGAGATAGGAGGAAATGAGCGGTGACAACAAAAGTTAAGAAAACATACACGGATGGGGAAGGGCAAAAGTGGCGGCTCGTTGGTTTCTATGGCAATGGTCGCCCGATTTATCAAGCAATAACTACGAAGCAAGAGAGGGAATATATCAGGAATCAAAAAGGCCTATACAAAACGATTGGTTTCAGAGCGGGAAGTTAATATCAAAAAGAATAGGACGATAACAATGAGGTTGGATAATAGCACCTACACTACTCTGAAAGATTTAGCTAAGAAATACAACATCGGCGTCTCCACGTTGCTTAGAGCTATCTTAGTTTACACTTTAAGAAAAAAAGGAGGTTGAAATGGCAGAAGAAACAGGAACGGATTTAGTAGAGGTGCAAACAACTGAGCTTCAAGAGGCGGCTAAACCAGTGCTTTTAACCGATGAAGCTATCACTATTATCAAACATAACATTGATATGGCGCAGAAGCTGGTCTATGAAGTCCTTGAGGAAGGTGTAGATTATGGGAGGATACCTGGCACACCGGCACCTGGTCTTTGGGATCCCGGTGCGGGCAAAATATCAGCGGCGTTTAATGTCTATCCTAAATATACCCTTTTGCACGCTGAGGAATCTGACGGGTTAGTTTCCTACACTGTGGAATCCACTCTTCTTAGTCGTGGTACAGGCAAGCCTATGAGTACCGGTATAGGTGCTGCATCAACCCGGGAAACAAAATATAAATACCGCTGGCACACAGCCGAAGAAGCGCGGGAGTTTGGTTATTCTCCTGAGCAGCTAGAGGGCTTCAAGAGAAATAAAGATAACAAATATCGCATTCCCAACCCTGAATATGGTGAGCTTGTCAACACTATCGTGAAGATGGCGAGCAAGAGAGCCGATGTTGATGCCGTACAGAACTTACCTGCTGTTAGTAGTGCATTGAGGAAGCTGTTTGGGCAGCCTGTAAACGAAAGAAACAAATGGCGTTCGTTCTGGGGCAAGGTAAACCAGCTAGGGCTTACTGAGGAGCAAGTGCATACAGTGTTAGGTGTAGCTTCCGTAAATGACTGGCTTGCACAAGGTAAAACAATTGAGCAAGCAATCGAAACACTGGCACGGAGACCAGTGGAACCCAAGGCAGAGCCAAAAGCAGAGGTGGATATTCCCTTCATAGAGGACAAGTTATTGCAGGGATGGAAAATAGCCAAGGATGCTATTAAAAGACTAAGTATCACCGGGGAGCAGATTCAGAAGTGGTTTGCTCATTACAACATTGAGATCGGGTTAGCTGATTTTGAGAAAGTGGTGCCACCAGCAGGAATTACTAACGAAATTTTAAATCGTTTTGTGGATTCCCTTGTGGCGTATGAGAGTAGCCACAAGGTTCAAAAATAGAAGTGTTTCTTGCATCTGAGGCATATGTATCCACCATCAACTCGGATAGTGAATTGGTGCGGGCATTGAACTTGCTGCTCCCTTCTCCGGGAGTATTTGATTCTTAATGCCTCTCTCTTGTTGCGGCGAATGCCCATCCGGCTGAGATGTAGTTTAACTGTGGAAACAGGCAGTTTAACCAGGGGGGCAACTTCCGTAGACGATAAGTCTGCGGTAATGTAAAGCTCCCTGATTTTATCAAGCGTTTCCTGTGGCACTCGCAGGCGACTGGGATGCTTTATTTGAAATTTGTGGAGGACCCTTCTTACACTGGATTTGCCACAGCCTTTAATTCTGGCAATTTCAGAGGGAGTGTTGGAGTATGCCAGAGTTTTTAAATCGGACCAATCAATATTACGGGGCATTAGTTCAATTAGGGTGGCAAGTGTACCGACTTAATAGATTTAAGACCAGTCTTAGATTCCTTGCCACCCAGTAGATTATAACTCAATTTTATGCTTTTCCAGAGATTCCCCGATTTTGTGCCACCAGCTTTCTAAGTCCCCGCCCTCTTTCTGCCAGGATTGGTGAGCTTCTTCGACAGCCGACTTCACTTTCTTGAAGCGTTCTGCAACGCCAGCGCCGGCTGGTTCTATTCCCAGAGCACAGTATTTCTCCAGTTGTTCGGGGTTCTTTTTCGAGGAAATAAGCCCTAAAATTCCAGGCGACCAGGCATAAGTCTCAGAATCAAAAGTGAATCCCTTGCAGGGCGTCGATTCAGCACGGGCAGCATCTATTACTCTGCCACCTCCGAGTACTTCATGTTCAAGGATGTCCAACAAAAGCTCTTTGTCTTTCTCTACCTCTTGCCTTTCTAACCCTGAGCCTCTGGGTATTCCCTGGATATGCTCAATCATTTCTCCAGTAACCTGGGTAATTGGCACATCAAAATGTGTAGCCGCTCTTTCAACATCTGATTTAGGAATTCCTAACCTTCGATTGTCCATTATAACCTCCTGGTTTTCAGAATTTCCCTTTCACAATTTTTACAATAGCAGTGAAAGCTACCGTCAAGTTCAACGATAATATATACTCTATCCGGACCTGTTCTAGTGCCATGCCCGCAGCTAGTTTCTAAAACATCACCCTTGCTAAGATTTACAAAGCCTTCCCATTGTGGCTTATATCCTTCATACCTCATGTATGATGCCATTTGACCTGTATCAACTTCCCTTAGCTCTGATGCCGCGTATATCCCTTGGCTTCCATCATCCAGGACTACTTGGAATGGGTAGAGTGCTCCTTCTGTTACCTCAGTAATTGTTCCTGTTTTGCCGGCGAGGTTAATAACCCTATCGCCTTTCTTAAATTGGCTCATTTTCTTAATATTATTAGTGTACTGCTAAAAAGTCAAGTAAGGGCTTGACAAAATGTGGCTTATATTGGTATAATGGGTTTAGCACGGTTAAGGAGGCAACTATGTATGACCAAGAGCTAATTCCTAGAAGCCACTTTGTTGATATGAAAAACACCCAAAAAGTAATAGCTTTTCCTTATGGACACGGAGGTATAATACATGAGGTGCAAAGAATTCTTGAGGCAAATGCTGCAACGCTAGAGGCTATGGCAGATAAACTTAGTATTGATAAAAAGACAATTTATAATGCTATTGCACATCTCAGAAACAGGCATAATTTAAAGATTGGGCGATACTATAATCCAAAGGATAGAAAGTATTACTTTATGTTGGAAAACTAAACAAACGGCGAGCAACTATTGAGAAGCTAACTGAACTAAGCTCCTAATCTAATAATGTCTCAAACTTTTTCTGAAGTTCCCCTTTTTTACCAGTCCCTTTCATGAGACCTATATTGTTCAAGTCCTTAAAGAAGAAGACACTGGGAGTTTGAGTGATTTTCAAGTCAGCAGCCAGAGTAGTGTTTTTTGTGACGCTGACCTTATAGAATTTCACGCGCCCGTCATACTCTGAAGATAGCTTTTCGAGCGTCTTGCTAACTAACTTACAGGGCGAACACCACTCGGCATAAAAGTCAATTACACTAGGCGTGCCTGAATCTATTATTTTTTCTATAAAATTTTGTTGTGTTATTTCCTCAACCATTGCTATAAGCCTAGTCCGGTGGTTTGGGTTGGGTTGAAATAGCCTGTTCTATTTTTCGTCTTTGAACCATTTGCTTTAGGGCAGTAATCTCAGGGCTTTCCCCTTTTTGAGCAAGTCTTTTTTTGTTCCATTCACGATTTATCTCGCGGTAATATTTTTCTGTCTCGCCTGCTGCTTCCTCAAGCTCCTTAATATTGGTAATGCTTTCAAGTTTATGCCGCAGTTTACGGCTTTCCTCCAAAGCTTCTTCAGCTAAATCCTTTTCCCATGGTTCAATATTGGCTAATTTCTCTGGTGTCAGGTCAACACGCTCTAGTGCATTTTGTTCCTCAAGAACTTTGCCTATCCTATCCAGCACCTCATTGCTTTGTAATCCCTCATTCTTAAACCTTATGGCCTCATTTAGCAAGCCGGCACTAGTAGAAAAGTGGCCTATACTGCACGGCAAACATGCACTGGCTACAACTACATTATTTTTTTCCCTAGCACTTTCAATAGGATTTTCCAGCACCGGCTGGGGGAATTGTTCGGAACTTTTGGGTTCAAGCGACTTTAGGCGTTCCTGTAAGTCCTGCACTGTCGGGATAGTTGTCGTGATTTTCGGTTTGCTGTTTCGAATGAAATACGCCCCGATTTTGACGCCTTCGTTGATTATCAAATCTCTAAAGTCCATAATAAAAAACATTAGCACAGGAAAGGAAAACTGTCAATCAGGCCATAAAAGTTTTATTATTATTCCATTTCATTTATTGACTTTTCTATGGTAAATGCTAAAATTAAAACTATGACCTATACAGACCAGATGTTTACCCTTTTTACCAAAGGCTTTCTACCTACTAGCCCTGAAGCAAGGGAATTATGTAAATCCACGAAGCATATGCAGAGTGGTATTCATGCCCTTTTCTCGTTATGGAAAAAACTCGGTAAACCTGATGTTTACCCTAAAAAACCACCACAAGAATCTTCACTATCTAATAAGACTTCCGCAGGTGAAGCTGTATTACCCGGTGGTGAAAGAGTAGGTGGCATTGATGAAGTCAAGCATCCTGCTATGCCATTAAAGCCCGAGGCACCACCATTAGAGGCAAAGGAGAAAAAAGAAGAATTAGAGGGGGAACCAGCGGGAGAAGAAAAAACTGAAGCTGAAAAGTCCGAAGGCGAAAAGGCAAAGCCCGGAATTGAGTTAGCGACTAAAGAAGATACCGAAAACACTATTCCAGAGAAGGTTGTTGGCGAGGGTTTGCCAATCAGAGTGGCAATTTCTATTAAAACACTTGCTTTGTATCAGTATATGAGGGCAAAATCAGGCGATAGTTTGGAACTTGGCGATTTCATAGACGATTGTGTAGCGGATGTGTTTAAAGGGAGGGGTTTTGATTTAGGACTGGTGAAATTAGAAGGAGGTAAAAGTGGCGGATAAAAATAAAAAAAGTTTTGATATGATTTTAGGGAAAAGGGGCTCATTTGACCCAGACCCGGTAACCGAGATTATAAGGCAAAATAGGGCTGAAGCGGAGAGAAAAAGGTTAGAGAGACAGGACCGGCTTGATGAATTGAAGGCCCAAGCAGAAGAAAAAGAGCTTCAAGGACAATTAAGCGAGGAGGATAAGAAAAAAATGAAAGAGCTAGAAGACAAGAACCAGAAGCTTCAAGAAGCGGTCCAGAAAGGGGAGATTGACAGGGTTAGAGTAGAATTAGGTGGTATGATAAACCAGCTGAAGGAAAGCATTGAGAGTGGTGCGTCCAAGAAAACCATTAGTGAGCAATTTGCCGAGATAAAACAGGTCGCCGCTGATATTGGTTTAGGTGGTAGCAAGATTTCCGAGCAGTTTCAGGAAGCAGTGGCTTTGGTGGACAAAATAAGGCCTAGCAAGGGGCTTGCCGAACAGGTTAAGGAAGCCAAAGAGTTGCTGGAACCGTTTAAAGAGAAAACAGGGGAGCTCCCTGCTGAGATTAGCCTTAAAATCAGGGAAATGGATAGAGACCTTCAGTTAAGGTTAGAGGAAATGAAGGATGAGCGTGCTCAGCGTGACAGGGAGTGGCAACTTCAAGTAAAGAAGTGGGAGGAGGAAAGAGAAGATAAGAAGGCACTAACTGAAGCCGAAATTAGTGCCAAAAAGGACGGTAATGTCTTGCTTGCCGATGGCGTTCAGAAAATTGCTGAGCTTATCACTGCGATAAAGCCAGGTGTTGCTGGTGGCGTTGCCGGTAAGGCTGTTAACCCACCTGTGATTGAGGCTGGTTTGGATGAAAGTGGCGAGGTGGAATGCGTAAATTGCCATAATGCAATTCCAATATCGGCTGATAGTAGCTCCAGCGTTACCTGTCCTTTATGTGGCACAAGTTACCCGATTAAGCGAATACCAAAGATGAAAGAAGCAACATCGCCAAAAGCAGAAGCACCGGTTTGACAAAAAGCCCCAGATAAAGTAATTTAAACTTATGAACAAAGGTATTGGCATCGCCATTTTAATCGGTTTAGGCTTGCTTTTATTCTTTGTAACTAAAAAGGGGCTATCTGCACCGGCACTAGCTTCGGGATGTTCAACATGCCAGCCATTAAGACTAATGCCAGCGGGTAGTTTAGCAAAAAAATATTCTAACGAAGAAAAGTGGGACATAACCTATGACGCAGATGGATTACCTACCTCTGTAAAAATTACGAGGCAGGCGACAGAAACATGAACACAAATTTGACTAACCTGCTCAATCTTTTCATAGTCACGAACCATTTCGATTTGGCACTTGTTTTAATGGCTATTATCGGGATTTCTTATGGGCGAAGCCTGGAGCCATGGAAACTGAAAAGCTGATACAAAACATTTTAGACGGCAAGCAAAATATTGAAGTCGTTGAGAATGGGAAGTCAGTCACTAATCCCCGAATAGACCCAGCAGTAATGAGCTTCATAATGCAGGCGTCTCAGCTTGCACAGATAGTTAAAATCAGGAAATACTTCGACGATAGGACTTCACATGGGCTTATTCAGACTTATGATGTGACGGTAACAGATGAGCTCAAAGAAATTAAGGTTGATTTCCCGGCACAATCCTTTTCATTGTTCAACGATGGTACTGATACAGTCAATGTCTGGGTGAACGATTTGGGCAGGCCTAAACGCTCGGTAAAAAGTAATGAGGCGCTGAATCTGAATTACGAAACACATAAAATTAAATATATTTATCTTCAATGTGCATCTGGCCAAAGTGCTTCTGTCAGGATAGTAGCCAAGGACTGAATCTTCTATGGGCTGGCTTGCAGAGTATAGATGAAGGAGGCGCAAAGTGGTAGCTAAACTTATACCACCCCCAAACCTGGACGACCTCGGAGATGTTAGTGTCCCGACGCCAGGTGACCAATACCTTCTTTACTGGGATGCTGCCACCTCACTCTGGAAGTGCCGTGCCCTGGTCGACGGCGATATACCCGCTGCCATAGCCCGGGATGCTGAGGTTACCGCCGCGGTAGCTGCCGAGGCTGCTGCCAGAAATGCCGCCATCGCTGCGGTCAAGCTCGATGACTTAGCCGATGTCAGCGTACCATCGCCGACCGATGGCTATGTACTTTACTGGGACGCCGCTACCTCATTGTGGAAGGCTAAAGCAGTAGGTGGCAGCAAGATAGTCGACGCCGACGCCGATACCAGCTGGGATGTTGAGCAGTCCGCCGATGAGGACAAAGTCCATGGCAAGGTCAAGGGCGTGGAGGCGTTCCTTTTGGACGATGCTGGTGTTCTTACACTAGCGAAGCAATCAGCTTGCAGGGCTTACAGAGCTACTTCAGCCCAAAACATCCCAAAAACTACATGGACTAAAGTGCAACTAAATGCCGAGGACTTCGATATCCAAGGTGAGTTTGACTCAACGACCAACTACAGATTCACCGCTAAAACCGCGGGCATTTATGTCGGTGGTGCTGCTGCTGTTATCAGTATAGCCGCCGATGGCGCTCTACTGGGAATATCAATCTATAAAAATGGACAAGCGGCAACCGATAATTATACAACACCTGGGGCAACAGGCGACGCTGGTGTAGGGACACCCTTTGCCATCCAATTAGCTGTCAATGACTATTTAGAGATGTATGTGTATCAGGGGAGTAGTGGCTCTCTGAATTTAGCTTATGGAAGCAGACTATCCTGGTTTTTTGTGGCTAAGGTATCATGAACGAGCATGAGCACGCTGTTTAACACCCCGTCGGAGAGACACAATGGCAAGTATATACAAACCAGGTGAATCAGGCGTTTTCTATGCTCAAGTATTGAACGGTGATGGCACACCGGCAAATGCTGCTACAGTAAAACTTACTGTGTGGAAAAGCGATGGCTCCAAGTTCCTTGACGGGGTTGGTATGTCTTACATAACAGGCTCAAATGGGATGTACAAATATGCCTTTACTGCTCCAGCAACAGTGGAAAGAATGGTAGCCGATGTATCCTCAACAAGTCCCACTGCCTATGGAACTGAGGATATTTATGTTGCAGGCTGGGCAGACGATATTGTTTCTGTTAAAGCTAAGACTGACCTAATTGGAGCTTCAGTTGCACTTGAATCAGGAGGCAAGTTAGCAGCGGTGAAAGCACAGACGGATAAATTCCTGTTCGATGTGTCAAACTTCGTAAAATCAATTGCCCAAAATTCAGAGCTAGCTCGCCTCGACGTCGATGTTTCATCAAGGGAAACACCCGCTCATGTAACTGCTGAGGTGGATGACTTAATAACCCGGGCTAAAGGATTAAATGAAATCTATGACAGTGTGGCTTTAAGAGGCTTGGAAACAACCTTAACTGATATTAAGGGAAGTGGCTTTGTTACTACTGAAGATTCACTTCGGATAATAAGACAATATGTTGATGAATTAGAAAGTGGCACCAAGCCTGAGCCTCGGGCAAACTTTACTGCCTGATGTGGAAATTATTCTCCAAACGGAAACCTGCTTATCATTTCAGCGAGCGAGAAACTGAAATTTTAAAGCTCATAGCTCAGGGAAAGAAAAATAAAGAGATTGCCACCGAGCTTAAAATAAGCGAGCAAGCGGTTAAAAATCGCTGCACAACTATTTTTCTGAAGCTTGGTGTCAAGAATAGAACTCAGGCGGCCTTAAAATTCCTAACTGTTGACAAAATAGCTCTTTCCAAGTAAAGTGGAAATATGCAATACACGCTTTGCAGTTCTTGTGGCTACCCGATAAAAGTTGATTATGCTGGTCAAAAAATCCGTTGTCCCTTTTGTGGAACTCGCGGCATCGTAGCTGAGAAGGAGGTAAAAATGCTAAACAGGATACAAAACGATGGAATAGCTCAGGAAGGCGTTGCGCTTCCTACTTGGCTTGTAGCTGGCACGGTTGGGCTTATCATAGGCGTGATTTTCGGACCGGTCTTACTCGCGAGTTCGAGGGAGGGTGCACAGAAACTGGCTCGTCTAGCTGAAGAAAAACTAAAACAGCGATGAATGAAGATTATTTACCGACGCCCTCAGCTCTTGTCATCTGGACTTTAGGAACTGGCTTCTTGGGTGGACTGGCAAGCATGATACTGGCTAGGAGAGCGGAAAAGGCAGGATGGGATAAATTTAAGACCGGATATATGCTCGCTGGAATTGTGGCTGCAAGTGCATTAAACCTTTATTTAGCCAGCAGGATGCAAGGCGAATGAAATTGACAATCAGAGCAGAACTTGAAAATGCAGAGCTAGGGGCTCAATTTGACATAGAACTGCCACCCAAATATGCGAATGTAGTTTCTAAGTATGCTGAAATTTTCAGGGTTGTAACCGAAGCGGTTGAGCAGATTAAAGATGAGCTAAAGAAGGATAGTGGCGATGGAAGGGATTAACGCTGCAATTCCTTGTGATAATCAGCCTATTGGCGGTGGACATTCTGCTGCCACCTTGTTCTCAGAGACGAAATTTTTAACCGACTGGATTCAGTCCCAGAGCATTGACGTGCAAAATAAGTATGATGAGCTAACAACCGGGCTACAATCTACTCTGGATAAAATTAAAGTGTGCCTCAGTTATGTTAGTGGCATCCCCTATACGCAATTTGTCAGGGTTAGTACGCATGTGGGTGATAAAACCTTTATTCAGCCTGACGCTTGGTTACTACCTGAGCAGGCAATTTCTGTCGGGAAATTAAACGGGAGATTAAATTGTGCGAATAAGACCTATCTATTGGTTTCTTTGCTTCGACGGGAATTACCTCCTGAAAATATTTGGGCGTGCCTTGGCAATTTGAATATGAACCATCACCAGGAAGGCCATGCCTTTGGCTACATTAGGCTCGGTGGAGATTATATTTTGGAAACGACAAATCCGGCGGTCAATAACAAGCTAATCCCGATTGATACCGTTGGAAATATCTATGAAGATGTTGTTTATTTCAATGACTCAGGTGTTCGTGCTGTGCCGCAAAGGCAAGTTCGGGAACCCTTCTCAGCGTGCTACAACTGCGTGCCGTTTTTAAAAGATTATTTAGCGAAGGGCTTATGCAATATTTAGTATCCTAAATGATAATTAAGCCACTTGACAAAATCAGGGGAACTGTTTAGAGTATTAATATATGCCGTAAAAGGGATGGCGAATCTACGACGGGGATAAAATCTAAGAATAATCTTCAACCATCCTAAATAAACGGCAAGTAAATAAAAAGGGGGCGCACCCTTAAGTTAGGGTTAGGCGCCCCCTTTCCCTATTCTGAGGGTGCGTCCAAGAATTAAGGAGGTGTCTTATGATTAAGTGGGGTGAGGACCTTGGAGCACCGGCGGTGGTGGCTGTTGCGGATGTAGTCACGGCGACATATAAGCCCACATGGAATGCACCGGCAGGGATTATTTTGTCCGTGGCTGGCTACGTGTTGGGTGGCTACATGCGAATTGGCGGCAACTTTACCAAAAATCTCGGTATTGCTGCGGCACCATGGGCGATGAAAGCCATTTATGGCTACGTCAAGGGCGGAATAGGTGCACCGGTTGGCGGGAGGCTTATGATGCGCCCGACGGCAAGGCTGGGAAGCAGCACGCTGGTATCTCCGGCTTATTCCCGGGAAGCTGAGAACGTTAGCATAATAACGCCGTAGCCCAGGGGTTTTTAAAATAACCACGCCGTAAAGGGTGGGAAAAGGAGGTTTACTTTATGGCCGAAGCAATTACAACTTTAATACCCGTTCAGGAGTTAGTTCTAGGACAGCTTGCAGATATCCGCGAGGCTATAATTGACGCGGTAGTACAGAAAGCATCGTCCGAGCTAACACTCCCCGAAGAACAACTTCTTGTCCGTGATATTCGTGCCTATGATGACTTAAAGTTTGGTGCTAACACGGACTATTTAGCCACAGCACAAAGCACCAATGTCTGGGGCACTTTCAAACACACTGATACCTATGTCGCAGAAGCAGCTACAGCAGGTGCTTATGTTGACGCTGTTCCTGACAGCACTACAATGGCTGACCAGCGATACATTGTCCTTTATGGTGTCAGGGATATGAGGGAGTCGCTGGCGACTGTTATTGAGCAGGACATTTCACTCATCAAATTCACTATTGGCACCAGCGATAAGGTCATCTGGGACCTGAGCAAGTGCGAAGCCTACAAAGACGGCATAGCCGGTGTGACACCATCAGCGGTTGTCATTCCTCCACTAGCTCCGTATCAGATTGACCCCTACTTGATGGATGGTGGAGTAGTGCCTTATTTGCAGCTAATGGGCTTTGTCGTTGAGCCGGTTGGACTATTGCTTGTGCCTGATAGGAAGGAGGAAGTATTATGAACAGAACACGTCAAATATACTTAACACCAGTATCGGAGCTTGCTCCCGGTGCCATCGCTGCCATCAGAAACGAAATCATTGATATTCTTACGGCAAGGGCATCAAGGGAACTCAACAAACTGCCTGAACAGTTGCTGGTCAGGGATTTAAGGCCCTTTGACGACCTAGGTTGGGCCACTCATGCCGATATCGGCACCACGGCATTAACGGAGAACGAATGGATTTTCACCAGCGATGATAGTGCCAACTATGGTGCTTTTACCAAGATGATTGCCGATGCCTATGATGAATTGGCGAAGGACAGGTATGTTGCAGTCTATGGCGTTAAGGATATGAGGATGTCCTTAGCCACGCCTATTGCTCAAGCTTTATCAATGCTCAAGATTAATGTTGGTGGCAATGATAAGGTAATCTGGGACTTGCAGAATATGCAGGCTTATCCCACCGCTTTAGCTGCTGTCTGTCCGCCACCTGGAGTAATAATACCGCCATCAACTGCCTTCCAGATTTATGGCTATGGCGGTCTAGCGGATGGTGCTGCCGCCACTGACATTGCATCCTACATAGTCCTGGAGGGCATAGTGGTTGAACCCAAAGGGAAAGTGCTCAGTGCATAGGAGGTAAAAATATGATAGCGAATTTACAGCTAATACCAATTCAAGAGCTATCCGCGGGGCAGGTCGGAGCTATCAGGAACCAGGTTGAGAAGGCCTTGAAAGCTAAGGCATCAATGGAATTGAAGATGTCTCCTGACTTGCTTGTGGTAAGAGACATCAGGCCTTACGACGACCTGAAATGGGCTACAGACAACAATGCTACAGATGGACTGGCCGGGACAGCACTTGCTGTAAACCGATGGGACTTTACCACTGATGCCAGTGTTGTTACATGGGCTTCCTGCATAGTTTCTACTTACCGGGTAATGGGCGACCAGAGGTTTGTGGCTATTTACGGCTTGAGGGACAGTAGAATGAGCGAGCCAACGCCGCCTGCGATGCAGTGCACTTTGTGGAAGATTGTCGTTGGTAACAGCGATAAAGTCATCTGGGATATGTCAAAATGCTACGCCTATAAGACACATGCAGTTGGCATTTGCCCTTCCGCGGTCATTATCCCGCAGAATACTCAGTTTGATATTTATGGTTATTTGCCCACTTCTGCCGGTGCCGCTGTGTCGTTTGTAAGTCTTGAGGGACTCCTAGTGGAACCCAGAGGCAAAGTGATATCGCCCTAGTCCATAAAAATCTTCCAATCTGAAACGATGGAAGAAATGGAGGTGAATAAATGGCAAAAGAAGTAGTAACGCAAGGAATGCCTGAATTAGCAACTGAAATACAGTTAATTCCCTTTGATGAGCTATCGACCGGGCAGGCAGCAGGAATCAGAAATGGTGCTAGAAATGCTGTTGTTCTACAGGCAGCAAGGGAATTAAGATTGGCGCCAACCAAACTATTAGTTCGGGACATAGACCCTTTAACGGACCTGGATTATTCTTATGCTTCCTGGCATGAGCAAACTGGTGCCACTGCCGATGTCTATGAAACTATGTCCACCGGGACTATGGCGGACATGAGATATGTCGGCATTTACGGTGTTCAGGATGACTCTGAGTCTATCAATGTCAGCAAAATCAAGATAAACGTTGGAGGCTCGGACAAGGCAATCTGGTTTCTGGAGAACCTGTATAGCGTAAATGGAGGGCCGAGGATTGGTTTCTCGCCATCGGTAGTGATAATACCGCAGAGGAAGACTTATACCATCTCCAGATATGTGCTTGTTGCCAGTTCTCCAGCGCCAATTGTTTTGAAGGGGTTCGTAGTTGAAGCCTATGGCAGACTACTTTCACCATAAAGGTCGGAAGCTTCTTGTGAATAGAGGCAAAAATTAACCTACAGGAGGTAAATTAAATGGCAAAAAGAATCGCAAGGTCAGGCTACAATGATGAAGCACTGACCACCACGACCAAGGACCTGCTTACACCGGGAATTACTTCAGGCAGGGTTTTCTGGTTGAGAGGCCTGGTTATCACTGAGACTGGTGGCACAACTGATGCTACTGTTATTGTATATGACCAGGCTGAAGCTGCTGCAACCGCAGCAAACCAGAGAATCCCTAAACTTATATGCCCGAAAGGTGTGACAACCACTGTGGAGTTTCCTGCACCGGGGGTAAAGTTTATCACCGGGGTAACAGCAACAGTATCTGGTGGAGCTGTAGCTGCCTATAACGCCAGTGCAATCGGCTATGAGGAATAGGGGGTAGAAGATGATAAAATTTACCAAACCTAACTCGTTGTATGGTTTTTCTAAATGTGTTACGGTAAATGGAGCGACGATTGCTACCACTGGGGCGACTACCGAATACACGATAGCTCCTGAAGCTGGTTCTTTAACTTCCGTTGAAATTAATCCTTTAGTTGCTCTGGCAACAAATGATACCAATTATATCACCTGGACCATTACCAATTTGGGACAGGCTGGAGCAGGCTCCACAGCGATGTTAGCTGCTAGCGCTGCTAATACTACGAAAGCCACAGGTGGAACAGCGTTGGCGATTAACACTAAACGCACTTTAACTGTTCACGGCACCGCAGCAAATTTAGTTGTAGCAAAGGGCGATAAGATTAGTATTACTGCTACTGCTTCAGGAACTCTGGCTAATACGGTTACTTACCCTGTTTATATTCTAAGATTTAGCGTAACCGCTTAATACAATGAAGTTAAATAAATAAAAATAGCCGATATCCCTAAAGACGTCGGCGAAGGAGGGATTATGATTTACGACCCGGAGTTCAAGCCAATACTTGAACAAAACCACACTGTTATTCTCAAAGGAAGTGACTTTCCATTAGATGGCAAAAGCTACCGCTGTGTTGGTGTCGATGCCCTGCCGGAGTATGTAAAAGACTGGGGTTCTCTCACCGCGGCAACATGGAGTACCGATAACGAAGATGAGAACCTTGAGCTTGACACCAATGAACTCGGACAACTCAGGATGATGGTGCTGGATGACATAAAAGTCAGGCTCAAGAATCCTGCTCCAGTAACCAAGTGGAGAACAGCCAAGACAACATTTTATTTGCCTATGTTCCCAAGTGACTTGAATGATGATTGGCTGAAAAATTATCTCTTCCGGGCTTCCGAGTTTTACTATTTCAAAGATACAACACCCCGTTTCGATTTGTACTCTGCTGCGACAGTCACAGTAGCAAGAGTGCTTTTCACCGGCTGGAAATTCAAGCTCGAACCCCTACCCGGCTCTGAGCGTGGACAATTTGTGCTCAATGTAAACGCGTGGCCTAGCCAGAAATAGTAAACCTCATAGGAGGATAGTAAAATGGCAACTCCAAAAACCTATGAGGAGTATTTAGAAGAGCTCAGGAAAAGCCTGAACTGGTTTGAGCGATTCTCCGATGCTTTAAGCGGGCTTGATGAGCGTCTGGACATTGCCAACAAAATACTAATTCAAATAGCAAATACTCTGGCTGGCATTACACCACCTTCACCTGTATCTCCAGTAGATTATACACCTCAGTTTGATACCATAATTGAGAAGCTAGATATAGCTATAAATACTCTCGCCTCTGCTGGGTTAGTGCCATTAGTTAATAGACCAGCGCTTATCACAGGGCAGAAAAATGTCACCACCGCGGGTACTGCCGTGCAATTGCCCGACATTAAGGTCCCTGATGGCTTCAAAGTGATAATAATGGCGAAGCCCAGCAATACTGAGTATATCTACTTGGGAACTTCCAAGGTAGCAGCCGAGGACTCAAGCAGCAGGTTTGACAGGCTGGAGGCAGGCGACAGCATTGCACTTCAAATAACCACGCTCAAGCTAGTTTGGTTTGACGCTAGCGTTTCAGGAGAAGGGATAAGCTACGTTGTGGAGCAATGAGCAATGTTGGGCTTATATGGACCGATTTGGGAGCTATTGGCTCATATATTCTGGCTATGGCATCTTTGGATAATGGTATAGCCTTGTTCGGGGAAAATAATGGGGATATTTATCGCTCTACAAACTATGGTTTAACTTGGACTAGCTTAGGAATAATTGCGTCATCAAGAATCAATAGTATAGCATCTTTAGGGAATAACATTGCCGTATTTGGTGATGATGACCGTCATGTTTATCGTTCAACAGACCGAGGACTTAATTGGACGGATTTGGGAGAAGTTGGTTCGAACTATTGGATTGCAACTATAGCATCATTAGGTAGTGGTATTGCTATACTTTGTGTTGGTTCAAAAATTTATCGTTCAGTAAATTATGGTGCTAATTGGACTGATTTAGGGATAACTACTCATGGCCGAGGTTTAACTAGTGCTTATTTAGGTAATGGTATTGCTGCGATTGGTGACCAAGATGGCTATATCTATCGCTCGATAGACTATGGTCTTACATGGACTGATTTGGGGCTTATTACTTCACACTCAATTTCTAATATGCCATATTTAGGTAATGGCATCGTTATATTTAGTGATTATTGGCAATATATCTATCGCTCAATAGACTATGGTCTTACATGGACAAACTTAGGAATAATTACTTCCGATGCATCATGGGGTAGTGCCTATCTTGATAATGGTATTGCTGTAATTGGTGATAATAGTAGACATGTTTATCGTTCAATTGATTATGGACTTAATTGGACGGATTTGGGAGAAGTTGGTTCTGATGGAATTAGTGCTATGGCATATCTAGGTAAGGGCATTGCCATATTAGGAGACTACAGTGGGCATGTTTATCGTTCAGCACTTGCAGTTACACATCGGCATCACCCGACTATTCCAACCGAGCCAAACAGAGGCAAAGAGCTATCCAGAATGGGGTCATTATGAAGACAGAAGAAGGTATGAGTCGGGGAAAGGCTATATTAGCGACAGCGGCAACAGTTGCAGTATTCCTTGGCGTTTTAACTCTAATAGGCTGGTTGAAAAGCAGATATGGATAGGCGAAATATCGGCATATTACTTTTAATTGGCTTGGGTGTGCTTGGCTTCTGGTTCTTTACCAGAAAAACAGGCGTGCCTGTGCCTACTCCGGCGCCACCCAGCCCTGATGGCGGGTATGTGGGTCCCGGTGGAATACAGCCGTTGAGGTTGATGCCAGCGGGCAGCTTGGCAAAACAACAATATATTAACGAGGAGAATTGGGAATGGATAGATTGGAAGGGGCAGAACAGAAGCCTGACAGTCCATCGAAAATTAACTCAACTGTAGTTGAACGCAATCCTCATATGGCTAAAGTTAGCCCGGAGGTGTTACAGGTTATCTTGCTTGATGAGCTAACTGGTCGAGTGGCTGAGTTTTTTGATAGTGTGAAGGGAAAGGCAATTGATGGCCCCCCTTATAATGTGATGGCAATTCCAATGGATACTGCCGCGGTGGATAAAGAATTGGACATACCTGGCATTGGCCTGGCAGCTAATACCGACGGCACATTGAGTGATGTTAGTATTAAGTTTGACTCTGTCACATACGACGCCATCCCTCTGATTATGTTTAAGAATTTTCACTTTTATCCGTTCAACAAGTTTTATGTAACATTCACTGCACAGGCGGGCAAAACACTTTATTTATTCATCGGAAGGGAGAAAATGATAAGCGAGGCAACATAGGGGATAATTATGCCATCATTAACTCACCTGAGAGACTACACTAATAAAAAATGGGTGCCTGCCAAGTGCGATGCAAATGGCGTTCAGCAGGTGTATGACCCGGAGGTAATTGGCGACTTGGCTGATGTTAAAGTTAAGACTGACCTTATACCTGCCGACATAACTGCACAGCTTAACACAAATATTCCCGCTATCAAGGCAAAAACAGAATCGATAGAGACCAAGATTGGTCATGTTGCTCTATGTATAACGCAATGGGGTGGCTTTGAGGACGAGATATTATTAAAGGCTGCTGCTGACCCTGCCGCTCTAGATGCTGGCACTAAATTCACTCCTACTTTGCCTACTGATGCTACAGTTTGGAAGGCCTATTTGGTGATGAAGTTCAGGGAGATTTACTGTGCCGCCACCAACTATGTCGCCACGGCTGGCTCAGTTCAGGTTGAGAAGTCAACCGGAGGCTCATGGGCAACCGGGATAACCATACCTACTGGGACATTGGATGTTGCCGCTGGTGCCAGTCAGTCTGGAGATTGCTTAATCGGAAACGCCGATGTGTCCGCACAGGTGGTCAGCGGTTCAGAGGTCGAGTTTCAGCTGGTAACACTGAGGTCGAACGCTGATGGCTTAGCCTTGAGGGATGTGCAGTTTGGCTTGCAAATATACTTCACAATTTAGGAGATGGCTACCCTCAAGGACTAGATTATGGCTTGGCTTTCAGATTGGACTTATCATAAACAGGTTACTGTGGAGTAGATTATGGCAATAGCCTATGTAAATGGGGTAGGGAACTATGAGTCAGCATCTGCTACGACAATTGCTGCACCTGCTGCAAATCACACAACTGGAAATCTTCTGGTCGTGTTTGTTGGGTTCCACGCCGCTACTGCTACTGTTTCTTCCATAGCTGATACTGCTGGTAATACTTATACTTATGTTGCCAGTGCAGTTTATTCTAGTAATAGAATAGAATGTTGGTATGCCAAAAACATTACTGGGAATGCCAATAATGTTGTTACTGCAACTTTTAGTGCCTCTGTTAATTATAGAACTATTACCGTTGACCAATATTCTGGTTGTGACCCGTCAGCTCCATTAGACCAATATAATACTGGGTCAGGAAATAGTAAGACTCCAACAACTGGTAATATAACAACCACTGCAGCAGATGAAGTGTTGGTTGCTGGTGTTTATCTGCGTATTGGTTATAATATTACTGCTGGGACAAACTATACTTTAAGAACGCTAACTAACTCTGCCCCATCTGCAGGAGCATCTGAAGATAGGATAGTTTCAGCTACTGGAACTTATAATGCAACCTTTTCATTAGATTCCGCAATATATTGGGCAAGTATAATTGCTTCGTTTAAGGCAGGAGCAGCAGCAGGCCCAGCGGCAGTTGGCAGTTCAATGGCAGCCAAAATGATGGCAGCAGGAGTGCTATAAATGGGCAGAAGACTTATGTATTGCCCGAAGTGTGATAGATTCACCTGTGCCAGAAGGATTGGCACAAGATATTTCTGTCGGCATTGTCGCAAGGAAATTCTTGAGACAGGGAATATAAGCACGCCACTGCTTGTTAATTTCACTGTGGTAAAAGACCATATTAGCTATCCTGAGCTTAATAGAACGGGAGCTTTAAGGTGAATAGTTTGATAGTATCAATAATAGCGATTATATGCCTGACCATACTGGGAATTTGTATAATTTTCTATCTTCCCGGAGAGACAAATTTACTGTATGGCATTATCGCCATTATTGCAGGGTTTGTGGGGCATTATGTTCCCCCGGTCCTGAATAAATATATTCAAGGTTTGAAAAGGAGGTGGAGAAATGGCTAAAGCCGAATACAAAGAAACGGGGCAATGTGCATTCTGCCACAAAGTAGATGAGGGCATCCTGATAACAATATGGTGGTTTATTAAGGTTTTTGTTTGTGAGACTTGCGTTTCCAAGTGGTTTAAGCAGTTCAACAAAGGAAAATGATTGAAAGTATAGTAGGGGCAAGGCACAGCGGTTTTTACCTGGGGTGGCCAGGGTTTCACCGCCTTCTTTCTCTCCTGACGAGGAGAGTTTGTGTCTTGCCCCTGAAGGAATTAAATGAAAGCCAAGGATTTTATTAAAGAGTTCAGGGAGCAAGCTGCAACAGCAGGTATCAAGCTATGGTTCCTTACATCTACCGGCGAATGGAAATTGCTTGGCGATAATAATGAAGATATGCCTAAAGGAAGAATGCAGATACAGGTCGGCTTCAATTATTACGATTTTTATAGCAAATGAACGATTACCGATTGCTTTGGAATCTCAAACTCAAGCTACGCAAATGGACTACTCCAATACACGTTCTATTTGGCTTTTTGTGCGCTGCCTTAATCCCATACTACCCGGTAGCCAGTATCATACTTATACTTTGGTTCGGCTCCGATGAGGTATGGGATTATATAGCTTCCAAAGGAAAGCCTGACCACGAGAGTGAGAAGGACTTCTGGGAAGGATTATGTGCCTTCGCTATAGGGATGGGAATAGTATTGATTTTGACTTTGTTTAAGGTGTATCCTTTAGACTAATGGGGGTAATTTAGGAGGTCAAAATGGCTGAAATTCCTGTAGTTTCTTATCGCTTCCACGATTCATACTGGGTTACGGATTTTATAACTCCCAAGAACCCGGATATTCAGGATGTGGTTGCTGGGTTGGGTAATGGCGAGGGCGATAAATTTGTAGAAGCAGTCGCAGCGTATATCCGCGATAACTACCAATATCCATTATGGGATGGCAATCCTACCTGTGACGGACAGCTTCTTCGTTATACCCAGGGAGTATTAAAGCACGGATTCAAATGTTGTATGTATTATGTTTGGGCTTTTCCCCCGGAAGTAATCCAGAGCAAGCTGGGCTACTGTGCTGAAACTGGAAACCTCGCTGAGTCATTGCTGGTAAACAAAGTCAATTCCTTCGCTGTTCTTGGCGATGTTTTAAGCCTGAATGGTGCTTTACTGGGCAGGCACGAATGGCTTGAAACCCCATATAAGGGTGAAACCTATGTGCTGGAAACCACTATACATACTCAGGGTGCTAATAATCTCGCCACCGCCAAAAGCGTATATGATAAAAATTCTGATTGGGCGAAACAAGGTGGATTATATTACTCGCCACAGGCTCGCTTTAACGATAAGAGCTATGAGGGTAGTAACCAGTTTATTACTCTGATGGGATTACCGGCTAAACGAGTTCTCCTGTTTGGACTTGAGGAAACACAGAAAATAAAGGCTAAGAAACTTTACAAGGAGCTTCGTAAGGAAAATGCGATAATGCAAACCCTGCTAAAGCAGGCCTGGGGGGCATAAAATGGCGAGCATAATTAAGCAGATGGGACCGAGAAGCAAAAAGGAAGCCAAGCAATGGAGGAGGACAGAGAAAAAGAAGCTTGAGGCAATTGAGCATGCCTTCAACACCGAAGTGGCTCTGGATGAAGCAATACAAATTAAACAGCGGGTGAAGGGATGATAACGCAAATAGGGTTTGACCCATGGGTTAGTGACAAAGCACCAGTGGCACTATCAAGTGATATTGGAGACTGGTTTAACAATTTTTGGGCTAGCCTCAAAGCTGGCGATTTTGGAGCGATAGCTTTAACCGGTGTTGCAATCATAATGCTTGTGCAAGTGGTGGAAACTATAAGGAGATAACGATATGGCAGATACTCTAATTGCTCAAGGTGGTGTAAGCACCATTACTTCTCTTGGCAACTATGATAGATATTTTGCTGAGGGCGAGAAGGGCTATGTAGAACTTAATTGCAGAGCAGCAGTTGGTGCTGATATAATCGGTGCTCTCTCTAGCCAGTTGCATTACTTGGGCGTTCCGGAGACCAGCGTTACAACTTCAGGCTCAAACGTTTACATTCATTTCACAAGACAGCAACCCCCACTTGCCCTTATAGTTCTGGCTATTATGGCTGTTGCTGCTGTGATTGTATTCATTATCATCTGGAAGATATGGAAGAGTGGTGGGCAAGTGGCAGTGACGGCCGGGGCTATCTTAGCTGTATTAGGTGTTATCGCTGTGATATATCTAGCCATTCGCTCAAGAGGGTCGAGTTGAAATTGCACAATAGGAGGTGCTAAATGACTGTTAAAATAATTGATTCAGGTGGTATAGCTGGTGGGATAGGAAGCCCTGGAGATTTCCAGTTAACCGAGAAAATTGTAAAGGTAGGGGGGCATGTGTCACCTGACCTAGTAGTCGTTAACGGGGGACAGTATGAGTATCCAGCAAATACGGATGCTTGGGTGCATACTCAGTTTACCGTACAGAACCTGACTGGAGCCGAAATAACTGGGTGGGCTATAGCCTATTCTGTTAAAAATGTTACTGATGGCACTGGCAGGTGTGATACAGGGACATCAAAAGCCTGTAGCTTGTTGGCAGGTGCTAACTGTGGTACTAAAATCCTTGACCCATCAATGGATGCTACAAACTTGGGAAAGATAACTAAGCCAACCAGAGTAAGGATAAAATGGTGGGCAAATCACGATATGTACCCTACTTCGTTCCCAATTCCAAGCCAGTGGTAGAGGAGTGAGCAATGGCATTTGACCCGTGGAGTTATGACTCCGACAAAGACTGCTATATAAGCGTAGCTGAAGCTACAGTTGCACTTCATGATTATTCGTATCTTGGAACTATAACCGAAGCACAATGGCTTCAAGTTTTCAATCTGTGGCAAAATGGCACAAAGAATCCTGCTTGTGGAGTTACAACTGGTTGGGTCGAGATAGGCAGTCTTGAGTTCACTTTAACCCCTCCGGTGCTTGGTGGTTGGGTCGAAATTGGTAGTATCGAATTTACCTTAACCCCTCCGGTCACTGGCGGTTGGGAAGAAATTGGCGAAATGGAGTTTGAACTGATTCCAGAGGGATTTATACCTACTTGCTCAGTAGATGCCGATTGTCCAGAAGGCTATGTATGCAAGGATGGTAAATGCGTTAAAAAAGAAGCCGTATTCCCTTGGAAATGGCTTGCTATCGCTGGTGCAGCTATTGCGGGCGTAATATTATTAATCCCCAGACCGAAAAAGGCAAAAGAAAGATAAAATGATTAAGTGGTTATTAGCAGGCATTGATTTACCAAAGGAAGAATCCTATGTTATACTGCACTTTGATAGGATTTAGCATCGGCTAGAAAGATGGAACAAGGCAAAAGGGTACTTGACGAAAAGTTTTTCGGCTTAGGTAACTCAGATTGGTCGACTGAGGAAAGCTGGACAGCTCTAACAGTGCCTCAAGCTGAGAAAGTGCCCTGGATATTAATGGGAATTGCTCTTCTTGGCAC
>Ga0315282_10002570_pt1 | contig 33192 bp, 26 predicted proteins | sample YL17G07_20_MG_FD_203693 | JGI IMG/M metagenome (GOLD analysis project Ga0315282, IMG submission 203693) | Sediment microbial communities from Yellowstone Lake, YNP, Wyoming, USA - YL17G07_20 | ecosystem: Environmental > Aquatic > Freshwater > Lake > Sediment | place: USA: Wyoming | collected...
AGCCGCACGCCGATGAGAACCCGTAGTTCCCGTGCTTCACAACCCGCCCGCCGCATGCAGCGACTGTCAACGCCGCGACGGTCGAGATGTTGAATGTGTTCTTCTGATCTCCGCCCGTGCCGCACAGGTCGACGGCGTTCTGCGCGTCGAGATCCAGCATTACGCATAGCCCCAACAGCGCGGCCCGAAACCCCTCCAGTTCCGCAACGCTCACGGAGCGCATCCGAAGCGCCGCCATCAGCGCCACGATGTGCAGGTCTGTCCCCTCCTCGGTGAGCAAGCTGTGGAGCAGTTCCTGAGCCTCAACGGCAGAAAGCTCTCCGCCTTCGAGTATCACTCCCATCTGCCGGCGTATCTGTTTCTCGCTCATCGCCGCTCTCCTCTCAGCCAGTTCCTCAAAATATCCCGCCCGACGGGGGTCATGACGGACTCTGGATGAAACTGCAGTCCGCAGACGTGGTACGCGCGGTGCCGAAGTGCCATCACATCGCCGGCCGCGTCAACAGCCGTTATGTGCAGGCATGCCGGAAAATCTTTCTGGTCGACCACCCATGAATGGTAGCGGCCGGTGCGGAACTCAGATGGAAGGCCTTCGAAGAGCGGATCCTCGGGATCGATCACTCTGGTCAAGGGGTCCTTTCCATGAACTAGCGTCTCCAGGCGCCGGAGTCTCCCTCCGAACGCTTCCGCGATGCATTGATGTCCCAAACAGATTCCCAGAATCCGCTTGGCAGGAGCAAAGCGGCGCACTAACTCCGGCATGATTCCAGCTTCCTCCGGAAGTCCCGGCCCCGGCGAAAGGACGATTGCCTGAAACCGCTGCAACTCCTCTATCTCGACTTGATCGTTCCGGTGCACCTCAATGTCCTGGCAGCCCAGATCCTTCAGTAGGTGCACCAGGTTGTACGTGAAGGAGTCGTAGTTGTCCAGAACCAGCAGATGTTCCATATGCTACAGCTCCTCACCCATGACTGCCGCAGCCTCCAGCGCGGCCAGTTTGTTCTTTACCTCCTGCACTTCGCGCAACGGATCCGAATCGGCTACGATCCCGCTGCCGGCCTGGCTGTACAGTGTTTTGTCGCGGCTCATGAACGAGCGAATCATGATCGCGTGATTGCAGCCGCCGTCAAAGCCTAAGAAGCCTATTGCTCCGCCGTAAAAGCCCCGCCGGCCCTTCTCATAGGCATCGATCAACTGCATGGCCCTGTACTTGGGCGCGCCGCTCAACGTCCCGGCAGGAAACGTGTCGGCAATAAGCTGGAGCGTGCTTGCGTCCGGGCTGAGGTCACCGACCACCTTGGACACCAGATGAATCACGTGCGAGTAACGGTGAACATCCCGGAACCGTTCTACAAACACCCGGTCGCAGTGCTTGCTGAGATCGTTGCGTGCCAGGTCTACGAGCATCACATGCTCTGCGTTTTCCTTCGGATCGGCCAGGAGCGCCTCTATCAGCCGGGCTTCTTCCGCCGGGTCGCTGCTTCGCCCACACGTTCCGGCGATCGGGAAGATCGCGGCCTTTCCGTCCTTCACGACCAGCTGAGCTTCTGGCGAGGAGCCAAACAGGCGGTATCCACCGAAGTCGAAGAAAAACAGATACGGGGAAGGATTAATGAGGCGAAGCGCCCGGTACACGTTGAACTCGTCGCCTTCAAAGCGCTCCGAGTAGCGGCGCGAAAGCACGATCTGAAACACATCGCCACGGAACACATGCTGTTTGCATCGTTCGATCATGCCGGCATGCTCCTCGTCGCTGATTACAGATTCAGCAGTACCGGGCACCCGCCGGAAGCGGAAGCGCGGCTGACTCTGTTTATGCAGCAGTTCGCGCAGCGCCGCCGGGCGAAAGCGCCGCTCTTCGCCTGCCGGAATGTTCTCCAGCAGAAACGCCTCCTGCCTGTAGTGGTTGATGGCCACGATCCCGCGAAACACCACGTAGCAGATAGAAGGAATCGCGGTGGGCCGATCCCGCTGCTGCATAAGACTCAGACTCTCGAAGAACTCGACTGCGTCGTAAGCGCAATAACCGAAGAGCCCATTGCAGATTCCGGGCGACCCGGATTGCCTTACGGAAAAACTCGAAAAGAACTCCTTCCAACTCTGCAGCACATCAGACCGCTCTTGGATCCGGCGGCGCTGAGAGCTGCGATCCGGATACTCGCAAGCGATCTCCCCGCCTCCTGCGGTGAAGCTCGCCAGAGGATCAAAGCACAGATAGCTCCAGCAGTTGTCGTTGGGTTGATAGTCCGTGCTTTCCAGCAGGACCGTGCCCGGATGACGGTCTCGTAATCGAAGGTAAAGGCTCACCGGCGTAAGTGTATCGATATAGAACGGCTCTGCTTCGGCCTGCAGCGTAAACGTCCTGGAATCGGTGGACATCAGCAGTTCCCGCACGGTGCGGTTGAAACCGTGCTTCTTCAGTGTTTTCTTAGGGGATACGACAAACGAACGGATTTAGACCGGGAGTTGAATGGTTGGGCTTACGCCCACCAAATGTGAGGAAGAGGCCAAGAACTCATCTTAGCAGCGATACTCATGGCGCCATGTTACCGTGTCCCTCCGGCATTGTCAAAGGGCATTCTAGGATTATCAGGCGATAGATGGAAAGCAGCCCGTGAGATGCCTTGGAGAGTGCTTTGGTCAGCCGGCACATGAATTCGAGGCCGTCGAAGAACTCCCCGATGCCGACGCGCTCGTCCCTGCCGTGCGCGCGCACATCGTCGATGTCCTCGAACAGCCCGCTGACGCCGTACACGGGGATGCCGGCATTGCGCATACGCAGGCCATCCGTCGCTCCCGTCGACATGGCCGGGACCACTGGCACGCCCGGCCACAGCTCGGCCGCAACCTGTTCCGCGTACGGCAGTGATTGTATCAGATTTCCATCAGGTCCCTGCCCAGGATGACTTGTCCGGCGAAGTGCTCCCTGGCGCCTTGCAGCCAGGTTTCATCGGAGACTGGCGGCGTTTCCGTCGGCACGAAATGGGAGAGGACCAGGGTCTTCACTCCCGCTTCGGCGGCAATCTTGCCGACTTCCGCGAGCGGAGTGTGACTGGCGAGAATGTGCTGTTTCAGTCGTGCCGCGTCCGCTCCGGTGCCGGCGATGGCGTCTACGGCCGGCGCATACAGCACCTCGTGCACCAGAACGTCTGCGCCCCGCGCAAGATCGATCAGGTTTGCGGACCGCGTGGTGTCGCCCGAAATGACGATGGAGCGGTCGGGTCCGTCGAAACGATATGCGAAAGCCGTCCGAATGAGGGGATGGTTCACGAGCGTGCACCGCACCCTGAGCGAGCCTTTTTCGATAACCGGCCCGCCTCGGGTCAGCTCGTGAGCGTGAACGAGCGGCGGCAGGGCCGGCTTGCCTTCATCTTCCTGCCGGACTTCGAGGTCTGTCACGCTCATCTGGAAAAACAGCTCGTTGATCGGATTGCTTCTCTGTCAGGGCTTGGCGACAGCCCAGGTTCGTGACATTGATCTCGGCATTTCGGTCTCTGACGGAAGGCTGCGGAGTTTTTATCTCGCAATTGGCGACCATTACGGAGTGCAGCCCCGGCAGGTGGTGGAGGTCCATGAGCGCTATAGATGCCCAGAGGATGACTTGCCCGTGATCTTCTTCCTCGCGAACAGAGCCCATATGGAACCCGCGGCCATCGTCAGTCTCCGGCTGCAGAAGATGTCCTGGCTTGACATTGCTTTCCGCTTGCGCCTCACGCCGGAAATCTTCTTCGTCCCCTTGACCGCGGCCCACATCGGTCCGCCTTACGGCAATGCGTACGGGTACTACAGGAAATACGGGCCGGCCAAGGACTGGAAAAAGATAATACTCACTGATCGCGAGGTCGTCGATCTCGTCAACCTCAGGTTCATGTCGGAATACCACAAGATGACTCCGGAAACGGTTATCGCGATGCGGAGCCGGGAAAACAAATTCGTGGTCATCAACGACGAAATCAAGAAAGAAAAAGCCAAACCGGAAAAACAGGACAAGAACCAGAAGGGTAAGGGCCCGGCAAATAAAAAGCGCTGAGCCTTCGCAGAGCGGGCCGCGTCTCGCACGCCTGCCTCAAAACACAGACGTCGGCCTGCCCCGCTGCCGATCGGGGAAATCCAGGCTCTAAAGTCATTTGCCGAGGCAGCATTTTTTATACTTGCGGCCGCTTCCACAAGGGCAGGGGTCGTTGCGACCTGCACGAGGAAAAGGATCGGACTTGCTCGGCTGTTCGCGGCGTTGTCCCGCGCCCCACGTGGATGCCGCCTGGAAGTATGGCAGGCTGTGCATGAAGAAGCGTTTCAAGCCCGCGCACAGGTAATTCAGACCAGGTTCGCCTTCCGGGGTACGGATGAAGCGATCTTTCGGGCAACCGCCGTTGCACTGTGGCAGGACCTCGCACGCCTGGCAATAGCGGGGCAGCGCGTCCCGCTTTGCCTGCCCGAAAGCCCCCTGTGCAGGGCTCTCCAGCAGGTCGACGAGCGGGGTTTGACGGATGTTGCCCAGCCGGTGTTCCTCGTCGACGAAGTGGTCGCACGAGTAGAAGTCTCCGTTGCGTTCGACGACCGGGATGTCACCGCACGTTTCCCGGAAGACGCACAGTGAGTGTTCGAGCCCGAGCGCCGGTCTGGCCGCCTCCTCGAAGACCTGCACTGTGATCCGCCCGACATCCCGCCGAACCCACTCGTCGAAGATCGTGCAGAGGAATGTGCCGTATGCCTCTGCAGGCACAGTGTGAGGGCTTACTCCATTCTCGGTGCCTGCCTTCGGTTCAACGACGGGAAGAAATCCCACGTACTGGGCGCCGATCTCTTTGAAAAACCGGTAAACCTGCGTTGGGTGTTGGACGTTCTGATTGTGCACCACGCACAAGATGTCGCACGGGATCTTGTGCCGCTGGAGGAGCCTGAACGCACGCATGGCGAGCTTGTGAGTTGATCTCCGGCCTCGGGTCAAGCGATAGCGGTCGTGCATCTCCTGCGGACCGTCCAGACTGAGCCCGACGCCGAAGCCTTCCGCGGCAAAAAAACGGCACCATTCCTCATCGATGAGAATGCCGTTGGTTTGTATGCCATTGGTGACGCGCCGGCCCGCAGTCGTGTGCTTGCGCTCCAGCGCGACGATCTTGCGAAAGTAGTCGATACCCAGGATGGTTGGCTCGCCGCCGTGCCAGGAGAAGCTGATCACCTCTCCAGGGGAGGCCTCAATGTGCTGGACTATGTATTCCTCCAGGAGATCCTCCGGCATGCGGAACGGCTCGCCCTTCGGATAGAGCTGCTCCTTCTCCAGGTAGTAGCAATAATGGCAGCTCATGTTGCAGACAGCCCCCGCCGGTTTTGCAAAGACCTGAAATTCACGGGAAGCGCGAACCACGGGTCATTCCTCAGGTCAGAAAGCGTTCAAAGCGCCCAGATCGCCAAGCCCGTAAGAGCCTGCAGCAGCCTGTTGGCGGCTTGGGCAGTTTGCCTTGTTGGCTCCGGCGCTTCCGGGGTAGGATAATCCTACCAAGGAGAGACTGAACCAGAAAGGAGGAGTACATTGGACCAGAAAATCATCGACTTGTATGATGAATACACGCATGGCGGCATGAGCCGCCGGGGCTTCCTGGACCGCCTGGCACAGCTTGCGGGAGGCACAGCGGCTGCACTTTCCCTTCTGCCCGTCCTTGAGAACAACCGCGCCCTGGCCCAGAAGGTCGCCGAGAACGATGACCGCCTGGCAATTGCTCGCGTGGAATATGAAGCTGGCGGCGCCAAGATCTCCGGCTACCTGGCGCGGCTCAAAGGCGTCGAGAAGCGCCCATCCGTCATCGTAATTCACGAGAATCGCGGCCTCAACGCGCACATTCAGGACGTCGCGCGCCGTCTGGCGGTTGAGGGTTTTCTTGCGCTGGCGCCCGACATGTTGTCGCCCTTGGGCGGCACGCCCTCCGATGAGACCAAGGCGACTCAGATGATCGGCGGTTTGAATGCCGATGAGACCGTCGCGCGTCTTGCCGGTGCGGTGCCGTTCCTTGCGCGCCATGCCGAGTCGACAGGCAAGGTCGGAGTTGTAGGATTTTGTTGGGGCGGCGGGTATGTGAATCGGCTGGCCGCGGCTGGTACATCGCTCAATGCGGGTGTCGCCTATTACGGCGCCCAGCTCCCGGCTGCCGAGGTGCCGAAGATTTCTGCGCCGCTCCTGCTTCACTATGCGGGGCTCGATCAGCGTATCAACGCCGGCATACCGGCTTATGAGGCCGCGCTCAAAGCAAACAACAAGGTCTACGAGATATGCATGTATGAGGGCGCGAACCACGCCTTCAACAACGACACCAACGCGGCGCGCTACGACAAGGAAGCTGCGGATCTCGCGTGGAGTCGCACGATCAAATTCCTGAAGAAATATCTTTCCTAAGTATAGGTCCGCACCGAGAGCATCTGCCGCGTCCGTCGGGATCAGTCTTGGAGGTCGGCGATCAACCGTTCGATGATTTCGCTGGCCTGCGTTGTGGCGGCCCGGTAGGCCGACAGGAGTTCGTCGGGGCTGGGAAAGCCGAGGATTCTGGCGGGCTGGTCCAGATATTCGGCGCGCAGCATGTTCTCGGCGGAGACCGTCAGGCGGTAAGCGTCCCTGACGCTCCTGAGAAAATCGAAGGTCGCGCTCAAAATCTCAAAGTCCATCCTGTGCCGGGGATCGGCTTCGCATAAGGTTCTCACCAGCTTGCAATTGATCGGCTCGCGCAGGCCATATTTGGCTTTGCAGATCAGGAGCACCATCTCGATGTCGCGCAGGGCGCCGCGGCCCTCCTTCACGTTGAGGGCATCGCCGTTCGGGTCAAGCTCGTCCTGGTGCCTGGATCTGATCTCTCCGATCATCTGAGCGATGTAGGACCTGCTTTGGCCAAAGATAAACGGTCGGATGATGCGGTCTTCAAACTCTTTGCCGAACTTTGTGCTGCCGATAATCATGCGCGAGCCGAGAACCTGCGACTTGTCGATGAAACCGTCAGGGCGATCACGCGCGAAGAGCTGCTCCAGCTCATCGACCCGCGTCACGTAATGCCCGAAATGATCGGTGAAACGATAATGGGGGAGCGTGCCGCGCCGGAGGATGTCGGTGTTCATGCGGTTGGCGATGCGGTCGCAATAACGGCGCATTCCTTCATCCGAGGAGTCGAGGACGATGATGAGGTCGTAGTCGTCATCGTAAGCCTGTTCCCGCGCATGGCCTCCGGTTACGAAAACGGCCAGCAGGTCGTGCGTGGCGACTTTGCCTCCCACTTCTTCATCCACGCACTGCTTGTTGATGTCGAACAGAACCTGGAGGAATGTGTCAGAGAATTCGGTAAACTCGGCATTGGTAGTGCTGATCGGCGCGCCCCGCAGAGTCTCCAATCCAACCCTGACATACTCAAGGTCGTAATAGTCTGCCAGCGCCTCTTTTTTTTCCATGCAGCCGGCGAGGTTGTCCACGCTGCCTAGAAGGCCGTGGGCGATCTGGCGCAACTTCTTGGAGTCGTCGAGGTATTGAACATATTCGGGGTGCTTCTGGATTACGTGCGCGAAATAGCGCTTGAAGAAGCGGCTGTTGCCGTAATGCAGCTGGCACAGCCTCCTCAGTCCTGCAGCCGAACTGGCCTCAGCTTCGCCGCCGCCGTTTTCCAGAAGATGCTCGAACCTTAGGAGCCTGTCCTCGCTGAGTCGCATCAGGTAGCTGTTGATGAGCTGGGGATACTGATAGAAGAGTTTGGAAAGCTTCAATATCCGGCTCTCGATGAGCGCGGCCGTGTCCAGAAACGAGTCGTTGATCTCGTCGAACAGCTTCAGATACTCAGGGCCCCGCTGGTGCTTGACGATGATCACCAGCAGCGATAGGAGGGGATAGATGGCGTATTGGCCGGTGCCCCCGTATTCCTTAATCAGCTTGCGTCGGCATCTCGCGTCGAGCGATGCAAAGTCGCGCACGAAACGATGCAGCAACTCGCCCTCGTTGGCTTCCAAGGTTTCGAGCACGTCGTCCCAGAACCTTGTCCCCCGGAAGAAACGTGAAACCCTGATGAAGTCGACCGCCAGGTTCCCTTTCGACTTGCCGGCATGCGCCCACTTAGGTTGGGCGAGGTCCGAGAATACGGTGATCGATTTGAGGTGCTCGGTCACTGGTTCGAGAAGGATCCCGATGATATCCTTGGCAAGCTGCACCGACTCATGATAGTGGATCAGCAAGTGATCCCAGCCCTTGACGGCGCCCACGTCCTTGTATCCCATGCACTGCGCGACGGGCGCCATGTTGTCGGCAGTGGAGGGCTCGCTGAGCTGGATCTCCTCTTCCTGAACGACGAAGAGCTGATGCAGGTGGCGGAAAGTCTCCAGAAAGGTCAGGACGTGGTCCATCTCGTCATAGAGCTTCTTCTGCGGCGGATTTTTCTGCCGCAGGTCGCGCAGGATGTCCCAAGGGTTGACCCTGTCGATGCGGAAAATGGTCTTTTCGACGTAGATCATGCTCTTGAGCATGCGGAGTGCGTCGTCCTTGAGATGGATGCTGTCGGACTGCATCGGCCGGATGAGCAGCGACCGCACTTCCCCGAGAATTCCCCTCAGGTACGCCTCGTGATACTTGTTGTCCTGGTGCGGGGCGTAGTGGTAGCGCCAGGTTATTTCCCGTTTGAACTGGTCGAACAACCGGCGGCTGCCCAAGATGGGGGCGGCCCCGAGCATCTCGGTAATGATGATGAAGTCGTGAATCTCCTTGTCGAGCAGCCGCCGGTAGTCCGAGATGGAGGCAGAATAGCTCCCGGTGACGACGTGCTCCGAAAGGTAGAAGTCAAGGCAGCTGGCGTGCTTGAGCATTTCGTTGCGCAGCCTGCCGACGGCCTTGTTGAAACCATCCCGCCGCTCCGAGCCGTCGTCGATGATGCCGATGTCGATGTCATCCTGATCTGACCGGCTGCCGACGCCACAGATCACGTGCTCCGGCCTTTGGGTTTCCGGGATGAAAAGGTCAAGCAGCCGCTGCATGTAGTTGGCTGTGAGGGAGCGAAACTGGAGTCCCGAGTGGATCATGAAATCCCGGAACACTTCCGTCCGGTCCTTGGCTGTGGTGAGATTGCGCTGGAGGACGTCGGTCAGGCGCAGGTTCATGAGGAGGAACTGCAGGCCGTAGTAGCAGCCGAGAAGAGCCAGCTTATCTTCGAGCGAGTCTCCCAGCTCCAGGATAACGTCCATCTCCTCGGAGAAATCGTGGGCGGACCTCCACAGGTGGACCTGATCGATCTTGCCCTTGGCCTCCAGGCTTTCGATCAAATGGTCTTTGTGGTCCTCGATACTGCGGATGTACTTCTTGTGGTGATTGCCGAGAAGAGCGGCGCGGTCTCGCAATTTCTGGAAGGGATCCGGCATACGCGAATGCCACTCAGCCGACCAGCTTTGTGGCTACCTCCATCCCGGTTCGGAAGGCATTCAGGTTCAGGTCCTCGGTGCCCTTCGGCACTCTGGCAAGAACTGCAGACTCCAGCGCCCCAACCGACACGATGTTGGAAAGCCGGGCGATGATGCCCAAAGCCACGATGTTGGCTACGACCGCCTTTCCCAACTGGCTGCGGGCGATCTGGGTGATTGGAACCTTGTAGGTCTTGTATTTGCCTTCGGGCAGCCGAGTCACTGCGCCCGAATCGACCAGCAGGATGCCGCTTTCCTTGAGGTCCTTGGCGTACTTGTCGCAGGATTCCTGCGTCAGGGCCAGCAACAGGTCGAGGCTCGTGGCCTTGGGGTAATCGATGTCTTCATCCGAGATGATTACCTCGGAGCGGCTGGCGCCGCCCCTGGCCTCGGGGCCGTAGGACTGGCTCTGCGTGGCATTCTTGCCGTCATAGATCGCGGCCGCTTCAGCAAGAATCCGACCCGCCAACACCAATCCCTGTCCACCTTCACCGCTGAGACGAATGTCGTAACGAAAACTCATGGAACCCTCCCTCGGGGATCACACCCTTACGCCAACGGCGTTTCTTTTCAGCCGTTGCTGCAGCTTGGCGTACTCTTGTGTGTACTCGGGCCTGTCAATGTCGACGAATACTCCTGTGACGATCTTTCCTTCGAGCTGCTCAGGCGGCATCTTGGCGGCTTTCTCGACGGCGATGCTGTTGTCGCCCAATTCTCGGATCATGTCCACGCCTGCGCCGAGCCTGTTGCGCCGGCCATAGGTCGTTGGGCAGGGGGTATTGACCTCGACCACCGAGAAGCCCTTCTTCCGGATGGCGCGCTCGATGAGTTTCTCGAGGCGCAGCGGCGCATGGACCGTACTCCTGGCGACGAAGCTCGCACCTGCTGCCTGGGCCAGACCGCTGATGTTGAAGGCAGGTTCGAGATTTCCGTACGGCGCCGTACTGGCGAGTCTGCCGACCGGTGTGGTTGGTGATGACTGGCCCCCGGTCATGCCGTAAATGTTGTTGTTGAATAAAATGACGGTCAGATCGATATTGCGTCGGGCCGCATGAATGTAATGGTTGCCGCCGATGGCAGTAGCATCGCCGTCTCCCGTAATGACGATGACGGTCATTTCCGGTTTGGCGATCTTTACTCCCGTGGCAAAAGCGATGGCGCGTCCGTGCGTCGTGTGAAGGGTGTTGAAGTCCACATAGCCTGTCAGGCGGCTGGAACAGCCGATGCCGGAGACCATGGTGATTTCATCCTTTTTCAGGCCGATGCGGTCGATGGCGCGCAGAAGCGACTTCAGCACGATTCCGTCTCCGCAGCCCGGACACCAGATCAGGGGAAACTTGTCGAGCCTGAGATATTTAGCATAATCGAACATTCCATACTCCTTCGTTTCGCCAAAGCCGGCTATGAAGAAACTTCCACAATCTTGTCCAGGATCTGTTGCGGACTGATGGGTTCGCCATCAACGCGATTGATCTTTACGATCGGCTTCTTGCGGCCGGTGGCCCACTCGACTTCATGAGCCGTTTGTCCCAGGTTCAGTTCCGGAACGATGATGTGGTGCACGCGATCCGCCATGGCGCGGACCTGCTCTTCCGGAAAGGGCCAAATCACGCGAGGACGCAACAAGCCCGCTTTGAGTCCCATCTTCCTCGCCATCAGAATCGCCTGGCGCGCCGAGCGGGAGGTGGAACCGAAGGCGAACACGCCGACTTCCGCATCTTCGAGCAGATCCTCCTGAACTTCGATTATCTCCTGGCGGTGGTTCTCGATCTTGCGGTTCAAACGCCGGATCAGCCGGTCGATCTCCATGGAACTATTTGTGGGAAACCCAGTTTGGTCATGAGACAGGCCTGTGACGTGATAACGGTACCCTTCCCCAAAGCTCACCATTGGAGGCACATCCGATTCGGTGTGCTCGTAGGGCAGAAACTTCTCCGGGGGCACATCTGGCTTCTTCCTTTGGTGAACTTCGTATTCTCCGGGCTCCGGCAGAACCACCTTCTCGTTCACATGACCGATGATTTCATCCAGCAGGAGAATGACAGGAACGCGGAAGCGCTCGGAAAGATTGAAGGCTCGGATGGTGAGTTCGAATGTCTCTCTCACGCCGTTGGGAGTCAGCACGATGATGGGGTGGTCGCCATGCGTTCCCCAGCGTGCCTGCATCACGTCGCCCTGGGCCGGCAAGGTGGGAAGACCGGTGCTCGGACCGCCACGCTGCACGTTGACGACCACGCACGGCACTTCTGCCATGGCAGCGTAACCGATGTTCTCCTGCTTTAAGGAAAATCCCGGACCGCTCGTGGCCGTCATCGACTTCGCGCCGGCGAGCGATGCCCCGATGATCGCGCCCATGGCGCCGATCTCGTCTTCCATCTGGATGAAGCAGCCGCCTTCTTCGGGAAGACGCTCCGCCAGGATCTCGGCTATTTCCGAGGAGGGCGTGATGGGATAGCCGGCGAAGAACCGCAATCCTGCTGCCAGCGCGCCTTCGGCACAAGCCTCGTTGCCGGTGATGACTCGGGTTCTGGGTCGCATTGTCGCTGCTTTTTCTTTGATCGGTTGCATTCCAGTTTTTCCTTCCATCCCGGGCCTCGGACTATTTTGTCACCAGTTCCTCGACCGCGTTGACCGTGATTGCAAAGTCCGGGCACATGACTTCACACATGCCGCAAGCGGTGCATTCGGCGATGAGCACTACTTCAGGATAGACTCCCTTCATCTCCAGGACTTTCTTCTGACAGGCATCCACGCAGATGCCGCAGCCTTTGCACCACTCTTTTTTCACTTCAATGGTTACATCTTTCTTCTTAGCCATGATCTTGATCTCCTCTCGGCGAACCGGCGCGACTTCCTGGTTAGACGATTGCAGCCGGTGAGGCCGCACCGCCGCTAGGAGTTGCATTCCGTTTTGAATTGAGACTGGGGAGCCGGATGTAGTAACTGCAAGCGAGGCAATTTCAAGCGGGTTGATTCATCTGCTGTCCGCCCGCCTTTCACCTGACCGGCTGAGAATCCGAATTCATGCCTCCTACTTTGTTCTTACTGAATGGCGTTCGTTCCTGTTTCAGCCGGGAGACGAATCGCCGCTACCGACTCATCCAGCGCGCTTCCACTGGGCCCCGATGCGCTCATCCGCCCGGCCCATCGGCTGAAAGATAAGCCTCGAGCGCGTCAAGCTCGCGGCCCAGGTCGTCGATGTGATTCTGGAAAAGGTGGCACAGAGCCAGCCAGCCTTTGAGATTTCCCTGCTGATCGACCACAGGATAGTAACAGCGGCGTCGAGCGAACATCAGCTTCAGGGCCTCATCCGCTTCCGTGTCTGCCGTCAGCGTCTCTGCCGGCGAGGCCATCACTTCGCTCACCTTTGTAATGTCGGGATTCAGGCCCTCGGCGATTACGCGCTTGATCACGTCGTCTTTGGAAAGAGTGCCCACCAGGCGTCCTCCGTCCATCACCGCTAGTGCGCATCCCTGCTCGCTCCCCATGATGGGAACGGCCTGTCGCAGGGTCGCCGTGGTGAGAACTGCCGGCGGCGGCACCTGGGCTATTTTGATCACCTTCATGGCAATTCCTCCTGCGTGCTTTTACCCACTCCTAGCGCATATTGCGCGACCTGGTCGAGCGCGCGAGTTTGCTCACTCAGTTCGTCTGCGTGATGTAATAGGCGCGAATCCAGCTGTCCAGGGTAGCCGATGGATCCTGGATCACATCCGGCGTGATCTCAAAACGGCTGACCCCTCGCGTCTTACGTATTAAGTTCAGTCCGTGTTCGTAGTTCTTGAAAGTCTCCGCGAAAACCTGTTCTATCCCGGTTCCGCTGTCGATGGCTTTTCTGGCCAACAGTTGGACCGCCTCGGGCTGCAAGTGAATTTCGATCCCATTTTGCTCGGACCACCGTTGGGCGATCTTCGCAAGCTCCAGCTCGAGATCCTCCAGTTGTTCAGACGTGGAGACCTGCTGGAGCCGCTCCAGAACCTGCAAGGGCGAGTCCACGAGCTCGGCAGTCACTTCCAGCTTGCGAACGGTCGAATGCGGGAGGTGATATTTGAACTCCCGGAATGTGCGCTCGCAAACGCTCACGAGGCTGCGAGCGCCTGTCTGCTCCAAATAAGCCTTTTCGGCGAGACGATGCAAGCCTTCATCCGTAAAAGCTAGTTCGATCCCGTAGGCCTCAAACGCCTGGACGTACTGGCGGATGATCGATCCTTCCGAATGTTTCAGGATCTGGAACAGATCCTCAACGCCCAGTTCCTGACAAGTGACGACAACCGGCAGACGCCCGATGAATTCAGATTCGAACCCGTACTCGATGAAATCCGTGCTCTTGACGAACGACAGGTAGTCTTCATCCTTTATCGCCGAGGTGCCTCGGCCGATGAAACCGATGTTTTGTGCCCCGATACGCTTGCGGACGATGGGGACCAACCCATTGAACGCCCCGCTGACAATGAAGAGGATGTGCCGGGTATTGATGACAGAGCGGGTGACTTTGCCCTTCGCCTGGAACTCCATGGCCGCCTGCAGTTGCGAGGTCAAGTCGAATGGAGTGCGCAGGCTGACTTCCGTTTCCTCCATGAGCTTGAGCAGGCCGCGCTGGACCCCTCCGCCGCTGACGTCTCGCCCCAGGATATTGGCCGGAGTGGCAATCTTGTCGATCTCGTCCAGGTAGATGATCCCGTATTCCGCGAGCTTGACGTTGCCGTCAGCCTTCTGGACCAGTTCACGAACGAGGTCCTCGACGTCCCCGCCCACGTAGCCGGTCTCCGAGAACTTGGTGGCGTCGGCTTTCACAAAGGGAACTCCGATCAGATCAGCGATCGTGCGCACCAGGTAAGTCTTGCCGACCCCTGAGGGCCCCAGCATGATGATGTTTTGCTTGGAGTATTCCTTGCAGCGATCGTGGCCTGAGCAGTGCTTTATGTGGTTGTAGTGGTCGCAGATTGCTGTGGCCAGGACCTTTTTTGCGTCATCCTGTTTGATGACGAACCGGTCGAGGTAGCTCTTTATGTCGCGAGGCAGGTAATCGAAATGAAGGTCAAGGGGACTGTCTTTCGACTCGGTGCCTTCATCCGCCGTTCTAGCCTGATCCGGGCGCGCGGTCATAATGCCCAGGTGAACTCGATCCCCGTATTTCTGCGTGAAAAACTCCTCCATGTCCCGCCGTAGTTCGTCGGGGCTCGGCCAGACGGGGGTAGGATCCTTAGGCAATTAAGAAGGCCTCCTTAATTCGATCGCTTCACAAGATACCTTTTCGTAACCTCGGTACAAAGTATGAGGAATTGCAGGGGAAAAATCAATCGCCGGCGAAGGCGGCGGGCGGCCTGTCAGCGGCGTGCCCGCCTTTGAGAGATCTCGATCTTCTTGACCAGCGGTTTGGCGTGCTTGCCCATCCTGCGCAGCGATCGGCGGGGACGGTCTTGAGCCTGAATCCGGGTGCGACGGCTGACGGCAGCTTTCCGGGAGCGCCTCGCCGAGGTTGCCCGCCTTGGAACTGGCTTTGCGGAGACTTCCTCGACCTCAACCTGCTCCTGAACTTCCTTTTCAAGATTCAGAAGCAGAATGGCGCACCGCCGGCTCAAGCCCGGATCTCCAGAATAAGTCTGAACCAACCGCGCCAGCCGTGCTATGTGAGCCTTGACCATGACGTAGAAGTCGAGAGCGAAATCAGTCCAATTGCTGCGTAAGCGACGGATGATAGGGGCGCAGATCTTGAGTATGACCGGTTCTTCCAGGTCGAGCGTTTGTGTCAGACATGCTTGGAGCGTGCCCGGCTTCTCCCTCGTATCCTGAGAGAGGATCAGCCCCGCGGTCCGGATCAGCTCTTTCTCCTGCTTTTTTAAGGACTGCCAGAACGATGGGGGGAGTTTTCTGAGGCTTTCAACCTGCGATAACAGGTCATGGCCCATCGCAGCCCATGTTTCGCTGACGAGGTTATTTCCCTCGAAGCGCTGCTGCAGCTGTGAGTAATACTTTGCGGTGGCTCTCTGCAGCTTCGACAGGGCGCCCCGCAGTCTTAATGGCGGACTTGTCATAAATAAAAGCTAAATCATGCTCGAACTTTGAAACTCACGCAGGCCACCGAGGAATTCTAAAACGCATGGAGTCTAGCAACTATTCGCTAAGGTGTAAAGCGCAATTCTATGAGCTACGATTGGCTTAGTGACGGGTTTCGATGCCGAATGAGCGATAGCTATTATTATACACTTGGGTGTAAAGCATTTAAACAATACAAACTTCCCTTTAGGAGCGTGGGGCCACAGCGGATTCCAGAAACTCGACCCGGCGGCTGGAGGCGTCGAGACGGATTCGAGTTCCAAGGGCAAGGATCCAGTTGTCACTTCCATGTCCAGCGGGAAAGTGGGCAAGGACAGGAACTTCTATGTTTCTAAGCACATCCCGAAGAGTCTCCTCCAGGGCGCAGGCTGAACTGGTGGGTTCGCAATCCTGAAAGTGGCCGAGCAGCAGGCCGGCGATGCCGTCCAGTTTTATTGCTAAGCGGAGTTGCGTGAGCATGCGGTCGATGCCGTAGGGCGGCTCGCCAAAATCTTCGAGGAAAAGTATCTTCCCATCGGTTGACGGTTCATAGGGTGTGCCGAGGCTGGCGACGACCAGGGAAAGGCAACCACCGATCAATTCTCCTTCCGCCGATCCCGGGACCCAGGTCTCAAGCTCGGGGAATGAAAGCGTCGCAACATAGGTGGGATCTGTCCGGAACGACAGTGGGTGCTCTTTCATCGGCCGATTGGCTGCGACGGCCTATGCCAGCACTGAAACAACATTCTATGTGCTTGCCGTATATTTTGGCGCCGTTGGCATCAAGAAGGCGCGCCACGCTGTCGTGGCGGGCCTGCTTGCAGACATCGTTATCCTGATGGCGGCAGTGCTTGTCTGCCAGTTGGTTTTCGCTCGTTGAGCGGCAACCCTTTGGAAAGAGTAGTGGGATTTCTCAGGCAGAAGGCTAAAGATGCTGTATAATTTCATGCCTGTACCATAAGTGCAGGAAGGAGAGATAATTCGAGGAAATGCACGGCAGAATGGATGACCGGTGTATTGCGGCCCTCCTGGAAGCGAGTCCCCTGGTTCCGCTCGCACCGTCTGGTAAACGGGTGGAAGCAGGTGCTGGACCCTGTCGGGACGATTTGCAGAGAGATCTTTTTTTCTGTCGGGGAGTCGTCCTCACCGAAAGACCTGTCTGCCAAAGGGCTTGTTTGCGTTTCGGCTTCGATTGCTCCCTTCCGATTCGGCGCCTTGCTCGACTCTGATAGCACTTGTGCGTATCATTAGATCGCATTGACTTCGGGTCACTGCCGGTCGGTTGCGCGCAGTGGCCCGACGAGATGCTCGGGCGGCCGACACTCGCGCTCCTTACGATTCGACTGAAAACGAGGCTGCTGCAGCACCGAGCCATTTCTCGGTATCCTGGGAGGGATGTCCATAATGTCAATTATGCCACGATTGGTGCCGAGCCATGCTGGCAGGCTTGGGGTGGGCCGCACGATAGTTCTCATTGCCGCAGCCTTTCTGCTCGTAGTCGTAGCCTGCCCTGCCGCTTTCTCTCAAACCCCGCCGCAAGGCCCTGCGGCAGCTGCACAGCCTGGAGGCGGCGAAGCCAGTCTCAAACTTCCAGATCTAAGTCTGGTGAGCTTTGGAAGCATCAACGCCCGAACCTTGCTTCAAGCGGGACTTTTCGTGTGCCTTCTAGGGTTGTTGTTTGGACTGGTCATCTTCAGACAGCTCAAGAGGCTCCCGGTCCACGGCTCCATGAGAGACGTTTCGGAGCTGATCTATGAAACATGCAAGACCTATCTGCTCACCCAGGGGAAGTTCATCCTTGTGCTCGAGGCCTTCATCGGATTCATCATAGTTCTGTATTTCGGCTTCCTCCGGCACTTTGATGCAGTCCAGGTCCTTACGATTGTAGTTTTCAGTCTGATTGGGATTGCGGGAAGCTACGGCGTGGCGTGGTTCGGCATTCGTATCAATACCTTCGCCAACTCGCGCACCGCCTTTGCGGCTCTCAACGGCAAGCCCTTTCCGCTTTTTGTGATTCCCCTCAAAGCCGGCATGAGCATTGGCATGCTGCTGATCAGCGTTGAGCTTTTCATGATGCTCTGCATCCTGCTCTTCATTCCTGGAGACCATGCCGGCCCGTGCTTTATCGGTTTCGCCATCGGCGAGTCGCTTGGTGCAGCCGCGCTGCGCATCGCCGGCGGCATTTTCACCAAGATCGCTGACATCGGCTCAGACCTCATGAAGATCGTCTTCAATATCAAGGAGGATGATGCGCGCAACCCCGGTGTGATTGCGGATTGCACCGGCGATAATGCCGGGGACTCAATCGGTCCTACGGCAGACGGCTTCGAAACCTATGGGGTCACCGGAGTGGCTCTCATTGCATTTATTCTCCTTGCCGTGCCCCAGGAGGTGACCCAGATCCAGCTTCTGGTTTGGATCTTTGCAATGCGCATTATGATGATCTTCGCCAGCGGACTCTCGTACTTGGTGAATCAGGCGATTGCCCGGAGCCGTTACGGTGATGCGGAGAGGATGAGTTTTGAGGCGCCTCTTACCTCGCTTGTGTGGCTGACCTCTGCAGTCTCAGTTGTGCTTACCTACCTGGTTTCCTATGCCCTGATTTCAAGCCTCGGCGATGGCACACTTTGGTGGAAGCTCTCAACCGTCATCACGTGCGGCACACTGGCCGGGGCCATCATCCCCGAGCTTGTGAAGGTTTTCACGTCGACACAATCGGGACATGTTCGCGAAATAGTCGCCTCGGCGCGGGAGGGGGGTGCGTCCCTGTGCATCCTGTCGGGATTCGTAGCGGGCAACTTCAGCGGCTATTGGTTGGGGATTGCCATTGTGACGCTCATGGGCGCCGCATATTTCGTGAGCACTCTGGGCCTCGGCTCGCTGATGATCGCGGCACCGGTTTTTGCGTTCGGCTTAGTGGCCTTCGGCTTCCTCGGCATGGGACCCGTGACGATCGCGGTCGACTCCTACGGTCCGGTCACGGACAACGCCCAGTCGATCTTCGAGCTCTCTGTGATCGAGCAGATTCCCGGCATCAAGGAGAACGTCAAGAGAGATTACGGCTTCGACGCGGACTTCGAGTCTGCGAAACGTCTGCTCGAGGAAAACGACGGTGCCGGAAATACGTTTAAGGCGACCGCCAAGCCTGTCTTGATCGGGACCGCAGTCGTCGGGGCGACGACCATGATTTTTTCGACTATCCTGCTGCTGACAGACGGTCTCAATCGCAACCTCGACAAACTCTCCCTGCTGTACCCGTTGTTCCTGCTAGGGCTCATTGTGGGTGGTGCAATGATCTACTGGTTTGCCGCCGCTTCGATCCAGGCCGTCACGACCGGCACGTATCGTGCCGTGGAGTTCATCAAATCGAACATCCAGCTCGAAGGCATCGAGAAAGCCTCAGTGAGCGACAGCAAGAAAGTGGTCGAGATCTGCACCCAGTATGCACAACGCGGGATGTTCAACATCTTCCTTACGGTCTTCTTTTCTACGCTCGCTTTTGCTTTTTTCGACCCTTATTTCTTCGTCGGGTATCTGATCTCGATTGCGCTATTTGGCCTTTTCCAAGCGATTTTCATGGCCAACGCTGGCGGCGCCTGGGATAATGCCAAAAAGGTCGTTGAAGTAATCCTGGGCGAAAAAGGCACGGCGCTGCATGCCGCCACCGTGGTGGGGGATACCGTAGGCGATCCTTTCAAGGATACCTCGTCGGTCGCGATGAACCCGATCATCAAGTTCACGACTTTGTTCGGCCTGCTGGCCGTGGAACTGGCCGTCAAGATGACTGCCGGGATCGGCCCGGCAGTCAGCATAATTCTGGCGCTGGTTTTTTTCCTGGCTGCGCTGGTGTTTGTGCGCCGCTCGTTTTACGGCATGCGCATCAGGTCGGGCTCACAACGCTTCCAGCGACAAGGGTAGCGGCTGCGGCGGCTCGATTCTGGACCGGGTGCTGGAGCGATGCTATTTTTAGTCTGAGTGAGCCGAATGGCGGGTTTCAGATCTTGGTGGTTCTTTTTGATGGCAGCTTTGGCTGCTACGGCTTCAGTCAGCAAGACCGCCGATGCGAGCATTTCGGAGTCGCTGCTCTAGAATGCCAGACTTCTGCCACGAGACACTCTCTTACAGGCCGTTTGCAGCCGATGAGGATCTTGAGCTGGAGGAAGCGCGCCGCTCGTACCCGTGGGAGCAGGACGCAATCAATTGTAACTGCGGCGCGCACGAAGTCGTATATAATATATGGTGACAGTTTTGGACCGGTCTTGAGTCGCCCAAGAAGCGTGACGCAGCCACCTGCTTACATAGGTTGCCGCGTCGAGTTGCATTTTTCGGGCCATGCTTTGACACTTTTTGATCGCTTTGGCGTCTTATAAGGAGGGCCAGGCCCCCGGAGGAGTAACGTCGCCCAGTTCTCATTGCTTTCCGGACCGACCGGAGGCGAATGAGTCACGGCAGGCTGCAGGCAAGAGGAGCATTTGATATGCCGGCAAGGAGTCCAGACAATCGCTCGTGGCTGCAAAGGCTGAGGGAGTGGGCCGCTGGCGGTCCGGCGCCGCGGGCTTCGCTGTTCCACTATGTCAGAGACGAACCAGAGTCTAGCGTGCTGCCGGACTTGTGGGACATCTTGCGCCATCCGATCCGCACGTTTCAGGAAGCGAGGCAAGCTCCTCGCACGCGCGCCTCGCTTTTTGAGTACATCAAGAAGCCTGAGAAGGCTGGACCCTTTGACTGGAAAGAATTCCTCAAGGACCTGTTCACCGAATACAAGTCCGCGCTTTTCATCCCCTCGCTTTGGGCGAATCAGGCAGAGCTGGTCGAGGAACGGGCGGAGTTGCGCACGCGGCGAATGGAATCCGGCATAGCCTCCTTGATGATCCATGTGATGCTCGTGGGTTCCGCTGTTCTTGTGGCTTACATCGGCAAGATCCAGACGCTGGCGCCGAAGAAGGATCCGGTGGTTTTCATTAACCCACCGCCGATGTTTTTGCCCTCAGCGGACAATCGCGACGGAGGCGGTGGAGGTGGTGGTGGAAGACTCGATAAGCTTCCGCCAACCTACGGACGCATGCCCGACGCCTCGAGGATTCAATACATGCCTCCTGACCCGGGACAGCCAAAGCCCATGGTCCCGCTGGATTCCCTGGATACGAAGCCGACCGTTCAGATGCCGATCGAATTCACGATGGATTCGAGTTTACCGATTGGCGACATGACGGCTCCGCCAGGGGATCGCTATTCTTATGGCCCAGGTACCGGCGGGGGAATTGGGACGGGATCGGGAACAGGCATTGGCCCGGGCAAGGGGCCGGGTTACGGCCCGGGCGAGGGTGGTGGCTATGGGGGTGGCTCCGGTGGCGGTATCGGCAGCGGTGTCGGGCCTTACGTGGTCGGCAACGGCGTGACAGAACCCATCGCAATCACGCAGCCAAAGCCTCCCTATACGGAAGAGGCGCGCAAGAATCGGACAGAGGGGATTCTGTTGCTTCAAGCCGTCATTCGGGCAAACGGGAGGGTTGACAGCTTTAAGGTTCTCAAAGGACTGGGCTACGGCTTGGATGAATCGGCCATCAATACTATCGCCACCAAGTGGCTTTTCAAGCCTGGCACGCTTCATGGCGTTCCGGTCGATGTTGTGGCGAACATCGAGGTGACTTTTCGTCTGTACTGATGCGACGCGCTCGCGTACCAACGGAGTCCGTGTTCTGTCGGGGAGACCGTAGTTATGGCAATTTCGCTGGGGAGCAAGGGATACAAGTCGGAAATCAACATCACTCCGTACATTGACATCCTGCTCGTGCTGCTGATCATTTTCATGGTAGCTACCCCCGTAAAAAAATACGACCAACAGGTCAGGGTGCCCAAGCCGGCTCCGGTCCAGCCACAAACGCTCGACCCGTTGATCATCGAGGTGGACCTCAACCACGACATACGGATCAATCAACAGCCCGTGACCCTCGACAACCTGCAGAGGACGCTGCACGCGGTCTTCAGCGGCCGAACGGACAAGAACATGTACATTCGTGGAGACTCCGGCCTGAACTACGGCTACGTCTTTCAGATTCTCGACATCGCGAAGCAGGCCGGGGCTGTCGATATTGCCCTTTTAGAGAAGGGAACTTCGACAGGTTCGCCTGAGACCAAGCCGTCATCCGGTGAGTCAACGACCGAGGCTGTAGGCTCGCGATAGTACCTGCCTTGTGAGGCCGCGCGGTTTTTCGCGCGACTGTGGCCTGCTGGTTTCCGACGCCGGAAGCGACCCACGAACTTCTCTCCCTCGCACTTCCAGGACCAATGCGAATATCCGCTTGCCCGGCCGACTTGCTACGATAACACCCCGGTCGCCCTGCGATTTGCTTCAGAGCAGTGGAAGTGCCATAAGTCTAGGTGTATCATGGGCTCTTGGGTGGGTTCTGTCACACGGAGAAGTTCCCGTTTGAAGGCCTGGCTAGATTCCTCAGAATTGTCCAAGACTCAGCCGGAGGGTGGAGTGCCGCAAGCTCGGCCGGCACGGCATCCCCTTGTCTTCTGGCTGCTTGCCAATGCGCGCTGGATCTGGCCGCTTGCGGTAATTGTCATCGTCTTCACCGTCACATGGTCGGACCTGCGGAGCATCGAATACCGGCAGGTGCGCGATGCGCTTCACCGCGTAGACAGCTCCTGGTTGATAGTCGCGGTGTTGCTCACGATCGCAAATTTCGCGGTGATGGGCCTCTATGACGTTATCTGCCTTCGGGACACTCCGGTGCGCAGGAAGGAGCGGTGGTGGATTGGGACGCTGGCCTTCGCCTGGAGCAATTTTCTCACGCTCGGCCCGGTCGCCGGGCCTGCCGTCCGTTTTTGGCTTTATCGCCCGCTCGGAGTCGGGTTCAACACGTTGCGCCAGGCCATTGTATCGATAGCTGTCGGCTACAGCAGCGGGTTACTGCTTTGGATTGTTTTCGCCCTTTTGCCATTGCCGCTAACCTGGTGGAGCCTCTTCGCCAGGGTAGGCTTGGCCTTTGGAGCAGCCTTCATCGCCGGCCGTCTGGCAGGGAAGGTCCAGGTCTGGAAGCGTTTTCCCGGCTGGGTGCGCGAAATGAAGGTGAACTGGTCGGCCCTTTTCATGCTGGGCGGACTGGACTGGGTGCTGACGTTTTCGGTTTTTTCAGCGTGCCTTCGTGCCGCCGGCGTGGAGCTGGGTCTTGAACGTCTTGGACGGCTCTACTATCTCGGTCAAGGCGTTGGAGTGCTGAGTCTGATTCCCGGCGGGCTTGGAAGCGCAGACGTCTTCTGGCTGGCCTCGCTCGGTGTGGTTGTCGGAGAGGCGGCGGCGGGACTGGTGCTCTTCCGGGCAATTTACTGCCTGCTTCCCTGGTCAGCGGCGACCGTTTTGCTCCTGCGCAGGGCAGTGCACAGCAAAGTGCGCTGGGCAGGGCCCGCGCGCTGGTTTGTTTCTCTGATCGTCCGGCTGTCCGGCTGCTTGATGCTGATCAGCTCGGCAACGCCGTCTCTGGCCGACCGAATGCGGACCCTGAGCCGAGTGGTTTCGCTGGTTGTGCTGGAGACTTCCCATGTCGCGAGCGCCATTTTCGGCCTATTCCTTTTCGTGTTGGCGCGCGGGTTGATGAAAGGGTATCGGTATGCCTATCGGACGGCCATGGCTCTGTTGATCGGCGGTGCAGTTGGATGCCTGCTCAAGGGCCTCGATTACGAACTGGCTGTCATTTTCGTCCTCACCGCTGCTTTGCTGTGGACTCACGCCGAGCTGTTCAACCTGCCGAGCCGGGCGGGTGGAACGGCAATCGCGATCCTGGTTCCGGTCACTCTGGCGATCTTCGTTTTTGCAGCAGCAGGCTTCGCATCTTACGACGGCAGCGAATTCTCGGGCACATTCTGGCTCGTCTTTTCCCACAACTTCTCCCACTCCGCCGAGGCCGCCCGCTTTCTCCGCACGCTGGGTGCACTGCTGCTCTTCGGGTTGCTTATTGCGGTGTACCTTATCATGAGGATTCCTCACCGGTATGTACCACCCTCGCGTGAGGACGTCGATCGCGCGCTCGCGCTGCACGAAAAGCTGGGCAAGGGGACCCTTGCGCTGATGGTTGGGGACCGGGACAAGTCGATTCTGTTTCTGCAGGACAGGGGATTCTGTCTCTACCGCACGGTGGGTCGTTACATGGTCGTTTTTGCGGATCCGACCATCGAGAGTGGAATGGAGAGGCAGTGCCTTTCCGTCATCTTCCAAAGAGCTACGGAGCTGGACCGGACACTTGTCTTCTATCAAATTTCGGCCCGCTGGTTGCCGGTATTGCACGATTTCGGCTACTCGTTTTTCAAGCTCGGCGAAGAGGCCTACCTGGACCTCGACCAGTTGAGCATTTTGGAAGCCAGGAACCAGGCCATGCGCAGTGCGCTCAGCCGCTTCCAAAGCGACGGCTACCGATTCCGAGTCATGCCGCCGGCCGAAGTACCGGCCCATCTCCCGGAATTGAAAACCATATCCGATGCCTGGCTGCGCAGCAAGAGAATTCGGGAGAGACAGTTCTCGATCGGTTCTTTCGACGCGGAATACCTTTCGAACCTTCCCTGCGCGGTCATAACGGATCGTGCAGGGAAGTTGATGGCATTTGCCAACGTTTTGTTGGGCCCAAGCCAAGAGGTGTTCTCTGTCGATCTGGTGCGTTATACCCCGCACAGTCCGAACGACGTCAGGGACATGCTTCTGCTGATGCTTTTCGAATGGGGCAAACAGCAAGGCTTCCGGACCTTCTACCTCGGCGTCGCTCCTGTGGCTGCGGCAGTGGACGTCCGCCAGGCGAGGCTCAGCGAACGGCTGGTGAACATGCTCTTTCAGGATGGCGAGCATTGGTTCGATTTCAAGACCATCCGCCTCTCCAAGCAGAAGTACGACCCACGCTGGGTGCCGCGATATATAGCCTACCCTTCCTTCTGGATGATGCCGCAAGTAATCTTGAACATTGCGGCGCTGGTAGCGGGTGGCTGGAGAAACGTCATCTTTCCTGTAGAACGAAGGGTCTGACAAAAGGCGCCGCACCTGCGGAATTCGGTTTTTACAAAATGGAATTCTGCAGATGTAATCCCGAGGCGCGCTGTGCGTGCTAGAATAGGCCCCATGAGATGGTCGTTTCGCTATAACAGGACGGCGATGGCCATAGCGATCGGATTGATTGCCGTCTCGACAATTATCCTGAGCGCGTTCAGCTACGTCCACTGGGTGGGAGGGAAGAACCTCGTCGACGAAACGTTGGTTCAGAGCATCAGGAACGTTGCTCAGGGGTGCGTCACACAGATCGAGCAGAAGATCATCGATAACGATGGCGTCCTGTCCGAGATGGTAGACGTCAATGCTCCGTCCACGTGGGAGGCGACAGCCGAGCTTATCGAGAGAGGCGATTTTAACGTCGACAATGTTTTCATTTTTCGACTCGGCAGCAGCAATCCTGTTTACCCGCCGTATTCGAGGGAAATCGCAAACTCGTGGGCCCAGATAGGCGACAGCTTCAGGCAGCTCAATCCTAGCTCCCTGGTTGTCAACCAGAAGAACCATGTGCACAAGGAACGCCAGGACAGATATTTCTTCGCATCTTATGTGCTCAAAGAGAACCGTCAGGGTGACAGGTATGTGGTTTTTTTCGAAATGAACTTCATGAAGACCATCGCCCTGGTAGACAAGTACTTGCGTGACGACCTCCAGGCCAACTACTACGTGAGCATTGTGGACTTCGACAACAACGGCGTTTATTCCCCGCCGATCGACAGAAACAGCAAGTACTTTGTGGAAAGCCGCTTCAACAGCACCCTTTATAAATGGCTTCTATGGGTCGTGCCGCGCAATTACACTGAAATGGAACGGAATGCGAGGAACCAGCGCCGTGCCAATTTGATCCTCATCATCTTGAGCATGATGATGATTTTTTGCAGTCTGGCAATCATATACGTGGCGGGCAGGAGGGAGCAGCAGCTGGCCCAGCTTAAGGAAGATTTCATCAGCAATGTGAGCCATGAACTGAAGACGCCCCTGTCGCTTATCCGCATGTTCAGTGAAATGCTGGTTGCCAATCGTGTCAAGAATGATGCGGTCAAGCGGGAGTACTACGGCATCATTCACAACGAGAGTGACCGGATGAGCCGCCTGATCGCAAACCTGCTGGATTTCGCCCGGCTGGAGAGAGAACGCCAGAGCTTGCATTTCGAACAGACCAACATCGGGCAATTGGTAATCAAGGAGTTGGAGGCGTACCGGTGCCAGATTCAGAAGGATGGGTTTGAACTGACTACTCGTGTGGATGCCAACATCCCAGAGACGATGGCCGACCCGAATGCGATCAGCATGGCGTTCTTCAACCTCCTTGACAACGCGGTGAAGTATTCCGGCGATCGGAAACAAGTGACGGTGAGCGTCAGCCAGGGCAACGGATTTGTAGATCTCGCGATAAGAGATGAGGGCCTGGGGATTCCCGAGGCGGAGCGTCTGAAGATATTCGAGAAGTTTTTCCGCGGCAGCAGCGCGGGGATCGCTAGAGTTCGCGGCAGCGGCATCGGGCTCACCATTACCAAGCAGGTTGCAGAAATGCACGGTGGCGAGGTCCGCGTGGAAAGCGAGGTCGGCCGGGGGAGCACCTTCATACTGAGGATTCCGATCCGGAAGGAGCCCGCGCCGGTTAGACCCTAGCCTTCTTTGCAGGCATCCTTTTGTTTGTCGCCCTGCACTTTTCGGAGCGTGTGAGCGGTATGCAGAGAATTCTCATTGTGGAGGACGAGCCGGAGATGGCGCGCGGGCTCAAGGACATCCTGGAGTTTGAGGGTTACCAGGTCGCGACCGCCGCCAGTGGCAGGGAGGGTCTCCAAGCCCTGACTCGAGAGACTCCAGACTGCATCATCCTCGACGTAATGTTGCCCGATGTCAGTGGCTGCCAGGTGTGCGAGCAGATTCGCCGGCAAAAGATCAACACGCCCATCATCATGCTCACGGCCAAGTCCCAGGACTACGACAAGATACGCGGGCTTGAGGTTGGCGCCGACGACTATCTGACCAAACCCTTCAGCGTGGGAGAGCTGCTGGCGCGGGTGATGGCCCTTCTGCGGAGAAGCATTCGATACGCGCGAGATGTCGATGTTGTCCGCGTCGGGCCAAGCCGGGTGGATGTGAAGCACTTCACGGTGCAGCGCGGCAAGAAAGAACACTCCCTGTCTCATTACGAAGTCGAGCTTTTCAAGCTTCTGTACGCCAACGCCAACAAGCCGGTCACGCGGGACGAAATCCTCAACAAGGTCTGGGGAACCGAGAACTACCCTACGAACCGGACGGTAGACAACTTCATAGTGAAACTCCGAAAAAAGATCGAAGAAGATTACCGTAATCCGAAGCATATCCTGACCATCTATGGGGTTGGATACAAGCTCAGCCCATGACCTTCCTGCTCGAAATCTTGGGTGTGCTCGCCTTTCGCTCCCGTTCGCTGCGGGCGCTCGCTGCGCGGCGCGCTCTCGCCCTGCCCGTGCTCTGCCTTGCGATCGGGTTTCTGGCGTATGTCTTAGTGCGCAACTCGGTCTACTCGACACTGCAGAGTGTTCCTTACGTCCAGGCACCTCCGAGCTTCCTCGATTCGCTATTGAGCAGCAACCTGATTCAGATCCTCTTGTTCTTCTCTTTGGTCTACGTTCCCGCGCTGATTGCACTCAGCAACTGGTTCGCCGGCGACGGCCTTGGATTCAGCGTATCGCGTGCTGAATACACCGCCCACGTATCGGCTCTTTTCCCGCTCTGGGGAACGTTGTTCCTGATCGCCGCGCCAATCCAATGGATTGTGCCCCAGTTCCTGGTCTTGGACGTCGTCAGCATCAGTATTGGCCTCCTCTGGCTTGTCCTTTCGATGGCGGCCTATACGCTCTGGGCGATCCGGGAGATCGACTACATCCCGGCTGCGGCGGCGCTGGGCGTCATGGTCCTTTCCTGGCTCACGCTTCCCGTTTTCTACATGCTCGCCACTTTTTTGCTCGCCCTCCCGTTTTTTCTTCTGCTCCCCTTTGTCTATGTCTTTGCGCTGCGCCTCCGCGAGCTTCTGGCCGTGAAGGGGTCACTGCGCGATTTTCAGCAGCACCTGCACAGCCTGACGCTCAACCCGCGTGATGCCGACGCTCATTACCAGCTTGGGCTGCTCCACCTTCAGCGGGCCCACCTGGATGCGGCGCAGGGTTACTTCGAACAGGCGCTTGCCATCGACCCGCGGGATCCTGATTATCACTACTTCATGGGACGCGTGTTCGAAGCCAGGGGCGAATGGCCCAGAGCAATGGAGGAGTACGAGGCCACGTATCGCTTGAATCCGGCATACCGCTTGGGTGACATATTCCGCGAAGTTGGGAAGGGATACCTGCACACGGACAAACTGGACAAGGCGATCGAGTTCCTCAAGTTTTTCCTGGAGCGCCGCAGCTCCGACCCTGAAGGAAGATACTGGCTTGCGGTCGCCCTGAGAAGGAGCGGCAAGCTCGATGAGATGCGGGTCCAACTGAGTGCCATCCTGGAGCAGGCGCGCACGAGCCCACGATTCTTCCGCAGAGAGAACAGAGAATGGATCTATCGTGCCCGCATGCTGCTGCGGGGCCAAACCTAGTCCCTCGGGAGCAGATTTCGAATTACAATTTTTTACAATCCCGGACATTCTGATGACAACCCCTCCTTTTAGCTTTCCTATACTCGGTGCTTTCAGGGAGGGGCGCCATGCATTTCTTCTTGTCTTCGGCCTCAGGGTTCGAGAAATTCATTTATTATCGAACCTATCTTCATAAGAACGTCATCTCCTTCCTGTACCAACCGGATTCGTTCAGCACCGCGATCATGTACACGTATTTCGCGATCCTGGCCATCCTCAGCTTCTACGGGTTTCACCGCTATATGCTCGTTTGGCTCGCGCGCCGGCATCGCAACCGCACCGCCGCCGTGAAGGAACGTTTTCAGAACCTGCCGTTTGTGACCGTTCAGCTCCCCTTCTATAACGAAATGTACGTGGTGAAGCGCCTCATCGACGCCGCGTGCGCTTTCGACTATCCTCGTGACAGGTTCGAGATTCAGTTGTTGGACGACTCCACGGATGAGACGCAAAAGATCGCGCGTGCTGCCGCCGAGGAATGGCGGAAACGCGGCGTCGATATCCATTACATTCACCGGAAAAACCGTCAGGGATTCAAAGCCGGCGCACTCGAGAACGGGCTCAGAACTGCCCGCGGCGAGTTCATCGCGATATTCGACGCCGACTTCGTGCCGCAGCCTGACTTTCTGCAGAAGACCATTCACCATTTCACGGATCCAAAGGTCGGCGTCGTGCAAGGGCGCTGGGAGCACATCAACCGGGATTATTCGTTTCTGACGCGGGCACAGGCCATCCTTCTCGATGGGCACTTCATTATGGAGAGCAACACCCGGTTTCTCAGCGGCCGCTTCTTCAATTTCAACGGAACCGCAGGAATCCTGCGTAGGAAGACCATTGAGGAAGCCGGCGGCTGGCAGCACGACACCCTGACCGAGGATCTTGACTTGAGTTACCGGGCTCAGATGAAAGGCTGGAAGTTTGTCTTCTTGCCGAATCTTCCGGTGCCTTCAGAACTCCCGGTCGAGATGAATTCCTTCAAAGCACAGCAGTGCCGCTGGGCGAAGGGAGCCATGCAGACCGGCAGGAAAGTGCTGCCACAGCTGTTGCGCGGCAACTTCAGCCCCGCCGAGAAACTGGAGGCCTGGTACCACCTCACCGCAAACGTATGCTATCCACTGATGATACTGCTTGGGCTGATGCTGTTTCCTGCCCTCATTGTCCGCTTCAACCAGGGATGGTTCGAGCTGGTTACGATCGACATGCCTCTCTTCCTGCTCTCCTTCGCCAGCGTCAACTGCTTTTACATAGTGTCCCAGAGGACGCTGCACAAGGACTGGTACAAGAGGATCCTCTACCTGCCCGGCTTGGTGGCGCTTGGGATCGGCATGACGGTCGCCGTGGCGAAAGCGGTCGTGGAGGGCGCCGTCGGCGTAAATAGCCCGTTTGTGCGGACGCCCAAGTTTTCCGTCGAGGGGAGCAAAGGGGATTGGAAGCGCAAAAAGTACCGCGGACGAATGGGATTGCTGCCTTTTATTGAAATCGGCTTGGGCTGCTATTTCAGCTACGTCAGCTTCTACGCCGGGAGCCTGGGCATCTATGGTGTTATCCCCTTCCTTTTCCTTTTTCAGTTCGGGTATCTGTACACGGGGCTGGGCTCCTTGATTCAAGGCCTCAAGAAAATGAACCTGCCGATGCTCAAGAATCCTTTGAGATTCCGTTGGGTCCCCTCAGATGAGGAATTAGATCCGAGGCCTGAAAAGGCGTGATGCAAATAGCGGGTGACGAGATCTTGATTCGTCACTCGTCATCCGGAAGCCTGTCCGCTTGTCGGCGTGCCAATGCCGATTCCAGCGTCTCTCCCGTGAGTCTCAGATAGTCATGCGGGGTGTCGATATCCTCGGTGGTGCCGGTTTCCTCCGTCACCAGCCAGGCGGCCTCGTTCTTATGCCTGGCGACGATGATCTTCGGCGTGGCATCGGGAGGCAGGACCAGCAATTCATCCATCATCCCGCGCCCGAAGATTGCCGGGTGTCCCGCTTTCCCGCCGCAGCTTGGCAGAGCAAGCGGCGCCGTGCTGCTTTCGAAAAGCCTGATCAGGTCGCGTACCAGCTCGGCCGAGACGAGCGGCTGGTCGACCGGCCAGATCAGGCAACCGCTGCAACCAGGATCGAGGTTCTCTAATGCCAGTTTTATGGAAGAAACCGCGCCGCGGGAAGGGTCGGGATTGACCAGGGCGCAAACGTCGTAGTTGACGAGCAGCGGCCGGACGAGGGATTCATGCATGCCCAGGATCAACCGGGCAGTTGGGACCTCGAGAGTGGCCAAAGTCTTGAGGATGCGTGTCAAGAAAGTGTCGTCTCCCAACGGGAGGAGAGCCTTGGGATAGCCCATTCTCGAAGAGTCGCCAGCGGCAAGAATCACGGGCTGCACATTGGTCATCTTGCAAGCCGCCCTTCATGAGGATCGAGCCGATCAACGCACAGATCGAAAGAAACGAAACCGAGGGCAAACCCAAGAAGAAGGCCCGGGCTTGCTGATATCCACACTCCGCGTTGATATGCCGCAAAGTGCTCGCCTTCACGGCATCGGACTACTATAGTATCAAATAAGAGACAGTTGCCTTGCTATCTTTTGGCTCTGTCTGCGAGCGGAGAACTGGCATTGCGGACGCGTGTGGCAAAGGGGAAGGCGCCTATGGCGCACTTTGTGTTCTTGTGGATGGCCTTCATCAGCCAGGCGTCGCAGCCGGCTCCGCCCGGGCAAGCCAAAGGTATGCAGGCGGGTGACCTGGAGAAAAGCGCCTACTTCGCTTTCGTAGACCATGACTACATCTTCACCGTCGAGGTGGTCGGACCTGGAGTGCTATTGCTGAATTTTGTTTCCATGACTGAAGATGCAAGGCCCCTGGCCGCCAAACAGGTCCGCGTGAGGTTGGAGAACCGCACTGTCGCCGCCACAACCTTTCAGATTGACACCGGGGATCCTAAGCAGCCGCTGATAACTGCATCCCTGACGATGCGGCCGAGATCTTCCTTCGGAGCCCGAATTCGGGGTGACTTCGGCGAAGCAAAGGAGCTGCTTGGGGTGACCGTCCGCGTGGGCGAAGAGGATTTCACGCTCGCTCCGCTGGCAAGTCTCGCCTTCGAAAACCTGGTCCTCAAGGTGAACCGGATCAACCTTGGCTCGCCGGATTTCAGGGATGACTGGCAGGTTTTGAAGCTTGAAGTCATCGGCACACGCGCACCTGCCTCCCGACGCAAAGAGAGTATCGGGTTTTAGGAGTCGGTGGTTGGCATGAGATCTGCCGTTGGACAAGTGGCCGAGGGAAAAGACGCAATCTGAGGCCCCGATCGCTCTATCCGGCAAGGACCGTACAGTTTCCGCCGAGCGATTTCGCGTCGTACATGGCGCGGTCAGCTTTCTCGACCAGATCCTCAGCCTCCTGATCATCGACGGATGAGGCGACGCCGATGCTCGCTGTGATCTCGTTCTGGAAATGGCGGCCCAAGCGCTCGCGGATCCGCTCGGCGACCGCGCGGGCATTGTCGATGACGGTCTCCGGCATGATGATCGTGAACTCGTCGCCGCCGTAGCGGTAGCAGGTGTCGACCCTGGATCGCACCAGGCCAAGGACCAGCTCCGCGGTCTCTTTCAATGCCTGGTCTCCCTTGAGGTGGCCGTGAGTGTCGTTAAACTGCTTGAAGCGATCGAGGTCGAAGAAGCAGAGGGAGATGCTTCGTTGAAAGCGATGGCACCGTTCCATCTCACCTGTGATGGTGGCGAAGAAGTGCCGGCGGTTGTATAGACCGGTCAACTCGTCCGTAGTCGAAAGCGACTCGAGCCGCCTTTCGAGGAGCACGTTTTCCGTCACATCCTGGACAATGCATAGGAACCCGCGCAGGCGTTTGTCTGAATCGTGGACGCGCTGCAATGAAACGTCGAGATAGGAGATTGTTTCTGCTCCGCGTTGCGCGAGTTTGGTGCGCTCGATGGTTGCGATCTCGGGGTTAGCAATATAAGCGGCTAGTTCCCCGCGGAAACGGGTATCGCTGAAGAGCGTAAGGATGTCTTTGCCGACGATCTGCCTCTGGGACAGGCGGAAAATGGTCTCGGATCCGACGCTGCTTGTTAATACATACCCAAGGGTGTCTGTGGAGAGAACAGCCAGATGCTTGGCAGATTCGAGGATCGCCCGCGTGTATTCGTTCGATTCCCGGACACGTTCGATGGCGCGCAGGTTGTCGAACGCTGAAGCGATGAGGGAGGCAATGCCCTCCACGGGGTCGAGGTCTCTGGACGGAAACGCATTCAGACGATCGCTCTTGAGGTAGAGCACTCCCAGCAGCTTGCCGCGCAAGCGGATCGGGACAGCAAGTTCGGAGCCGGAGCCGGCGGCCAGCGGAACACCCAGGTTGTTGTCGCACAGAAGCTTGTTCTGGCGCGCGCAGTTTTCAACTGCAGCCGGCAAGTTCAGGTCCTCCGGCGTGCCGGGTCTGCAGGCCCGCGCGGCGAGGGTCAGTCCGTCCAGCGTCTGGCCTGTTGTCCAGATATGAACCCTCTGGTAATCGAAGCTGATCCGGATCTGCTCCGCAGCAGCCCGCAGGAAGGCGCCCAGGTCTTCGACCATCACGGCCTGTTTGGCGATCTCACTCACCATCGAGAGCTGGTGCCCGCGTCGGCGCTCCAGGTAATGCACGTCGGAGTTTTCGATCGCCAGGGCAAGATGGGCCGTTGTGAACGAAAGGAGACTCGTGTGAAGATCCGTGACCTTCCTTCTTTCTCGCAGCCCAAGGACCAGCACTCCTTTGAGTCTGCCCTTTAGCAGCAGAGGCGAGTAGATTACGGCGACGGAATCGTGATGTGACAGGTGCCGCGACTCGACCGCGTCCGGTTCGGTGGCGTCGTCGAGTTGAACAATGCGCAGCTTGTGGTCCGCAATGCATTGCCTCAGCCGCGAGTTTTCCAAGAGGATTACGGCGGGTCCGATCACGGGCGCGTCGCCGCTCCCGTCGAGGGAGTACAGAGTTGCGGTAGGCTCGTTGGTTCGATGCTGGACGAGGATCAGGCGCGCCAGCGGGAAATCATGCTGCAGCGCCTGGCAGCAGGCTCGCAAAATGTCGGCCAACATGAGGGAGCTGTGAATGGACAGGGATAGGGA
>Ga0315282_10002571_pt1 | contig 33185 bp, 29 predicted proteins | sample YL17G07_20_MG_FD_203693 | JGI IMG/M metagenome (GOLD analysis project Ga0315282, IMG submission 203693) | Sediment microbial communities from Yellowstone Lake, YNP, Wyoming, USA - YL17G07_20 | ecosystem: Environmental > Aquatic > Freshwater > Lake > Sediment | place: USA: Wyoming | collected...
CTATACGGATTCTTCGAGAAGCCAGAAAGAAGCGGGCTGCTGCCGGAAAGGACCCTATGGGATTGGCTGCTGCAGCACTGTACATTGCTTGTTTGCAGAACAACGAGAAGAAGACACAGAAGGACATAGCCGAAGCAGCAGGCGTCACTGAGGTCACGGTGAGAAACCGCTACAAGACCCTGAAAAGGCAGTTGAAGCTAGAATTACCATTCTAATCATCTTTGCTTTCTTCTTCGATATTCTCTTCTATCGTCAAGAATTCTTCTAGACTTTGCCTCTGCAAGGGAGGTCTTGAAGCTTTCTTGTCTTGGTTGCTACTCATTGAGAAAAGTTTCCCTGAAACCAGAAAGTGAAAATCTTGATGCTACTTAGCGCGCGCAAGGTCACGTGCTGTGATGATAGCCACTACCTTACCATCTCTGGCAATAGGCAACCCCCTATATGTTTTGATGCCATCGTGGCAGCGGCGTCGTGGACATTTATCGCGCGCGCTTCTTCTTTTCTCCTTACTTTTTCAGCATTACTCTTTCCATGTTTCCATTTCCCTCGACTTTTCATTCTTTTCAAAAATCGTTCTCTTCTCTTCTGCTTTTTACTAGATCGTTTCAAGCTGGATCTTCCTTCCCAGAATTACATAGTGACAACAAACAAGGATTATAACCTATCACCTAAATGCGAAGTGAATGCTGTGTCTGAGACCGGAATCTAGGATAAGGGAGCCACGTGAAAATATCCTCAGGATGGCTCTGTTGTTTAATCGCTTTATAAGGGAGTATGCGTAGTATAGGACTGCAGCGTTCTGTTGTTGAAGGACGAGAAGAACACAGCAACGTTACAAGTTAAAATTGATGATGAAAGGAGTGATGGAAAATGGCGGAAAAGTCGGGAATTGTTTTCATTGGAAGTAAAACACCAATGGACTATGTTCTAGCAGTTATCACAAGACTATCGGCGAGCGATGCTAAGGAAGTGATCTTGAAAGCACGAGGACAAGCAATCACAACAGCTGTTGACGTAGCTGAAATAACCAGAAATCGCTTCCTAAAAGACCTAAAAGTGAGCAAAATCGCTATCGGAACAGAGGAGATGCCGGCAAGAGAAGGCGAAAACAGAACACGGATGGTCTCAACAATGGAAATAACGCTTACAAAAGAGTAGGAAAACCTTGCGAAACACACGCGCGCAATAACAGCAAGGGACTATTGAGAAACGGGCAACGACGAAAAACAATGAAGCTTGCTGTTCTGGTCTACGAGTATCCCCCAATAATCGTCGGTGGCTTGGGAACCTACTCGGCTGAAATAACTCGCCAGTTTATTCTCATGGACAGTGACGTTACAGTTTTCACCATGAATGATGATGCTGGCAGTTTGCCAACGCGGGAGATGTGGCGTGGTATCGAAATCCACCGGCCGCAGCACATCGACATTTCTGACTCGTTGCCCGATGTAGTTGCAGAAGACATAAAGAAATGGGGTAGTGGGATACAGCTGTTCTCAAAAATCCTTGTGTACAATTATCTTAGCGCTGCAAAACTCGTTAATGAGTTGATAAGAAAAGAAGGCATCAGGTTCGACCTTATCGTTGCTCATGACTGGCTTTCAGCTATAGGGGGAATGACTCTTAAGAAAGAGGCAGGATTGCCTTTTGCGTTCCACGTTCACTCAACAGAGAAAGGAAGAACGCTTGGAAACGGCTCGGTTACGGTGAGCAACATTGAACTCCACGCCGCCAAGGCGGCTGACCTTATTGTGACAGTTTCTTATGCGATGAAGAATGAGCTGGTAGGCCTCGGGTTTCCGAAAGAGAAGATCCAAGTTGCCTACAACGGGGTCGACTCAAAGAAATACGATCCAGCAACAGTGACTCCTGAACAGATCAAGAAAGTCAGAGCGATGTATGATGTCAAAGATGATGACTACATGATTCTTTTTATAGGCAGACTCGTTGGCGTCAAAGGCGTTGACAAGCTTATCATGGCGTTGCCCCACATTCTGCCGAAAAATCCAAAGGCGAGGCTTGTAATCGTGGGTCTAGGCGACTTGCAAGAATACCTGGTGAATTTGGTTAAAGCCACGAAAATGAGCGATTTTGTGAAGTTCCGTTTTGAGTTCATCCCAGAAGAAGAACGTATCCTTCACTACGCAGCATGCGATGTCGCAGTTTTCCCAAGCTTCTATGAACCCTTCGGAATAGTGGTTCTGGAGGCAATGAGTATGGGGCGGCCAGTTGTCATCGGTGCAGCTGGCATCAGCGGTATGCGGGAGATAGTCGTGTATTGCGGCGAAGAACAGTGCGGTTATCACGTAGATCCAAGCAACCCGTCAGACATAGCTTGGGGCATAAACAGCGTCTTGGAAAACGATGAGAAAAGAAAGTGGCTGGGCAAAAACGGCAGAAAGCGAGTTCTGAACGAGTTCACGTGGGAAAACATAGCTGAAAAAACGCTGGGGCTTTATGAACAGATCATCAAACGCTAAGCTTAGAGCGCGCGAAGGCGTTAGACGATTATCGTATGATATAGTTTTATTCGTAGAATATGAGGTTTTGTTCCTCCAAGCTTGCGTGGAGCTTGTGCACTGCGTCATAAACGTCCTGTTCTTTCTTTGCCCCTGTGCAAACAAGGTTCCCGCTTGCGAATATCAGTATGACCACCTTGGGCTCGTCCATCCTGTAGATCAATCCTGGAAACTGCTCCGGCTCATACATGGCTTTTCCAAGCGTGCCCACTGCCTGTTCCAACTCTACCCTTCCGCCTAAGCTTACGGAGGCAACAATGTTCTGAATCTTCAACTCGGGTTTGCTGATGATAATTATTCCGCCCTTCTTCAACTCTTTGATCACTTTCATGACTGCCCTCCGTGCTTCTTTTTCCGATTTCGCACCTGTGCAGACCATTTTCCCAGAATTGAAAATCAGCGTGGCCGTCTTCGGTCTCTTAATCCTAAACACTAGTCCGGGAAACTGTTCTGGGCGATACTCAACTCCAGCATTACTCTTCACTACAGAGTTTAAGTCAACTTTCTGGTTTAAGGTGGCAGAAGCAACAACGTTTTGAATGTTTATTATGGCTTTAGTCTTCGGCATTAAAAACCACTTCTTATAGTGTGGTGGATGCTTATATGCTCTTTATAAAAGCCTCATGTTGCCAGTGTATAGAGGCTTCCTGCGCATTCCCCTTTTTTCTGTGAGCCACACTTTAATCTAAAATGGTTCTCTCTTCCAAACATTATAAGGACATTGGTTCCAGCAGTAGCTGCCTCCCTTAAAAACGCAGCTCCGGCATTCAGGCCTATCAAAAAACCTAGGCTTACTCACAACTCTTCCACAATACGGATATATCACGACGTTTCACTTTTAGTTTGTGGGTAACGCTTTTCCAAGCTTGAGAGCGCGCTACGGAACACTTAAAGTCTTAAAGCGAGCGTTATCATCACAAATGTGAAAGGAGGAAGACGCCTCATGAGTTATGAGGCAAGACGGGGTTATGGCGGGGGTTTTAGGCCTTGCCCAGTTGAGATGGGAAAGGAATACGAAGTGAACATAACGGAAACGAGCAGCCAAGGGGAAGGCATAGCCAGAATCCAAGGCTTCGTAATGCTCGTTGCCAACGCAAGCCTAGAAACCATGTGAAAATAAGGATCACGAGGATAGACCGTAGAACCGCAGATGCCGAAACAGTCAAATAAAACTAATGCCTTTTCCGCATCGACCTGCCTAATTCTTATTCCTCTAGAAAGCAGATGACCAGGTCTTTGCTGTAAGCGCTCGTTATGGTAATTTGTCGGTACTTGCACCCAATTGGGTTCAGGTCCTATGATGGGGCTGCCCGGATTTGAACCGGGGTCTAGAGAGCCCAAGTCTCCAAGCCTAGACCAAACTAGCCGACAGCCCCTTTTTTCTTGGCGTTAGAGCCATTGTTGATGGTGTAGTTTAAGGCTTTTGTTCAGGCGGTGCTTCACGTCAAAAGATTCATAGCTTCGAGGTCCATTTTTGTAGACTTACGAGATTTTCTCATCGCATGATGCATTCAGACTTACGAGGCTAGAAAAAGGACTGTCGTTGCTTTTTGGTGCTGCATTGGAGTATTTTTGGGCAGATTAGGCACTCGTCGGGGACGGGTATGTCCTTCGACACGGCGCTCACGAAACCGGAATAGTGGGCGCACTTCGCCGGTGAGTCGAAAACCTTTCCGTATTCAATTGCTCGGATATCCACGACCTTTAGGTTCTCAATTTGCATGTCTATCTTGGACATGCAGTACGGGCAGGCGTAGAAAGTCTTTCTGGGAAGCGTGGAGGGGTCCGTGAGGATCGTCGGCCTCTCGAAGGACTTACCGCATCCCCTGTACGGACATTTCAGTTTTGCGGCATGGTGGAGATGTAGTGGTGACATTGCCCATCCTTCTTTGGAGTGCCCGTTAATATCGTTAATATTAATATTTAATAAAGATTGCTGTTTAAGCGTGCAACAAAAATACACAAACTCATTTGCTGCGTGCTTGGAAGAGCCTCGGCCGGGCTTTGAACCCGGGGCCTGCGGTTTACGAGACCGCCGCTCTACCGAGCTGAGCTACCGAGGCATGTGCCGCTTAGTAGTGAGGGGAACGCTTATTTTTAAGATGTTCGGAAATAGCCCTTGGACGCTGAGCTTATGGAAAATTCAAGCATGCTGGACAAAATTCTGGAAAGAACATCGATCAGGAGTTTCGAGAAAGACAAGAAAATCCCAGAAGAATTCGTGAAGAACATAATGCTTGCTGGAATCAGAGCTCCTTCAGCCGGAAACATCCAGCCGAGAACCATAATAGTTGTGAAAGATGAAGCTGTAAAAGAGCAGTTGTATCAGCTTTGCGAAGACCAAGCGTTCATGAAAGCCGCCCCTCTCTGGATCGTGATGTGTGTTGACCTCCACCGTCACCTGAAGGCCGCAGAGCTCACCGGCGTAAAGTATGATTACACCGGCGTTCTTCCTTACACTTTGAGCGTTCTGGACGCTTCGTTGTCGCTTGAAAACATGGTTATAGCCGCTGAAACGTTGGGCTTGGGCAGTGTGATGATAGGATCAATCATTGAACACCCCGAAGAAGCAAGAAATATCCTGAAATTGCCCGAACATTGCCTGGCTTTCTGTATCCTGTGCGTTGGATACCCGAAGAGAAAATTCGGAACGAGAGAGAAATGGGACTACAGAGTGATAGTCTGCGAAGACCATTACAGAGATATTGACGCGACGGACGTTGCAGAATACTGGAAGAAGTTTATGCTCAATGATTTGAAACGTGGAGGGAAGGAAATCTCCCCCGAAATCATCGAAAGAATCTGCAACGAGAGAAATTATGGAAAGACTTACGCAAGTCACTACAAAGAAGAATTCGTCAGCGCTACGAACAGGAAGCTGACGGAGTTTCTCAAGAAGCAAGGACTACTCAAGGACTAAGTACCATTATGGTGGTTCTCATTGGCAAGCGCTGAAGAGCTAGGAGAGCGGAGGATAATCGAGATCATACAAAGCCGCTTAGACCAGATGCCCAAAATGCCTGTGCCTTTCGGCGATGACGTGTCTGCCTGCGAAATAGGAGGCGGCGACCTCGCTGTTTTGAAGACAGACATGCTTGTGGACAAGACCGATGTTCCTAAGGGCATGAATCTTTGGCAGGCAGCTCGAAAAGCCGTGGTCATGAACGTGAGCGATTTCGCAGCCAAGGGTGTCAGGCCGATCGCCATGCTCGTTTCCGTGGGCATACCGAGAAGTCTGAGACGAAGTGACATAGAAAAAATAGGGGCTGGTTTGAACGCTGGGGCACGCGAATACGGAGCCTACGTGATAGGCGGAGACACGGGTGAGACTTCAGACCTCGTGATCAGTCTTTCAGTTTTTGGGATGACCGAAAAGGGCAAACTAATGCTGCGGAGTGGAGCAAAACCCGGAGACCTCTTGGCCGTGACTGGCCCCTTTGGAAAGCCGCCTGCAGGCTTAAAGATCCTTGTCGACAACTTCAAAGCTTCAAAAGAAATCAAGAAGACTCTTGTGGAATCCGTTTTGATGCCGCATGCCCGGCTCGAAGAGGGACTTGCCCTCAGTCAGACAGGAGCCGTCAGCGCGGCGATCGATTCAAGCGACGGCTTGGCCTGGAGTCTGCATGAGATCGCGAGAGCAAGCAAAGTTGGAGTATCGGTAAGCTCGTTGCCTGTAGCAAAGGAAGCGGCGAGGTTCGCAAGGATCAACAAGCTTGACCCTTCGGCACTGGCGCTGTACGGAGGAGAAGAATATGAGCTTATCTTGACCGTTAAGCCTAGGCTGTGGATTAAAGCTGAAAAGGCCGCTGAAAAAGCAGGTGGAAAACTCATGAAAATTGGAAAAACAACGGCTGGGAAGAATGTGCTAATGGAGACGCGTAGAAAGCACGTTCTAATTGCGCCGAAAGGGTATGAACACTTCAAAACATAAGTGTCGTTTTGATTTTCCTAGAGCCTCTTAGCCGAGGCTGCTCAAGAACTCATAAGCGATAACGTTCAGCCAAAAGAGTCTTCACTGTACAGTGCAGAATTCTTCCAGTTCTCTTCATGAGAAAACCTACGTTATATGTTGAGTTTCCTGTGTTCTGAGAGAAAACTTATATCAGGGGGATTTCGGTTGTATTTCATTCTCGTGCCTGAGCTCAGAATTTTGGGCGATAATTCAATCTTCAGCGCTTTCTGGTTTTCTTTTTCCTCTTTTTTACCTTTGCCACAGTGACTGAACGTGCTTGGTTCAGCCTTCGAATTTGAGCGTTCGGAAAGGCGCGCCCAATATCTCTTCGCAACTGCGCAATGTCCACTTGGCCATAAGTCTTAACGTCGACTATGGGCCTTTCGTCTTCGCCGTAGCTGACGGCGACAGTGTATCCCGAACCCACTTCAACATGGTTTGGTTCCAGGATGAAGCTCACATCTTCTGAGTCTACCGTAACAGCATTCTCTGATCCGCGTTTGTTCTTTCGTTCAGCCATATTCGTCACAACCTCCTAACACGTGAAAAGCGTAGATTAAAGCGTTATTAAGTCTAAATATGAATCATTCATTTCAAGTCAGGACGTCTTGTGATTGCACGCGTCAGCACCACTCTTAGCTATTCTAGCGTAAATGACGTCATTTGTCTGGAGAAGCTGTAAACGTTGGGCGGAGGCACTGAAGAGCGCTCAAGTGACTTTTCTTCTGTCCATCATGAAGTTCAGGATTGTTATGCACGAGGCTGCGAGGTAGGGTTGTTTCCCGAGGCTGATTTTTTCGCCGTATCGCAACGCGTAGCCTTCGACTGTCTTGGGCAGGCCGATGTGATCGCCAAGCACGAACACTGGGTGGTCCCTTATCTCTACGGCTTCCACATCCTTTCCACTTTCCTCCAGCACGAATATTCTTGAATCATTCGCCTTTTCTCTCAACAAAGCTTCAAAGCTCACTTTTTGTGCAGTTATGCCTGGATGAGGCAAGCCTGACAGCGTCCTTCGAAGAATCTCTACCCACGTTTCCTGATCAGTTCGCACATCATAGAGGGTTGCGCCGTCGACCTTCAAATGCAACGGAGGGTTTGGCGGTCCGCTAAGCACCGCGTTGAAGACCACGTTTCTCCGCAGCCCATGCGAGAGGAAGAGTGATGCGATAATACACTCGTGCACCACGTCCAATCGACCAGCATCTCGCAGGTTTGTGAACCTAGCATCGGTTCTGCCCTTACGAGAATAGAGGATGAACTCTCGCATTCGCAGCCCTTGAAGCATGATGAGCTATTGTGAGAATTATCGTTTACTGTATTAAGACGCAACGACGGCATACTCTGAAGGATATGATTCCGGACAACGCGTTTTTGTTGACAACTCTTTCGTATATTGCGTCATCAAGACTTTAGGCTGACTCTTCTCAACAACTCCGAATAGCTTAATTTTGAGAACCTCAACAGTAAGCTAGCAACGGATTGCCTCCGTAGCCTAGACGGTTAGGGCGTTAGCCTTGTAAGCTGAAGGTCCCGGGTTCAAATCCCGGCGGAGGCTCCATTATGCTCAGCGTTTTCAGCAGATGAAATCTCAAGAACGCGGGATGAAAAAACACGCGCGTTTCAAGACTAACGTCGCGGGACCTCAAGGCAAGAAACTCTGACAATGCGACAACGGAAACAACAACCTACGATTTGAAAACCACAATTAAGAGCGTCTGATTCCTGTGACGTAACCCTTATATCCACGAAAGCTGCTTCAGAAGTATTTAGGCTACTTAGTTGAAGCCATAGATAGGATGCAGCTCTCCATCGATCGGTGGTGAGTGAAGGGAAAAATGAGCGTGCCTAAGCGTATGCTCACGATGACACCATGCATAGACTCAGGAAACTGAGAAGTTTCACCGAAACGTCAAACAGACACTGCCGTAAGGTTTGATATGCTACGCCGTCTGGAGAATGGCTTGGCTTGAGTGCTGAAGAAGGGCGCGGCAAGCCGCGAAAGTGCCCCGGGTAAGCGCATGCAGCCTTAGAACCGGGGATTCCTCAATGGGACTTCCTATCAGGGTTCTTCGGAACCTTGGTGCTCCCAGTCGGGAGCGGGAACCCCCCGAACGGAAGCATCTTAGTAGGGGGAGGAAAAGAAACCAAAACGGGATTCCCTCAGTAGCAGCGAGCGAAAAGGGAAAAGTCCAAACTGAATCCCGCAGGGAAACTTGTGGGAAATGTAGGGTTAAGGGCCCGGCTTCCTCCTCGTCAGTTAACTTGAAGTGGCCTGGAAAGGCCTGCCAAAGAGGGTGAAAGCCCCGTAAGGATAAGCTGGAAGGAGCTGAGCTGGAGTCCCTGAGTACCGTACCCTGGTTTGGGTGCGGAAAGTCGGAAGTCACCAACTCCCAAGACTAAATACACCTCAAGACCGATAGCGCACTAGTACGGTGACGGAAAGATCAAAAGTACCCCGGAAGGGGGGTGAAAAGTGCCTGAAACCAGACGGTTACAGACGTGTGCAGCCCGGAAGGGTAGATCCCTTTCGAAGGAAGCCACCGTGAGGCGGCGGTACGAGAAAGGGGGACCAGGGTTGCACGTTCCGTCTATAAACACGGGCCGGGGAGTTCATGGCTGTGGCAAGCCTAAGGGTCAAAGCCCGAAGGCGCAGGGAAACCGATATGCACGCAACCAGCTTTGGCTGGCGAGGTGCGGAGTCTGAAAGGGCTCGGAGTCACAGCTTTGAGACTAGAAACCAGGCGATCTAGCCCTGGGCAGGGCGAAGCTAGGCGAAAGCCTAGTGGAGGCTCGCAAGGGTGCTGACGTGCAATTCGTTCCACAGACCTGGGGCTAGGGGCTAAAGACCAATCTAGCCTGGTGATATCTAGTTCCCTCCAAAGTGGGTCGCAGCCCAGTCCCGGACGAGGCGGCCGATGGGGTAGAGCACTGATTAGGAAGTAAGGAGCCGAAAGGCTCCATTTTCTTTTCAAACTCCGAATCCTTCGGCGTCGTAGACTCTGGGAAACGGGTTACAGGGGGTAAGCTCCTGGACCGAGAGGGGGACAACCCAGACTGAGGTTAAGGTCCCCAAGTGCTGGCCAAATGTCAAACTAAAGGGCGTCGTCAGCCTCAGACAGCGGGGAGGTAGGCTTAGAAGCAGCCACCCTTCAAAGAAAGCGTAACAGCTCACCCGCCGAGGCTGACGGCCCCGAAAATGGACGGGGCTAAGCCAGCCACCGATACCTCAGGATGCAACACTACTGTTGCGTTGGTAGGAGGGCGTCCTGACTGGACAGAAGCTGGGCCTTGAGGTCCAGTGGACCGATCAGGATTGCAGATCCCGGCGGTAGTAACAGCTAAGAGGGGTGAGACTCCCCTCCGCCGAAAGGGCCAGGGTTCCCCGGCAACGATCGTCAGCCGGGGGTTAGTCGGTCCTAAGATGTGACCTAACCGACCACGTCGAAAGGGAATCCGGTTAAAATTCCGGAACCATGAAGGTACACGCGGCAACGCAAGCTCAACGTCTGACGCTTCGAGGTAGGCTGAGCAAGGCTGTCGCCTTGTTTAACCGTATAAGTCTAGGAAGTGCCGTAATGGCGAGAACTAGGTGAAAGCGGGAATAGCCGCCCGTTTTAGGGTGGTTCAGCTAATTCTTGGAGCCAGTGAAAAGGGCGCTGGGATGGATCCTTCGTGTCCGTACCTAGAACCGACACAGGTGTCCCAAGGCGAGAAACCTAAGGCGTGTCGGGTATACACTATTGTGAGGGAACTCGGCAATTTAGCCCCGTACCTTTGGTATAAGGGGTGCCTGCCGTTTCTGCCTCTGGCTGGAACAGCAGGTCGCAGTGACAAGGGGGTCCCGACTGTTTAATAAAAACACAGGAAACCGCAAGCGCGAAAGCGTGTGAACGGTTTCTGAATCCTGGCCAGTACAGGTACCTGAAACCTGGGTCCAACCGGGCCAAGGGCCTGCAAACGCCGGGAGTAACTCTGACTCTCTCAAGGTAGCCAAATGCCTTGTCGGGTAAGTTCCGACGTGCATGAATGGATCAACGAGGGCCCCGCTGTCCCCACGTAGTACCCGGTGAAACCACATAACGTGGACGAACAGTCCACGAACTCCCAGCGGGAAAAGAAGTCCCTGTGGAGTTTTACTGCAGCCTGCCGCTGGAATACGTTTGCGGATGCAGAGCGTAGACGGAAGCTGTTAATCCCGGTTTCTCAGGGAACTGGGGGAGGCGACAATGGAACACCGTCCTTCTGCGACCGTGTTTCTAACCGGCGCTTCGGCGCTGAAACAACGGTAGGTGGGCAGTTCGGCTGGGGCGGCACGCCCTTGAAAAGATATCAAGGGCGCCCTAAGGTCGGCTCAGACGGGACAGAAACCCGTCGTAGAGTGCAAAGGCAAAAGCCGGCCTGACTGGATCCTCCAAAGTAAGGGATCCAGAGGCGAAAGCCGGGCTTAGCGATCATCCATGTCCCCCTTGGTGGGGGCTGGATGTGTCAGAAAAATTACCCTAGGGATAACAGGCTCGTCGCGGGCGAGAGTCCCTATCGACCCCGCGGCTTGGTACCTCGATGTCGGCTCTTCCTATCCTGGCCCTGCATAAGGGGCCAAGGGTGAGGCTGCTCGCCTATTAAAAGGGAACGTGAGCTGGGTTTAGACCGTCGTGAGACAGGTCGGACTTTATCTGCTGGGAGTGCTGGCTGCCTGAGGGGAAAGGGTCCCCAGTACGAGAGGAACGGGACGCTGTGGCCTCTAGTTAACCGGTTGTCCGACAGGGCAAATGCCGGGCAGCCACGCCATTGGGAATAAGGGCTGAAAGCATCTAAGCCCGAAGTCTCTCCTGAAAATAGGCAGCCGTTCCCATAAACGGTTGAGCTGGTAACGGCTCGAGCCTATGGGACGAAGGCTCCCATAAAAGATGGGTTTGATGGAACCGGGGTGTAGGCTGGAAGGTTTCGACCGACCAGCTCAGCCCGCGGTCTCCAACCGCCTAAGGTGTCGGACTATAGGTAGTGTCTGGACGATATACTCGGAAACTTGAAGTGCGTGGAACAAAGGCCTATGCACAGTGTCAACCAGTTGCTTCTAGAAACCCCAGGGGTTCTGGCAGGGTTCGTTTGCGAATGGTTTTTGTAACCTGTGGTTCAGGCTAATACTGGTGAAAACTGTGACCCTGATTTCAAGGTTTGACCCATGGCGTTCTCGCCTTTGTACATGTCCTCCAAAGTTAACCATGAACCCGTACACGGGCTGCGACCACGCATGCGTCTACTGTTACGCGTCAAGCTACATTCCCGGCTTCTCAGAATGCAGAGTCAAGAAAAACTTGATTCGCAGACTTGAAAGAGAAGCTGCAAACCTTAAGGGTGAGACAATCTCGTTGTCCAACTCATCAGACCCGTATCCGAACTTGGAAGCTAAGGCCGGACTAATGCGAGACTGCCTCAGGGTCTTAGCCCGGAACAAGTGCAGTGTTCAGATAATCACCAAGTCTCCGCTCGTAGCCAGAGACATCGACTTGCTGAGCAGTCTTCCATCCATGGTTTCGATGACGATAACCACAGACAACGATGAAGCTGCGAAACTGATAGAGCCTCAAGCGCCTCCGCCGTCTGCGCGTTTGAAAGCAACTGAAACTCTGCTTGCCAAAGGCATACCAACGTCTGTACGCATTGACCCCCTGATCCCTTTCTTCAATGATAAGCAGGAAAGACTCGTCAAGACCCTTGCTTCCATGGGCGTCAAGCATATCACCAGCTCAACGTATAAGGTTAAGACTGGCAATTGGAAGAGGCTGAGCCGAGCATTGCCTGCTCTTGCCGAGAAGCTGGCCCCACTCTATTTTGAAAAGGGCGAAAAAATCCGTGGAAGCTTCTTCCTGCCGTTAGACATACGTCTTAAGTTGTTGACGTCTATCGCCATCTTAGCCAAGAAACGTGGCTTGAAATTTGGTGTCTGCCGAGAGAACCTGAGCGGTTTGAATACGGCTGCGTGTGACGGGTCATGGCTTCTTGCAGAAAGGGCATTCGGACTCTCCTAAACCAAAGTCCTCCTCGAATTCTTGCCTCCAGTGGCTCAGTCGTGTCAATTCGCAAGTGATACAGCATTGGGCTTGCGGTTGAGGTTTATTTTGAATTCTAATTCTGAATTCATAAATGTTTTTACTTTGATGCTCCAAACAGGTTAGATTAGTTGGATAGGTACTTGAGCGTTGTTCCAAGACCATTCCAGCAGGACAGCAGGAGGGTAAAAAATTGAACGTAGCTAGGAAGCTACGGTTAATGCAATTGGCGCCAGCAATCCTGAGTGTAGCCATAGCCATTCTCTTCTGGGCATGGGGCGGCGGCAGAGCAGACGTCTAAGGCTGTGCAAGGACTATGACAAAGTTGACAGAAGCAGAGGCTTGGGTTCATCGCAGCAGGCGGATGATTCACAACCAGCCACTCATACAACTTCTAAGCGTCATAGCGATCACAGTGCCTCTACCGATAGCAGCCTTCGTTTTCTGGGCTGCATTTGGCCTTGCTTCTCCCTTGGTCATCCAAAGCTTGATCGGTTTGTGGGCTGCAGCAATGATAGTTTTTGCTACAATGACAATATACACCAAGATAGAACGCAGAAAACCCTAATCTTTCCCCTCTTTTTAGAACGAGCCCCACCTCATATCAATCCAGTGGCCAACAGTCTCATTCCAGCTCCGATGCTTCCGTCGAATTCTAGCTTTCCAGCCATCAAGGCTTCTATACCGCTTAGCTTGCCATTCGCAACATCGACGAAGTCGCTGTCAGCCATTTTTATTCCCATCGTGGGTGAAGGATGAACTCCCTCTTTCACAGCCATTTTCTGGTCTTTTATCGTGAGCGTCCAATTTCCGCCGTTAGATCCTGTGATGTCCATCTGCACAATGGCTTCAATATCCCTCGCCTTTTCTGGGCTAAATCTGGCCGGCAAGACCTTCTCAAAGAATTCTCTGGGGGTTCTCACTTCCACAGGCTTTCACCGTAGCACATCAGACATAGTCCAAAGTCATGTGAACCTACCAAGATAAACGCTTCCTTCTTGGCCTGCAGTTTTCATCACAAAACTAGCTTCGCAAGATAAAGTCGCGAATTTTCTCCTCTCTTTCAACGACCTAACCACTAGGTCAGGTTTCATCTTCTCCGGCTCTCTTTGTGCAGGTGCTCCTGTTGGAACAACCATGCACTTCATTTAGGCTCCTCGGTCACTTTCCACGCCGAACAAGGGGTCTTCCACTACGACGCATCTTTCTGGCGAGCAGCAGAGTATCCTTGCGCATTCTAGGAGGATATCGAGGCTAGGCCTTGGACGTTCGCCTTCGCCAGCCGTGATGACTATTCAGAATTACTCCGCTATTCTCATTTTTCTCGGAAGATTGAGAACGACTTTACTATTGTCCATGCTGACTAATCCGATAAGTACTTTGTTTCGAAAAGAGTCTAACGGCTCGATTGTGTCATCTCAATCAAGGATGACCGCGCTTCAGACACGTTCTCACCCGAGTTTTCTTTTCATCCTGACTCTTGGTCCAGCATGGTGCACCATGTGTTTTTCAGGGCTTGAGTTTCCCCTTTGTCTTTGCAACTCGGAGGCTTTGACTTGTCTTAGTCTCGCTGAGGTGAATACTCTTTCGAGGAAGTGCTTTGCTGTGCGAGGATTTGTGAGGCGTCGTTCATCTTCTGCTGCCACACGCGAATATTCTTGAAGCACTTTCTTTCCGAAAAATCCAGGACCTCTGGCTGTTGGTGCGGGTTCGTGACAGTTGGGATAGACTTTTGCGTCTCTTAGGGCACAGCTAGGTGAACTGCTTTTGAGTATGAATCCGTCGACTGCTGGCAGGGAATTCAGAAAGGACTCTGCGAACTTCAGAATTTTATCCGTCAGATCTGTTGCAGTGTCAGGCTGGATGAGTTTCAGCTTCCCCTCTGATGAGACTACCCTCAGAGGATTTCTGGGAACACCTAGACCTATCTCAACTTCAGGACAGACAGGAATGAAAGTGACACAATGCCTCAGTTTCTTGACAAGATCACTGGAGATGACCTCAGAATTCCATCTGACGGGTCCAAACTCGATGCACTTGCTGACAACGATGACGGGCTTTGGAAATTCCTTCATTCTGCCCACGTGGGTAACTTCAGCTTCTAGGTAAATATAAGAAGCGGAAACCAGAATGCGTTTGAAGGCTTTCTTCGCCGCTTATTACGGCTTCGAGAAACTGATGTGGTGCAGAGGGTGGGATTCGAACCCACGAACGCCTGCGCGACAGGCTCCTGAAGCGACCGCGTCGCCTGTTCAGCGACTCTGCGCCTTTAGCCTAGCTTGGCTACCTCTGCCCTCACATCATTTTGACAGGAGAACAAATAACTCTTCCTAAGAAAAGTCTTCTTCCCAGTCCCGTTACGTTTTGCCTATTATGCATGGCTTCCGAAGAGTCTATCATCTATCAACAGTTTCCACATGCTATGCTTGAAAAGGTTTAAGAGTTGCTGTAAACTCTTTGAACGTGTAAGTGGTGTTGATATGCCTACTCACGGTTCGCTTTCCAAAGCGGGGAAAGTTAGGTCTCAGACTCCGAAGATTCAGGCTACGCCAAGGAAGAGTCCGAATCCTCGGTTCAGGAACAGGCGGAACTACGAGAAGCGGGTTATTCTTCAGAGGAAGCCAGGACAGAACTGGGTTTAGTCTCACACTTCTAATCCTTTTATTCTGTCAAATCAATATCTGCCAAGCATGCCAAAAGCTTCATTGGTAATCGTGAACGCCCATGTGGTTACGCTTGACCCTGAGAGGCCATATGCTCGGGCTGTTGCTGTGCATGGGAACAGGATAGTTGCTGTTGGTTCAAACAGGGAAATTCGCAGGTTTGTAGGTCCGAAGACAAAAGTACTGGATGCAAAAAACGGAACGGTAGTCCCTGGACTTGTAGATTGTCACGTTCACATGACAGGCTTCGGCTTATTCCTTCAGTCCCTGGACTTACGCGGCATATGTTCCATCAAAGAGATGCAACACAAACTGCAGCAATACTCCAGTGAAAATCCGGGCAAGAGTTGGATAATGGGAGGACGGTGGGACCATGAACTGTTTGCTGAGGAACGCTTGCCTACTCGCTGGGACTTGGACGACGTTGTGGCAGACAGGCCAGTACTGTTGGAACGGGTGTGCGGACACATTGGTGTTGCAAACAGCAAAGCCCTGCAATTGGCTGGCATAACCAAAAGAACCATTATCAATGGCGGAAAAGTGGATCTAGACACCAAAACTGGTGAGCCTAACGGCATCGTTCGGGAGAACGCCTTGGACGTGGTTTCGAAAGCGATTCCGAAACCACGGTTGAAGCAACTGGAAGAAGCCTCTGTACTTGCAAGTAAGAAAGCTGTGGAAGCTGGCCTTACGTGTGTTCATTGGTTGGTGGAATCCGTGGACGAGGTTCGTGTGTTGCGCAAGCTCGATTCCGAAGGCAAACTGCCTCTGCGAGTTTACTTGGGTGTTTCCGTTCGGCTTTTGCATGAGCTTGAGGATTCTTCGTTGCTCAAGGATGCTGGAAGGGGCATGGTGAAGATGGGGTTTGTGAAGATTTTGGCTGACGGTTCGCTTGGTGCCCACACTGCGGCCTTGAACAGGCCTTACGCTGATAAGCCAGAAACTCGAGGTATGCTTCTTTACTCACAAGAAGCTCTTGAAGCCCTTGTTTTGAGAGCTCATAAAGCTGGATTTCAAGTGGCTATACATGCCATCGGCGACCGAGCAGTAGACACAGTCTTAAAGGCCTATGAAAAAGCGTTAAGGGCCTTTCCTAGAACCGACCATAGACACAGAATTGAACACTGTTCAGTCCTTAATCGTAGCCTTATTAAAAGGATGGAAAATTTGAACGTGATAGCTTCCGTTCAGCCCCATTTCGTTGTCTCTGATTTCTGGATGATCGACCGTGTTGGGAAGAAACGTGCTCGTTGGGTTTATCCCTTCAAGACGCTACTGAGGAAAGGTCTAGTTGTTGTTTCAGGCTCAGATTGTCCGGTTGAGAACATAAACCCGATTCTGGGCATTTGGGCAGCTACCAAGAAGAACGTCCCACAAGAGAGACTAACCGTTAAAGAGGCTCTGAGAACCTACACATCCAACGCGGCCTACGCGTCTTTCGATGAAGACGAGAAAGGGTCCATCAAGGTTGGCAAGACTGCAGACTTCACAGTTCTCTCAGACAATCTGCGTTTTGCAGACTCAACCATGACCAAGAACGTCACAGTGAAAACGACGATTGTTGACGGTAAACTTGCCTATACGCAGTAGCCTCTTTTTCCTAAAGTCTAGACGGTCCCATTCAAGATGCTGTTGTCACCGTGACAACAACCCTTTAGATGATATGTTCTAGAACACAGGCCAACGAAACTATCTGAGATGAATTTCCACGATGTCTCCGTCTTGTAGTGCAAATGATGCTCCTACTTTTTGTGGGCTGAATGCTAAACGTTTTGACCAGACTTTTGCGAAGTTGAAGTTTTCTTTGAAGTCGCTGTGGATGTCCCTTGCTAGGTCGTAGATCGTTGAGCCTTTTTTGAGGATGAAAGGTTTCTTGGAGTATTCTTTTTCGCTTGGCTCTTTGGTGTAGATTCGCATTATGTTGAGCGTGCTAAACAGTGTTTCGCCCAACTTTTCCAGCCCTGTGCAGTCTACGCTTGAAGCTGCAATTATTGGAAGCTTGTTGTGGGCATAAGCTTTGAGGAGTTTTAGGTTTCCGTCTGCTCCTTTAAGGTCGATCTTGTTTGCAATGATTACTGCTGGTTTGTATACGGTACTCTCGAAAACTGCGTCTTCAATCTCTTCCAGTGTGGCTTCTCCGGAGATTCTCACGAACGCGTCTGCGACTCTGTAACTTTTGAGCAGTTCTTCAACGTCTTTGAAGCTGCAGTTAACCAGCCTTCCCATGACACTTATTCTGAGGCCCGCACCCATGAATTTGCGTTCGATTTCCACTTGAGCTTTGGGTTTGCTGACGAGAATTCTGGCTTTCTCCATTTCCTCCAGTATCGTCGAGAGCTGTTTGACTGGGTCTTGGGAAAGGTCAATTGTAAGTATCAGCCCGTCGGCGTTTCTGGCTATCCCTAGGGTCTGCAGTCCCCATGCCCTACCGTCCGCAGAGCCTTCCATGAGAGCTGGTGCCTCTATGATTTGGAACTGAACATGTTGGTAGTTCATTATTCCCGGCACGGCTTCGCGGGTTGTGTAGGGGCTAGGCGAGATTTCCACTTTGGCATTCGTCAACGCCGCAAGTAGACTGCTTTTTCCAGATTTTGTTAAGCCTATGAGAGCTATCTGGGCAGAGCCTTCCTTTTCTATGAAGACCTTCGGCCCACTTCTGGCGGCTTTCTTCTTTTTCTTCTCTTCTATTTCTTTTTTCAGGTCTTTTATCTGCTTCTTCACATTCACGCAGAGTTTCGCTGTTCCCTTGTGTCTTGGGACAAGGCTGAGGAATTCTTCAAGCAGTCGAAGTTTCTCACGTGGATTTTTGGTTGCCTCAACTTCTTCCCACTTGTTCTTTGCTTCAGGAGGCAAATTGGTCGGCATTCTTCAACCGTTTCCAATTAGTCTTCCAACGCAGGTTTAATATTTGTTTTCCACTTTCACATTAGCGCGTATGTGTGTTGAGACTGTGTGAAGACTCGGCTGGGTTTTGGAAAATTGCTTGTTTTGTGTTTATAAAGTTGGCTCTTAAGACGTGTTCTATACATAGAAGACGCATTTTCCTGAGCTAGATTTGACTTTTCACGCAGTCTGAAACAGGTTCATGTCCTCTAATGGGGCTGCCCGGATTTGAACCGGGGTCTATAGCGCCCGAGGCTACAAGCCTAGACCAAACTAGCCGACAGCCCCCTACACAGCGCATCAATTAACATACAGAAATAAAAATACATATCCCCAACCGACCCCGCAAAATCGGAAAAGTTACAGTTCAGGCTTTAGCCAGCCTGTACTGATGGTTCTCGCAGTCGACCAACTCGTTCTCAAACAGTTTACGCAGAACCCTGAAAACCTTCTTCTCCGTCTGCCCCGTCCTTTCAGCTATTTCCTTGAGCGACAAACCCCTCTTCGAGCTTCTCAAAGCCGAAACCACAAGCTCATCAACCTTGTTCAACTTCACCACAGCAACCATCCCCTGAAACACACGATGGTCCCCACTTATGACAAAAGTTTTCTATTTAACTTTTTGTCACCTTCCCAACACATATATCCAAATCCAAAACAGAACACCTGTCTTGTCAAAGGGAGCGAACCGAACAGTGCCCTACTACGTCTACGTCATCCTGTGCGAAGGAAACAGTTTCTACACAGGCTACACGAAAAACCTAAGCACCCGACTCAAACTCCACGCCAAGGGCAAAGGCGCCAGATACACCAGAATGCACAAACCACAGAAACTCGTCCACGTAGAAGAATACATGACACGGCCTGAAGCAATGAAAAGGGAGAAAAAAATAAAAAAACTAAACCACGCTCAAAAGAAGCGGCTAGCACGCTCAACCAAACGCCCGAAGACTCAGAAAAACAGGAAACTGCCGCTATGACAGGACACAAATATACCCTGCATCCTGCAGCTCAAGCAAACAATCACTCCCCGTACACCCGCAACTGCAAACAACCCCCACAATTGATCTCAACATACTCTCTCTCGCATACTCAACGCAAGCCGGCAGTCCCATCCATCCTCAACATGAGCATCTGATGGCGACTAATCTCATGCCACCGCAGGCTTCGGCTTCTGGACAAACGTTTTTGACGTCCGCGCACGCGCTTCAATGACGAATGATTTTTTCACCTTGATGAACCTTGAGTCCCGGCCTGTCGAAAGCGGCAAGCTTATATATCTGTTACTACCTCTGGTAGTAAAGCTCAGGTGATATAGTATGAGTGAAAAGCACATGAAGAAAAAAGGAACAGTTTCACCTCCAAGCTCAAACGCTCCTCTAGCAGTTCGTTCCAGACCGTATCCGTTGGCACGGGACCTTGACACCATTTTTGACCAGTTCAGGAAGTCCTTCGATGATCTCATGACACCATTCCTGCCGCTTACTCCCTTCACGTCGACGCTCATGACAGAAACATCCATCAGGTATCCAGCAGTTGACCTAGTGGACAACGGGGACCATTACACTGTAACTGCTGAGCTCCCAGGGTTCACGAAGGAGTCAGTGGACATCCAAATCAACAAAGACGAGCTGCAGATAAAAGCCCAGAAAGAGGATCAGACCGAAGAGAAAAGAAAAAATTACATGCATAGAGAAAGAGCCTACTCAGCCCTTGAAAGAACCATCACTTTCCCAGAAGAAGTAGTTCCATCAAAATGCGAAGGCGAAATGAAAGACGGCGTGCTCGAACTGAAAATACCGAAAAGGGAACCGAAACCTGAAGAAAAAATGACGAAGGTAAGACTGAAATAGGCCCTTTTCTCTCCCTGCAATTTTTTGTTTGAGGTGAATGGTCATTTCGGAAAATGAGCTCGACGCGGTTCTGATGGCGTTCTGGAACCCCACACGACGAAGAATAATCAAGAGACTAAGCCGAGAGCCAAGCTACCCGTCACAGCTCTCAAGAGAGCTGGGCATAGGCCAAGCGCTCGTCGCAAAACATTTAGAAGCAATGGAAGACGTTGGCGTCGTCAAGTCTTCTATGGAAGAAAGCCCGTATGGCCCGAAAAGAAGACAATATCTTCTAAGCAGAAGCGTGTCAGTGACTGTAGATTTCGCTCCGCACTTCTTCAACGCTCAGGTCTTGTCGTTCAGCACGATCCCAGAATCCCACGGCATGTCTTCCGCCGTCACGTCCCTGATGAACAGAATGAACGAGCTGCTCGAAGACTCAGCGGAAACCGGCAAGCTTGGCCTGTATGCTTCACTTCTAACAGACATCGACAACAAACTCAAAGAACTCCAAGATGAGAGGAGCATTCTGCTCTACATCAGAAACTATGCGATGAAGGAAGTCGCCAAGTTTATTCAGAGTGCAGACAGGACAGCCGACGAGAAAAAAGTCCTCTACCACGTGCTGAATGAACACAACAGGAACGTACAGCGGATCTCAGAGTGCCTGAACCTCAGGGAGAGCATAGTCAGAAAAATCCTTGCAGAAATAAGGAGTGACCTTTAATGTTCCATGAACCCATGCGTATGATCAGCGGCGATGGAGGTGCTGAAAATGCCGATGAGGACCAACAATGAAAAGGCGGAGAAAGCGATAGAACAGATGCCCCTGCACCTCTGGTTTGACGTTCGAGGCTTGGCCAAGACCGCAAAGCTTGGCGTTCAGACCATGTCACGTTTCCTCGTAAGAGCGAAACGCCAAGGAAAAGTTGAAAACAAGAACCTCAGAATCGGGTCCACGCACCTTTGCCAATGGAGAAGAATAAAATAAAAGCCATAATCTCTGCCGCATCATGCATGGTCAGATTCGAGGAACATGCAACTTCTGCCTGACAGCGCGGTTACCCGGCACATTCTTCCAAAAAGAAAAAGGTTAACCCCGACTTGAGGGTGTTTATTCCATCTTTTCTTTAGTTCTGTCGCGAAGCCTTCTTCGTCTGCGGCTATTCGTTTTTTCACTTCTTTCCATGTGTTTGGACAATCCTTGTACTTGACGCGGACGATCTCATGGATGATCTTGTCGAGTTCTTGCTTGTTCTCCTTTGTGACTTCTTTCCCTGCTTTATTGAAAACGGTTTGCAAGTGCCTAAAGTAGCATGCCATGACGACTCATCCTCAAATGGTTAGTAGGCTTTTTAGTGTTATAAAATTTTTTGACAACACGGCTCGAACCCTCTTCTTAGGGTCAACGGCCTGATTGATCCTCAGGTCCGCTGCTAGACTGCTGAACATGTAAGCTTTCTCAAACGTCCATGAATGTTCACGCATTAGCGCTTTGACGACTGCTTCAGCCGCTTGTCTGGCGGCTTCGTCCAACGTGTCTCCGCAAGCAAGAACCGAGTATGAGTCTCTGGTTTCCAGCACTGGCCATTCAGGCTGCTTGTTGCGAATGAGCTGGAGTTCAAGGTGACCTCACCTGCAACTTCAACGGCCGACACGCATGATTCGCCATCAGCCTGAACCGCATGCAAGTCTCCAGCTGCGCTTGTGTCAACCTACCATGATGACGTCAACATCCGGGAATAGCTCAGACGCACTCTGGTTCTTGCGTTTCTTCTTTCTTTCTTGCGGCCTCTTCTTTCTGTTCGTGAAATGTTTTTGTTCAATAAACATAAATTGTCCCTCCTTCTGAGGAGAAACGGTCAACTGGATGTGCGTGTGCTTTCTCTTGTTTTTTTGAGTTAGGGGAACTCCGAATTGTGCGATGTTTGACGGACGTTGTAGTCTCTAGTCTGAGGACACGTTGGTTGGGTGATCTTTTGTTCCCCAAAGGTGATCCATCCTTTCTGTCTGTTGCCCCTTCATAGGATGTTATTTGACAGTTCTAAAGTTCATTTAGAAGACTCAAGAACTGGTCTTTCTTGTTGGCGTCTTTATTCTTCTCCGCTTCCAGTATGACCTGCTGCACCCAGCTTCTCAGTTCAGAACGATAGTCCACTCGGCGCGGATGCTTTCTTCCGGCCCGGCTGATACGCGATTGCGCAGGTTTGCTCGTCTGCTCATTCATTAATTCCATAGTTTTCACCTCATATTCTTAAAGTAGAATTGTTAGGAAAAAACGACAAAACTCGTTTGAAGCCTTTTGTCAATGCTTTTTCTCTACGAAGATTCTACACAGTACTACAATATGCTTGGTTGCATATTAAGTTATGTGCAGTTGTGCACTGATTACCTAGAGGTTTTCGCGCTGACTCGGTTTCTCTTTTTTTCAACATGTGAATAGTCCAAGGTACAATCCTTGTTTCATTGACCCACTTGTACGGTCCATTCTCTTTTGCTAATGGTTTATAGGTTTTGACTAGTTCCAATCCAGCCCTTTTGAAGACCTCTTGATAATACGCGCCGGTCCAAATAACATCCTCTACGGGCCTTTTGGCCCCTGAGTCTATTACGATTATTCTTACGCACGTATGTGTGTTCCTGAATTCCTTTTTTCAAGTGCGATAGAGTTGAGGCGCGCCTTCTGAACGTTGCTTACCGTATCACGAGGCACGTTGTGAACAATAGGCGGAGCAAAGCCAGAAGCACAAGACACTCTTCAAAAGAATTCAGGAACAGGCACACGCACAAGACTCGTCAGACTCGCGTTGAACCTTGGAACCCTGACTGCAAGAAAAAGAGTCCGCCGAAACAAACATTCTGAATTGCATAGAGTGGAGCAAAGATGATAGCTTGTCCGCGTATACCTGGATATGTAGCCATGTTTGGCTTGATGGAGGCGCGAAGGCATTAATCAAAAGTCCCTGAACTTGTTACAGATGGAAGTGCGCGCAAAGAACTGTGTCCATTCTGAACGAGAGGAGGTCATGGGTACCCATAGAGAACCATGCTCGCGTACTGTCCGTCAATGTAGTAGTATGAACTTATTGTTCCGGTCTGGGTGAAGCTGTTTTGCTTCAGCGCGTTTATGATGTGCAAGGCTGTCTCGGCCGTGTATGCGAATATTCTATGGTACCAGTATCTTTCCCTGAAGCCTCTTACCGCTGCCACTAGGGCGTCTGCGGTTTCGCTTGGCTGTTGGTTTTCATCAACAACTATCTCTTCGAATCTCAGACAGGCAAATGGTGGGAAGCTGGCCCTGAAAGTTAGGTATCCCTGCATTTTGTCGTCTCTGAAACAGGCGATGCAGTATTTTCCTTCGTCAGACTTGATTCCCTCGTACCAGTGTTTGGTTTCCTCTTTTGTGGTTGGAGGTATTCTGAAGCTTGACCTAGTTGATTGGGGACAGTTTTGAAGCCTGTTAACTTCGTCTAGGTCTTTGGTTTCAACATGCCGCAACTGAACGTGCCCTGCAAACGTTTTTCGTGACTTTTGCACTTGCTTTGGTTTTGCTTTGGACGTTGCTTTGTATTTGGGTTCGCATTTAGCAAGCTCCAAGCTCATAATGATGTTGTCCCGCCATGAGCCGTCAATGTACACTTCTTCATGTTCACAGGCTTCCTGCTTGTAGCCAGATTTCTTGTAAAGGTTGAGGGCATGGCTGTTACCGTGAAATACTCCAAGCGTCAGTTTACGGTGGCCCAGTTCATTGCCGAGCCTTTCTGCCTCTTTCATAAGACCGTAGCCGACTCCTTTGCCCCAGTATTGCCTTCTAACGAAAATCCCGAGTGAAGCAACATGTCTGTCCCTGCCTAGGGCATGCCACCATAAGTCCACTGCGCCAGCAGGCTTCTTGTCCACTTCGGCTACTATGTGCTTTGACTCGTTGTCGTCAAGGTCTTTCTTGAGAAAATCTTCAACCTCATGCTCAGTTCTGGGGTAGATGCTGAGAGAATACTTCGCAACCTCAGGGTCATTGACAACTTCAGTAATCCAACCGACATCCTCCACTCCGAGAGTGCGAAAGCTCAGTTTGGACAAAAGAGCTCACCTTTGCTTTACGGTAAAGAGGTTGACGGGCAGAAATAGTTTTTTGTCAACGTCTCCTGCAACGAACGGAGGTGTTTAAGACAGAATGGGCTTGACTGCTGAATGGCTGGACAGTGTTTCTGCCCTGTGCAAATCATTTATACCGATTTGTTGTAGATATGATTCCACGGTGGTACGATGTTCGTGACGAACAAGGATTTGCTGGTGCCTGCGAGAAGGAAAGCCTATGCGGTAGGCGCATTTAATGTGAATAATCTTGAAGCTGTTTTGGCTGTTTATGAGGCGGCTGTTGAGGAGAAGTCTCCTGCCATAATCGCTGTGACTCCTAGTGCGATAAAGTATGCAGGTTTGCCCTACATTTCCAGAATCGCGAAGACAGCGGCGGAATCTGCTCCTGTGCCCATGTCGTTGCATCTTGATCATGGTGAGGATTTTGACACGGTTTTCAAGTGTGTGTCGGCGGGTTTCTCGTCTGTGATGATTGATGGGTCTCACTTGAAGTTTGAAGAGAACATTGCGTTGACGAAGCGGGTTGTTGGTCTGGCGCATCCGAAGGGCGTTTCTGTGGAAGCCGAGCTGGGCAGACTGGCAGGTGTGGAAGAGAAGACTGTTGAGGAGAAAGAGGCCATATTGACTGACCCGGATAATGCGAAGGAGTTTGTGGAGCGTACGGCCGTGGATTCTTTGGCTGTGGCTGTTGGGACTTCGCATGGTGCGTACAAGTTTAAGGCTGAAGCGAAGCTTGATTTTGACAGGTTGAAGGTTATCAGCAAGAAAGTGAGTGTTCCGCTTGTGTTGCATGGCGCTTCGAGTGTTCCGAAGTGGATCATCGAGAAGGCATCCAAGTATGGTGCACAGCTTGAAGGTGCGAAGGGCATCCCGGAGGAGCACATTCAGAAAGCCATCGGTTTTGGCATAGCCAAGATAAACATTGATACTGATTTGCGGTTGGCGTTCACGGCAACTGTTCGAGAGGTCCTGACGAATTCGCCGAAGGAGTTTGACCCCAGAAAAATCTTGGGACCAGCAAAAGAAGCCATGAAACAGGTTGTCAGGGGCAAGATGCAGCTTTTCGGCAGTTCAGGAAAAGCGTAGGGGACGAACAGTATGAAAGTTGGAATTCTCAGCGGCGGCGGCGACGCGCCGGGCATAAACGCGGTGATCCGTGCAGTCGTCAGAAAGGGCATACAGAACTACGGCTACGAGATTGTGGGCATCAAAGACGGTTGGAACGGCCTGCTCAAGGGCGAGTATACGCCGTTGAACCTGAACAGTGTTTCAGGGATTCTGCCGCGTGGAGGCTCAGTCCTTGGGACTTCGAGGACGAACCCGTTTAAGGCTGAGGGCGGACCTGAGAAGATTCTGGAGAACGCCAAGAAAGCTGGGATAGAGGCAGTTGTTGTGATAGGCGGCGATGACACGCTGAGCGTTGCGCATAAGATGGGCGAGTTGGGATTGAAGTCGGTCGGGGTGCCAAAAACCATTGACAACGATTTGGCAGGGACTGATTACACGTTCGGCTTCAACACTGCCGTTGCCATTGCTACTGACGCGCTTGATAGGCTTCACACTACTGCTGAGACGCATCATAGGGTGATTATACTTGAGGTTATGGGCAGGTACACTGGCTGGATCGCGTTGGAAGCTGGGCTCGCGGGCGGTGCAGACATTATCCTCATTCCTGAGAAGCCGTTTGACATAGACAAAGTCTGCGAATACATCAGGCAAAGGCACCAGAGGGGCAGAAACTTCAGCATTATCGTCGTGGCTGAAGGGGCTAAGCCGAAGGGCGGTGTTGAAATAGTGTACAGCGAAACCATGGACGAGTTCGGCCACATACGATTAGGCGGCGTCGGCTACTTCATCGGCAAAGAAATCGAAAAATGCATGAAACTGGAAACCCGCGTAGTCGTCTTGGGCCACCTTCAACGCGGCGGAACACCAACAGCCTTCGACCGAATACTGTCCACAAGATTCGGCATCGCGGCCATCGACCTAGTTCACGAAGGAAAATACGATCGCATGGTAGCCCTCAAAGGCAACAAAATAGAATCAGTCCCCCTCAAAGACGTCGTCGGCAAACGCAAGACCGTGGACCTAGAACTCTACAACATAGCAAGCGTATTCTTCGGATAAAACAACCCCTTGCAGCTCCAAGTGGAGATATCTCCCGCAGAACCCTTTTTTTTCTGTGGTTTTCATGGTTAAGTGTAGGCCCTGTGTTGAGTATGACGCAGTTTTGAAGTGACTGTTTCCATATACTGATTCTGTGTTCGTAAGCGTTTTATTTGAGGAGGGAACTGGTGACTGTGTCGATGACGCGCACATGCAATTGACCCGCATAGAGTGTGATTTGCATGGTCGAACTTACTGTCCAGTCGCGTACTGAGATAGTTGTGGGTTCTGCAGAGAAGAAACTGATTCGTGTTTTGCATGTTGATGATGAGGTTGGTTTGCTGGAGGTTGCGAAACAGTGTCTAGAGTTGCAGGGCCCATTCGAGGTGGATACTGCTTGCTCCGTGGAAGAAGCTTTGGTCAAGCTTGAGAATCAGCGGTATGACGCTGTGGTTTCCGACTATCAGATGCCAGGCAAAGATGGCTTGCAGTTTCTGGAAACCTTGAGGAAAAACGGAAACAACATTCCATTCATAATATTCACGGGGAAGGGCAGAGAAGAAATAGCCGGAAAAGCCCTGAACCTCGGCGCGGACCAGTACCTTAACAAGAATGGCGACCCTGAAACAGTGTATGGCGAGCTGGCGCACGGTATAATCGGCGCAGTGGAAAGAATGAGAGCAAAAGAGGAATTGAGGGAATCTGAAAGGAAATTGCGGATTCTTTTTGAGGAATCGGCAACTCCGATTCTTGTGGTTAATGAAAACGGCGAATACACAGATGCAAATCAGGCTGCGCTGAATTTTCTGGAATGCACGAAGGACGAGTTGCTTTGTCGACATGTCTGGGATTTTTCGCCTTCAGGTTCTTTTGAGAACCAGAAGATGGATCCTTCACAGTTTCTGAAGGCTCGCACAGTTGAGATAGACCATCTGGTCAACGGCAAAGTGAAGACTTTGTTGCTTAATGTGGTCCCGATTGAAACGTCCGAGGGAACATTCGTTTACGGCATCGGACAGGACATCACAGAGCGTAAACGACTTGAAAAGACTCTGTGGGAGTCTAGAAAGGGTCAGAATACTCTTAGAAAATCGGGAATTAACGTGGTTGGAGATGTTTCATGGGGAACGCACATTTGCCAATTCTATGAAACCAAGCAGGACATGATTGATGTTTTGGTTCCATACTTTGCTGAAGGCTTAAGAAACAACGAGTTTTGCATGTGGGTCACTTCTGAATCCATCAGTGAAGAAGAAGCTAAAGAAGCCATGAGGAAAGCCATACCTGACTTTGATGAGTATGATAGAAAGGGCCAGATGGACATCATTCCATACACTGAATGGTACGTGAAAGACGGCACTTTTGATCTGCAAAGAGTGCTGAATGCGTGGATTCAGAGACTCAGCAAAGCCTTGGCCGACGGATACGAAGGCATGAGAATAACTGGCAACACCGCTTGGCTTGAAAACAAGGATTGGGACGATTTCGCCGATTATGAGAGGCAAGTAAATGAGGCGATCAGCGAGCATCGGATGATTGCCGTGTGTACATATTCGCTTGACAGGTGCGGGTCGGCTGAAATCATAGATGTGGTGGCGCACCATCAGCTTGCTCTGTTCAAAAGAAAAGGAAAATGGATGATCACAGAAAACTCTGAGACTAGACAGCGTCGAGAGGCGCTTGAGAAGTCTCAAAGGAGATTGCAGAAAGTGTTTGATGCTTCTCCTGACGCCATAATAGTTCTAGGTTTGAACGGAGACATTGTTGAATGCAGCCAAGCAACGCTGAAATTGCACGGGTATACATCGAAAGAAGAGCTTATTGGCAAAAACGTGTCCATACTGTTTTCGGAAAAAGACCGAGAAACGACGCTGAGGAATTTGAAGGGGTCGTTGAATGAGGCCTCGGCGACGAGCATAGAATGTATTTTGTCAACGCGGAACGGCCGCCTGTTTCCTGCACAGGTTTCTGCCAGCGTCATACAGGATTCTCAAGCGAATCCCGTGGGATACATAATCATAGCGAAAGACATGACAGCCCAAAAGAAGGCTGAACAGGAGATTCTGAAAGCTGCTGAAACTTGGCAGAAAACTTTTGATGCAATCAGCGATTTCGCGCTGGTGGTAGATAAGGACTTCAAGATTATGAGGTTGAACAGAGCTCTATGTGAGCTGCTGAAGAAGGATCCTGAGGAGCTTGTTGGCAAACGATGTTTTGAAGTTTTGCATGGTACAGACAGACCTTGGCCTAACTGCCCGACTGTGGAGACATTAAGAACCGGCGAGACTGCAACGGCAGAAGTTGTTGATCCTCACATAGGAAAGCCTCTGTTGGTAACCAATTACCCGCTTTTCGGTGAGAATGGACGAGTATCAGCATGTGTGCACGTCGCAAAAGATGTCGGATTGTTGAAAGAGAGCGAGAAAGCGTTGAGAGAACATGAAGCTGTGCTGTCGGCCATAATCGAAAACACGAGTGATTCGGTGTGGTCGATCGACAACGAGGGTCGTCTCCTGTTTGCAAACACCGCTTTCAAAAGACAGTTCTCACTGGTCTACGGCGTCGAACCTGAAGAAGGCATGAACCTCGCAGAAATCGTGCCAAAGACGCAAATACCGTTTTGGGTTGAAACTCATAATCGGGCCCTGAAAGGTGGACGCTTCTCTTTTGAGCAGAAGCTGGAAATCAAAGGAGTGACTGTCGACGTCGAGATATCGGCTAATCCTATCGTCAACGAAAGGGGAGAGATAACGGGGGTCACATACTTCAGCAGGGACATCACTTGCCGCAAGAAAACTGTGACATCAGAACAACCTTGGAAAATACTCTTTGAGTCTGCCCCTGACGGCATCTACCTAAGTGATGTTAAAGGAACCTTCATAGACGGCAACAGGGCTGCAGAAGAGATAACAGGTTTCAAACGCCAGGAATTGATCGGCAAGAGCTTTTTGAAGCTGGGGCTACTCCCGAAAAGAGAAATTCCGAAGGCAGTAGCTCTACTGGCTAGGAACGCGTTAGGGAAATCCACAGGACCTGACGAGGTTACCCTCAGACGAAAAGATGGCACTGAAGTTGTGGTAGAAATAAGAACCTTCCCGATGAAAACTCAGGATGGAACAGTTGTTTTGGGAATCGCCCGCGACGTCACAGACCGCATAAAGATCCAAAACATGATGAAAGAGAACCAGGCTAAGTTCAAGGCCTTGTTCGTGGGCAGCCCTGAAGCTGGAGTCTTTGTTGATCGGGACTTCCGTGTCTTGGATGTTAACCCTCGTTTCGAGGAACTTTTCGGCTACTCTCTTGCCGAGGTCAAGGGAAAGCACATCAACGATGTTGTAGTGCCCAACGACAAGAGGAAAGAAGCAGAAGCGCTAGACAGTCATGTAATTCGAGGTTACGCCCATCAAAACACGTGGAGAAGACGAAAAGACGGGGTTCTTGTGCCTGTTTCCGTGTCTGCTGCTCCAGTAACCGTCGAAGACCGACTCGCAGGTTATGTTTGCATATACGCGGACATTTCTGAACTTAAGAACATTCAGAGGAAACTGGAGATGATGAATGAGAAACTTCGAGTAGTTGGTGGACTGACGAGGCATGACGTGCGGAACAAGCTTTCGGCGATAACGGGCAACATTTACCTCCATAAGAAGAAGCTTGCTGATCGTCCTGACGTTCTCGAAGGCTTCAGCAACATGCAAGCGGCTTGTGAACAGATCGTGAGAATACTCGAGTTTTCAAGGGATTATGAGAGGCTGGGCATCGAGGAACTAAGCTTCGTTGACGTGGAGACAACAATTGGCAAGGCTGCAGGTTCCTTCTCAGACTTGAAAGGGGCCAAAATTGTAAAAGAGTGCCACGGATTAACTGTACTGGCTGACTCGCTTCTGGAGCGGCTCTTCTACAACTTGATCGATAACTCACTCAAACATGGTGGAAAACTCACCAAAATAAGAATCCACCATGAAGAGTCTCAAGACCAGCTCCGGCTAATCTACGAAGATGACGGCGTAGGCATACCCAAAGAGAACAAAGCAAAGCTTTTCACTGAGGGATTCACCACTGGCAAAGGCTCAGGCTACGGACTTTACCTTATCAGGAGAATGGTGGAAGCATACGGCTGGACAATCGAGGAAACGGGAACATCAGGCAAAGGGGCAGAATTCACAATAAACATACCTAAAATCAGACCAGACGGAAGACAAAACTACAAACTTGGATGGAATAAGGTTTGAAAAGGACATTGACAGGAATCACAATAGCCAAGAACAACACGGCTAATAGTTCCAGAATCATCCTTGCCCTCGGCCTCGTCATAATTCTGGCCAGTTCGCTCTTTCGTCTTGCAGAAGCTCAGACCAGCGGTTGGACGAAGGACAGTGGCGTAAGACTGACTGGCGGGGTTCCTTTCGTACTAGCACTCCCGGATGGAACGTACAGAATGTACTACACCGACATCGATAGCGGCGGCATTCTAAGCGCTATTTCATCAGACGGGTTGAACTGGACCAAGGAAAATGGAGTGAGAATCGCCAACGGTGAACAGGGGAGCGCAGAGGAAATCGCAGCCGACCCTACTGTGATACAGCTTGACGATGGTAACTACCGAATGTATTATTCGGGCAAGACAGGACCTGGGGGCCCGAATACGGCTGTGAACAGAATCTACAGCGCGATATCCTCTGACAGCCTGAACTGGCAGAAAGAAGGACTGCGTGTGGAATCGGTCGGAACGCCTGATAAGGGGTGGGCAAGCGTCTCCGAGATAGTGCGCACCTTTGATCGAAGATATCGCCTCTACTACGTTGGGAATGCCGTCTTTCGTCCATATTACGAAGATTACATAGTAAGCGCCATTTCTGATGACGGCCTAAACTTCACGAGGGAAGGAATAGTCGCCGGCCTTCCACCACAGGCACATGATCCTTCTGTCATCACCTTTAGCAACGGGACGTACTGGCTATTCTACGCTTACGGAAACGGAATCTATGCTGCCCGTTCCACAGACGGACGGAACTTCACTCCTGATCCAGGAGCCATAGTGGTTCCAGGAGGAACCTACGATCCATGGATGGCAATAGACCCGGCTGTCATTCTCTTTGCTGATGGCACATATCGGGTGTACTACTGGGATGCGAATCTCTATCCCTCTTTCGTTGTGAGCGCGAGCTGGAGGCCATCGAATCCTTTCCTCAGAGGTTTCAGCCTGACCCTTTCAAACAACGAATCGCGTTTCATGATCCCCACTCAGGGAACTCTAGTGCGGGCCCTCCCTCTGGAGATTTCCTGGCCACCGAACTTCCTTGGAAATATCTCACTCTCGGCTTCTTGGGTAGGAACGACGCCGAGCGGAATCAATTGTTCCCTGAGCTCCGACCTAGTCGCGGCTCACTGGAAGAACTTGCTTGCAGAAAGTGTCAATCTGACGGTGAATATTGACCCATCGGCCGCACCTGGGAACTATTCGCTCAAAATTCTGGGAAGTAGCGGAGAGGTAACAGAATCAACAGTACAGTCAATCAGTCTGATGCGTGCACTTCCACCAAACATAGGAGAACCAGTGCAAGATCCTCCGGAGGATGTTGAGCCGTACCAAAACGTGGCTGTCACAGTCAACGTCACTGACCTTGGCACAGGAGTCTGCAACGTAACATTGTGGTACAGCATTGACAACGGAACAACATGGATCCCACTAAACATGACTGAAATCTCTCCAAGCACTTATCAAACAACCATTCCAGGATACGAAAACTGCACATGGGTCTCATACAAAATAATCGTCTATGACAATGCTGAAAACAATGCAACAAGAGACAACAACGGCTACTGCTACAAATACTGCGTAGTCCCCGAATTCTCATCAGCAACCGTTCTCGTTGTCTTCACGGCTTTAACCATGCTTGCAGCAGCCTTGACCAAAAAGAGCAATACCAAGAGATTCGATTAGCTCCATTCTCACTATTTTGCCGGAAAAGGCAAGTTTTCGTCTACATGAGGAAGCCGCAGATTCTGATCGTGTGCAAACTGACGAAGACCAGCTGACTGTGCGCGTTTCGTGTCCCATATTGCAGTGGCGTTAGGCAGACATACTCCTCGCATGCTTGAAGCAAGAGAGCCCTACAGGGCCATTCTAGCGCAGAGTCCGTTGAGGAGCACGGATAACGGAAGACTTGAGGACAATCGGTTTTCAAAGACGGCCAGCAACATGGTTTCATGATGCGGGGATCCCCCTGAAAACTTCTATTGCGAGAAATTTCAATCAATACGGCCATCCCCCTCCCCCCTTCAATTTCCTCATCTGGGGTTTAGCCGTAAACCGTGACCCTGCGGGATACCCTATTTTTACTCTTAAATCTGAAAGTAAAAATGACCTACCCTCCCTATCAGCCTGAAAACTTTGTCTACGACTGTCAACAAGAACCTCGCCCTTCACCATGGGAGGAACAGGAGCCCATGTTCACGGGTGGGCCTTTCTGAACGGTTCAGGCGGGCTTTTCAGTGCAGAAACCCTCAGCTGCATCCTTCAGGTCGGGTCCTGTTGAAGGGCATGGGTTTTCGCGTTTATTTTATCGTTCAGAACTGCAGTAAATTCATTATGTTTCTGCGACGGGTCAGTGACGAGCCTTCGCGGGATGATGTTCAGTGTAAGTGTTTTTTGAGGGCTTTCCAAGACACTTTTGGCTCGTTTTTTCTCTGTGAGTGGTTGACCGAAGTCGGCAGTTAAGCGAGGGAATAACGTTGATTTCAAGGTGCTCACCGGAAAATGCTTGAAGGGCGCGTATATTGAATATTGATTCATGTGTCACAAATGTTAATAATTTCATGCATAATATCAACTTCAACTTCATCAGAAATGGAGATGAGAAAATGAAAAATAGCAAAGTCTTAGGAACAATACTTCTGCTGGCTCTCTCTACACTGATTATCTCACCGAACTGCTCAGCTGCTACCACTGCACTTTCTCAGGCATATATCGGCGAACTAGGCGAAGCCGCAACAGTACTGATATACTCTCAAATTGACGCAAACATTAAAGTTTACATTCCTGATGCTAATTGGATACCAACCACCCAGTACATTCT
>Ga0315282_10002572_pt1 | contig 33184 bp, 43 predicted proteins | sample YL17G07_20_MG_FD_203693 | JGI IMG/M metagenome (GOLD analysis project Ga0315282, IMG submission 203693) | Sediment microbial communities from Yellowstone Lake, YNP, Wyoming, USA - YL17G07_20 | ecosystem: Environmental > Aquatic > Freshwater > Lake > Sediment | place: USA: Wyoming | collected...
GTAAGACATATAAGCCGAAAATATAAATAACGTTTAGAGAAAACGTTAGGAGAAACCTACATGGCAAAATCGGAAATATTGAAAACGTTAGATGAGGAAACATTCGACTGGATTGAGTATCAGAAAAGAAAACAGAAAGAGAAAATCCCTGGCCGTCCAAACGACGAAAGTAAGCAACAGAATACAAGAAGGCAGCGGTTTTTCCACATCCGACAGGTAGCCCTGAAAGAATTAGCCGATCTGAAGCGATTAGGTGAGTGTTTGCCTGAAGACCAGCAGTGCCAAGTATTCAACGCGGAAACGCTAACGCCCCTCTTTGACGCTCTTTTCAGGTTCGGAGAAGCTGACGGCGTAACCAGAGTGGCAAAGGGGTTTACGTGCACGCCAGAGGCTTTGAAGAGAAGGCAACGCCTTCTGAAACTATCCTACGACATCATCAACCTGCTCAACAATCCCCTGCTTTCTGAGCTACTAACACCAGCATTTCACATGGCCACTAATCTGGAACAGGGTGCACTACCGCACTTGAGAGCCATCTACTACGCCTCATTCATAGCCTCTGAACAGCCTCAAACACAAAGTCCCAGAAAATAGCCATTCAGCAGCTCGAAGCCCTTGGAGGGCATGGGGAATTTCATGGGACAACGATTTTGACAAGCAGAAAGAATGAGGACCTCAATATATGCGAAACTCCGAAATAACGTAAGCCCCAAGGCATGCTAACGCCAGAGTCCATTCCTCGGTATGTTGACAACTAATCGAAATGTCCTCTTGCAAGATATTCCACAGAGTAGAACCTTAGGGTCTACGCTGTAGAATCCATTTCTTCAACCTAGCGCGCGCGCTAAAAAGATGCTAAACAATAAGTGAGGGGAAAACAGGGAAAACATTTAACAATACCCCATAAGAAGTTTAAGAATTGGGAAAAGACTTGGAAAAAACATTGAAAATTGCAATAATACTGTGCGTGATATTAACTATTCTGGCCATCGGTCTTTTCTCATTGATTCTTTTGCATCTTCCAAGCACAAGAGGGCTCGCAATTATACAAGTTTCGCGTACGAATGATGGTTGGTTTCCATCAGTTGAAAATCAGGGAACTCAGACTTTATACATTAACAAGTTCTACAATGAAAATGGGACTGAAATAAACACTGCGGTGGTTGATAGAACAGACTTCTGGAATGGAACCTGTTATGCATTACCAGCGGGAAAGTTTGTGACTTTGATATTTACGGGAGAACTGTACAGTTCAAAGCAAATATTTGTCGAGTTTACTGATGGGTATGAAGTGAAAATATATGGCTAGACGTCCGCGCATCGTTAGCAGCGGAGAAGGTGATTAGGCTTTGAGTCTAGCGCGCAGTTACCACAGATAGTGTTTGCAGTTACCACAGAGTTTCATACTCTATTCCCGTGGTTTCCAGCCGTAGCACGGCAGATCCACAGCCGACACAAACGCTTTTTCTCTCCAACAATAGACCTTCCTCCTCAAAATTTCAACACACTTAACTTTGTCCTGGTCTAAGCCGGCGTGGCCGCTGGGCTTTCCAACTTTACTCTCCTTAACCCAGCTTTTCAGCATCACCTCAGCAGCGTAGCGTTCCAGCATTTTATTCAGTAGCATCGCGTCCTGTGCGGTTAATCCGCCATGAAAATAGGCGCAGTCCATGCAATAACGTTTCTTTCGTGGTTTAAAAGTCAATTCTGAGACGCCCCAACATTCTTTCCACCGTTCAAGCTTAAAAACCGCATGCTAAACAGAAACAAGCCTGGAACAGGTGATGTGAAGGAAAAGAATAGGTGTCTGTTTCGACATATTAACCGTGAGCAAACATGAAGCGCGGGTTTTACGATGTCACAGGTGAAATCCTTGAAGAAGCGTTAAGGAGCCCAAACGTAGCCCCAACCCGCATAATGGCCAGAACAAGCGCGACCTATCCGATGCTGAAGCCTATCGTAGCTGCTGGCCTGCTTGAGTTTCAAAAAGTGAGCAAGAGAAGGAACCGGTTGCGAATGACGGAGAAGGGCCGGCTTTTTCTACAACACTATAAAGTTCTCAAACAGTTATTTCCATGCCCTCTATGAATACCGCGTATATACGATGCACATGGTGAAACTATCCCGTCGAGGCCGTCAGCATAAGAAAAATGTGTACCAGTCGGCGCGAGCGCTGCTACGAGGACCCCCCCTCCCACCTACTGTTTATATGGTTTGCTTATACAGAATGTTTATACAGGGATGGTGATGTCGTGACTAAAAAGTTCATGGGGTTCAGGTTTGACCCGGAGCTCTACGCGAAGTTTAAGGAGTTAGCGAAAAACAACAGCTTAATGGTGACCGAAGCGTTTGAAAAGTTCATGGCAGCCTGTCTTCAGGTTGGAGCTGTGAAGTTTCCGGAGCCCGCTGTAGAGAAGCGCGATGTTGAAGCTGAAGTTCGCGTGCTGCTGGCTTGGTGGCGAAAAGGAGCCCACTGGATCTATGTGGGCAGCGGAGACGAACAGCAGAACGTTTCAGGCATGTTGTTACGGCTGCTTCCAAAAATAGAAGACGAAGCGTTGAGAGGAGAAATTGAGGAAGAACTGAAGAAGCGTTTCAAGAGTCATTGAAGCAGCATGCTTCGCAGGGCAGCCATCTTCTTAGGATCGGTGATTAGGTCGCTGTTTTCGCTCGTGTAGTCCGCTATCGCCTGGGCTTTGCACAGCTGCTCCAAACTGGTTGTACTCAACGTTTTTCCGCTGAAAGCCCTTGTAACATCGGTTAGATAATCAAGTGGATGCGTTACAACTTGCTCAGGTTGGATCGGCTCTGGGAGTTGAATCTTTCCTATCGCTTCACATTTTAGACGATAGTATTCTAATTGCAGATATGAATAACGCAGGACGCCTACGGTGAAAAGCGAAAATCCCATGACTATAACAATTTCATGTAACAAATCAGCTTCTGGGGCCATCCAGAAACTGTGTTCGCCAAAATGAATAACGCCGCCGATTGCGAAGAACACCATACCTATTAAAATTGGCAACCAAATCCCCCGTTGGCTTCTCCACATTTCAGGACTCTTGTGAAGCGCCATTAGTGTTTTCAAGGCGAAAGAACCTCCAAGCGCTCCTAAAAATAAGTAGAAAACTCCAAGGACGAGATGTGGCAACGTATACATCAAGTTTCCTCCAGATTTCCAGCAGGCGACAAGCAACAAAAATGAAATTGCCATTTAACGTATATGCGTTATGAAGAAGCAATACATATTCCAGCTAACGATTTGCACATCAGCCTTTGAGATTTAGACAACAAAATCAAGACATTAACAAGATGAACATCAAAAGAAGGGCTTGCCAACCATCGAAGAAGAGGAAGCTTAAGCTTTTTCTTAAATTTGCGTGAAATTGATCGTTGAGTAAGTTATAAAAAGTCTTTCTTCTTACATATTAAACTTAAATTTTCTAGAGTTTCACTTTTGTTAGACGTAATGTGTTCAAGAGCAACAGCATGGTTATTCCGTCATCGCCTGAGGCTACAGTAAACCACAGAGGGACAAAACCCATCAGACCCAGCGCACCCAAGAGCATCTTAACAACCAATGATGCGGCTATGTTTTGCTTAGCAATACTCATAGTCTTGTCGCTCAATTTCAACAAGTAAGGTATTTGAACCAATTCGTCATTCACCAGCACGACATCCGCTGACTCCAACGCAACATCTACGCCTCCACCACCCATAGCGATACCCACATCTGAAGCTGCCAGTGCTGGAGCGTCGTTAATGCCGTCTCCAACCATTGCTACCAAACCATGTTTGCCCTTCATTTCTTCGACGATTCTCAGTTTGTCCTCGGGAAAAAGCTCCGCATGTACTGTGTCGACATTCAATATTCCAGCAATTTCCCTTGCAATCTCAGATTTGTCCCCAGTTAACATAGCCGTACTGATTCCAGCTTTTTTCAAGGCATTAACCGCTTCAACTGCATCTTTTCTAACATCGTCAATTACGCAAATAGAAGCAGTTCCAGACTTTTCTACGGAGACGCATACAGAGGTATGTTTCTCGTTCTCATAGATTCCTTGTATCTGTTCGCAGTTGCAGCCGTATTCTTTCATTAGTTCCATATTGCCTACGGCCACGTGATTGCCATTAACGTAGCCCACAATCCCTTTACCAGGGACTTCTGTCACCTCAGTGACTTTGAGCTTACTGAGGTCTAGGTTCTTCTCTCTTGCTTCCTTTACGATAGCTTGAGCCACAGGATGGTTAGAGAATTGATCCAGTGCGGCTGCATACATCAATGCCTGCTCGTCAGACCTCTCGACAGACTTTATCACGTGAACCCCAGGCTTGCCCAGTGTTAGAGTGCCAGTCTTGTCGAATATGACTGTCTTGACTTTTGCCATTTTTTCAACGTAGATGCCGCCTTTGATGATGACGCCTCTTCTGGCGGCAACCGTTATTGCAGTAAAGACTGTCGCGGGAACGGATACTATGAAGGCACTTGGACAAGAAACCACTAAGAGTATCAGTGATCGGTACAGCCACGTTTGGAACGGTCCGCCAACAATTCTGGGCATGAATATTGCCGTAAACACGGCGAGCGCTATGACAATAGGCACATAAATTCTGGCAAACCTGTCAACTAACTTTTCGATAGACGCTTTTCTCTTCCTGGATTCTATGACAAGCTTAACAATCCTAGAAACCAGAGTATCCTCAGCCTTTTTGCTGATAGCTACTTTAAGGACGCCGTTCGTGCTCAATGTGCCAGCGTAGACACCGTCGCCTGTCTTTCTGAGTATAGGGAGGGATTCTCCCGTTACCAGAGACTGGTCTACATGCGAAAAGCCTTCAATAACGGTGCCATCTAGAGGAATTCTTTCACCGGATTTTACCAATATAGTTGTGCCTGGCGAAACTTCTTTAACACTCACGCTTCTTTCGACGCCATTGATTATGACCCTTGCTTTGTCCGGCATAAACTTCGACAGTTTCTCAACGGTCTTTCTGGCTCTGTCTTCAATGTAACCTTCGAAATACTCTGCCAAGGAATAGAGAAAAAGGATTGTTGCAGCTTCGAATAGAAAATCCAAATATGCCGCTCCCAGAGCGGCGACAGACATTAGAAATTCCACCGAGAATTCTCTTTCGACGACGAGCTTTTTTAGACCTATTATGCCGACGTATATTCCAATCGCGATTACTGATATATGGTAGATCAACCTCGATACGGACGCAGGTTCATTCAGCAACGGTATCGTGAAACCAAGTGGAACTCCTTGCAGCAGGAGATCCAACGAGCCCGAAATGAGGATGGTCAGACCCAATGCTGACGCAAGGAAAATCCAAATTCCTCTACCTTCATGACCTTCAAATTCTTCCGGTTCTGGTTTGCTAGTGCAGCTCATCCCAAATCACAATACAGCGCGTTCGGATAGCATATTAAAATAGTGCTAATGAGTCCGAAGCAAATATTAATAAGATAATAGCAAACGTGTAGCATGTTAATACTTGGCAGGTGAGCTTGATGACGGTGATAAGCATAACTCTCCCAAATGAACTTCTCACAAAGTTTGACGAGTTTATGAAAACGAGAGGGTACTACAGCCGATCAGAAGCTTTCCGAGATGCGATAAGAAGTCTTATCGCTGAGTCAGACGTAGCCAAAATGGAGACAGGAGAAGTTGCAGCCACAATGATGATTACATGTGATTATGCCAGAAGAGATGTTGACCTAAGGATGACTGAAGTCAGACACGAATTTGACGACGTGGTAGTGGAAAGCGTTCACAGACACATCGACGATAAATATTGCTTGGAGATTTTCATTGCACAGGGAAAAAATGAGCGAATCCTCGATCTGGTCGGAAGGGTCAGGGGAATGCGTGGTATTCAACAAGTCAAAGCTATGTTTATGTCATTGTAGAAGGTTCAAAATCGCACTAAGCACAATATGATTTAGAAGTGGTGACTGCGTTACCATGACTCATCACTGGGGATATATGGGTGCCATTTCTTCCGCTTTACTGTTTGGAATTGGGGCAACATTAAACAAAATAGTTCTAGCGGATGTACATCCAACTATTGTGGCTGGATTGATATACCTATTTGCAGGATTAGCTCTGTCTATAGTTCGATTCTCACCACTTCGTAATCGAGTCATGGCTGTTCTTGAAACACCTACTAAAACCGAAACTAAAATCAGCAGAAAAGACTTTGGCATACTTGCACTAGTTGTTCTTTCTGGCTCTACAATCGCTCCTCTTCTATTCCTTAACGGCCTCAATCAGACAACGGCAATAAATGCCTCTCTATTACAAAACACTGAGTCTTTGTTCACAGTGCTCATAGCACTTCTATTCTTGAAAGAGAAGGCATGTAGAAAAGATTGGGTCGGTATTCTCTTCCTATTCGTGGGGGTTTTGTTTTTAACGACTAATGGTGAATTCTATCGGGTGACCCTAACCAGTTTCTTTGGCAATGTGTTGATAGTAACAGCATGCGTATTCTGGGGTGTAGATAATAATCTGAGTAGATTCCTTAGCAAAAAGGAGGATCTTATTCTCATAACAGCTCTGAAATGCCTAGCAGGAGGAACGTTTCTGCTCTTGCTGTCCTGGGCGCTTGGTCTTAAGTTTCAAATTCCATTGTTTGCTTTTCCCTACTTGATATCTGCTGGAGCTTTTAGCATAGGCTTCTCGATTCTCTTCTTTTTGTTAGGTCTCAGAGAAATAGGTGCCATGAAAACAAGCGTCATATTCTCAACATCTTCACTTTTTGGAGCCGCATTCGCCTTCATAATGCTCAGAGAAAATTTTTCATTCATCCAATTATTAGCTGGTTTGGTTATGTTGTTAGGAGTTTACATTATTTATAAAAGGTAGCAACTGCAAACGTGAAAACCGATAATTTGAATCTCGACCTGGCTAGGTTTGTTGGTAGCCCGGGATAGGTTCAAATACCGGTTTAAAATATCGGAGTTGCTTAAGGTCGGCGCTCAGAAGCAAAGTGTTTGAGGGGTTCTGTTAACTCTAAGGGACTTATGTAGTTTTGCACAAGTTTGCTAACTATAGGACTTAACAGTCTTGGTCTTTTAGGCAGTATATCAGAGTTAAATTGTTAAACATATAGGTTAAGATATGTATCTGTGAAGGTCTTGAAGAATGAGTAAGAAACTGATAGCTTCAGGCATTGTTCTTATTATTCTAGGTATTCTCATAATCATGATTCCTAAACCAAACACAACTAACCTAGACACTTTGCTATCCATCACTGGACATGTGATAGGAATTGTTGGAATAATTTTAGCCGTAGTTGGTTTTGGCACAATTCTAGCAGACCGATTGTAGGCGCAACTATCAACCGATAAATTTACAGAACCTTAATCCAAAATGGATAGAAATTGCTTATCAACCGAAAATTTTCAAGACACAGAATTAACCTAAGACTTTACAGAACCAGTTACTGAAAATTTAGCGCGTGCGCGAAAATTCTTCAGATACTTTGCTCAAAGAGCTGCTCGTCGTCGCTTTGGATAACCTCGTAAGCATATTCTTCGCTTTTTTCCCATGGGCCCTCAGCGTATTTTTCAACCAGAGCTTTCTTCACCCTAACGATAACCTCTTTACTATCAGCCTTGCTAAATTTGGCAGATAGACCGTTGCCTTCGCGCACAATCACAGCGTCGTTTCCTATTACTGCCTTTATGCCGTCCGCCACGCATAGGAAGGGTTTGCTGCTTATTGTCTCCACCTCGCACTTCTCTGGTTTTTCGCCTAGAATTTTCTTCGCCCGCAAGCTCATTCTCATGCCAAGAACTAGGAAAGGCCCGAGATGTCCATGCAATCTAACCGCATCTTCCAACAGTTTTTTAGAAATAATCGTTTGCATCTATTTCTTCACGTCCTTCCTGTACACACCTCTAGTAACTAGGCCTGTAACCAAAGCTATACCAATAAAGCCTCCAACAACACCGCCAACCGCGTGCAACCCAGCCCAGCCAAGGACTCCACCCCATTTAGCTAAGGCTGGTGCCGCCATGAAGAACGTGCCTATGATCAGGCCTGCCACTGCTGCTGACAGCACTGAAATGGAGAGCATTGAGACTGTAGTGAATGATAGTTTTTTGAAGCACCTGTCATACCCTATGAGCTTTGCTGTTATGTCAAAGACTATGCTGGCTGCCGTAAAACCTAGAAAGTGAACCCCGCCGGGATTGAATATGAAGTTTATGACTGTTGCAATGAGCCCAACCAGAGTCGCCGCTCCAAGTTTTCTAACCCACCAAATAGTGAGAGAAAGCACTGCAAAGCCAATCATGTCGCAGAGGATCGGCAGCCCGAACATCCTGAACACGATAGGAGAAAAGATGGAGTTTAGCACGCCCCAAAGGGCGGAAAACAAGGCTATGGCCGCTATTTCCCGACTGCTATAGCATGGCACAATGTTCCTCCAGTGTTACGAACTGATAAAATCGTAACATCAACTATAAAAGCCTTCTGCAACTGACAATTCATTCGACAAGGTGATCGATTGCCTCAGAAAATGAAGGTGACAAGATTCAGTGTTTCACTTCCGCCGCCTCTGCTGAAAAGACTAGATGAAGCTTGGAAAAGCATGCAGTACGAGGACCGTTCCAAGGCAATTCATGATGCGGTAAGGAGCTTTATCAGCGAATTTGAGTGGATGCAAAAGGACAATGGACAGATAACGGGCGCTGTCCTTGTACTCTACTATCTGGATAAACCCGGTCTCTTGGATGAAATCGCGAGAGTCCAGCATCAATTCAGGAACGTGATTTCTTCAACCACACACCTCCACTTAGAAGAGAACAAGTGTCTTGAAATGATTGCCGTTAGGGAAAATACTCAAGAAGTAAGAAGTCTCACTCAGATTCTCATGGCTAAGAAAGGGGTAAAGCAGGTGAAAGTTGCTGCTCTGGCACTATGAACACAAACCAGAATTCCTCTGATAGTCTTCCATAAGCTAATTGAACATCAGAAGCGTGGACTCGAACCCATTTGGGTATAGGGACGTAGAAGCCTGAACCCTCATAGGCACTAGTCCAACCGAGATGTTTTCTTTGTATTTTTAGCGGATGCCTTGCGAGGTTGGACAGTTTAATTTCTCGTTTTGATGTATGCGTCAATGTCTTAAGGGAAAACGCGCGCTTTAGGCCAAAACCGATAATTTAAACCGAGATTTACACTTATTCCCCAGCGCCATCCTATTGTCAACTTTGAAAGAGAGACGTACTGAGATATCTTTCTCCAGAATCGGGTAGAACTGCAACTATCGCCTTGTCTTTACCTAGTTCTTTCGCTTTTTTTAGTGCAACGTAAAGAATCGCTCCGGCACTCATACCAATGAGCAGTCCTTCTTCTCTCGCTGCTCTTCGTGCAACTTCGAAGGTTTCGGATACCTCCTCCTCGGAAATTTCCACAATTTCGTCGAAGCATTCTCTTCTGTATAGCTGTGTAGGATAGGGTTCCTTGGGATTTCTTAATCCTTGAATACTAGTGCCTAACTTTGGCATCACGCCAACAATTTTTATGTTTGGACTGTACTTCTTAACACGTAGGGAAGTGCCTACGCCTGTTCCGGCTGTTCCAACACCAACCACAATCATATCTAATCGCCCCTTTGTTTGTTTTAGAATTTCTTTGCTTGTTGTCTGGTAATGTGCCAATATATTTGCAGGGTCTTTGAATTGGTCTATGTCAATATATTCTTGAGGATGCTGTTTCAATAGTCTTTGCTTGAGTTCTATAGCTCCGCCTGTTCCTTTCTCTCCCGGCGATAGAATTAGTTCAGCTCCATATGCTTTTATTATCTTTCTTCTCTCTATACTGACAGACTCGGGCATTATGATGGTGATTTTGTAGCCTTTTGCTGCAGCAATCATGGCAAGGGCGATTCCTGTATTCCCTGAGGTGGCTTCCAATATTTTTTTCTCTTTAGTCAGTTTTCCAGCTGCCTCGGCGTACTCTATTAGGTACAACGCCATTCTATCTTTCACAGAACCTCCAATGTTGTACCATTCAAGTTTTGCATAGATTGTTGCATCGGTTGATTCAGTGAGCCTATTTATTCTCACTAGGGGAGTTTTACCGATAAGTTCGGTAATGCTCTCAGCTACAATCATTTATATTGCCTCTCAATTTTTCCAAAGGAATATTAACTCTTTTTTCAATAGCTGAAATGTGCTTAAGAGTGTTGCATATTCTTATTATATGTTCAGAGGTTTTGGGCGGAAGTTTCTTCCTACTTAAGCCAGCTTCTAACACATCTTTTTTTGTCACCCGTTCGCCATTTCTCCAAGCTTGTACTTCGATATCTGGTGAACTATAATCAACGAAAGTAACAGGAACTTTAGTGCACCCTAGTTCTCTTAAGGCATTAAATCTGTGTTCACCGTCAAGGATTATATTCGTGTTTTTGTCAACCGCTATCGCAAACTTCAGGATTTTGTCTGATTCGATTTCTTTCTTCAACTCTTTTAGATGGGCTGGGTCAACCTCTTCATGTTGTTTCAGCACGCCCAATTGAATAAGCTGCGTATCGAGTCGTATTTTAGATTCGGGAAGATTCCAATGTGGGCGAGTCACTGAGGAACCTCATTTAACAGCGTTAAGTAATTTAACAGCGTTAAAAATATAAACTTGACGGATCACAGTAACTAGAGGAACGAGAATGAAACCGCCATGCATGATCGTAGTTCAATACATCCTACCAACAATAAGAGTGCTAATAATGAAGGATCTTATCCAAAAACATAACATACGAAAGATCGACGCATCCAAAAAAATGGAATTAACCCCTGCCGCAATAACCCAATACATGAAATGCAAGAGAGGAAAAGCCTTCGCAGACGAAATAATCAAATCTGAAAAAACCATGAAAATCATCTCAGATCTCGCAGAGGCTCTAGCAAAAGACAACATCCCAGCAGAGAACACAATAGACAAACTATGTGAAGCGTGTAGCACAATCAGAGCTGAAGGAATAATTTGCGGATTACATAAAGAAAAACTTCCGGCCTTGAAAGAATGTACATGTGCTATATGCGAGCGCTCTGTTTGCTGAGAGGATCAATTCAACCAAACGAAATCAAAACAAAATGGATTTGATCAGGTAAGCACCGAGAATTTAAACATGGATCTAAACTTAGCCCCCCGCACTTTTTTTTTAACGAACCCTCACTTTTTACGTAGGGTTTGTTGATATTAGTTAATCATTTTAGTGGCTGAGTGATATAATACTTATTTAATGGTGCATTCATAATGGGACGAATGCGAAAGGGTGCGGTTCAGATTAGATTTGAGATTTTGGAGTTCCTGTTTTTTAATAGTAAGCCTCAACTCCGCACCTATGTTTGGCGAAGGGCAACCAGTCTTTCCTACGACGATTTTCTTAAGCACTTAGCCTATCTAAAGGAAAGGGCGCTCATTAAAGAAACCGAAGATGGATACTGTTCTTTAACCGAGGAAGGGAGGAGAATCTATATTGAGTTGCGTAAGTCTTTACCATCAATTTTGTAGAGTTTTCAATTACACTTTTGGTGCATCACCTATATCAATGACTATAATAAAAATAACTATATGAAGGAAAGAAGATGACCGAAGAAAAACAGGGGAAAACTTATCCAATAAAGTCGTTGCATGACTTCCTCTCCGAGTTGGATAGAGAATGGAGCAAGTTTAGGACAGGATCTTTAGTAGCCATGATTGCCTCAGGTGTCCTGCTGGTGTTTTTTGTTTTACGCTTCTTACTGCTTGCATTAAAACGCCTAGACATCATTGATGTTACGGTTTTAGTGTTTGTTGCGATATTTCTCATCTATAGTATATATGCCACGTTTGCGCAATACCGATTCTTTAACAGATGGGAACGCCGCATGGGCCTTCTTCTCCACCTTGAGGAAGAGTTGATGGGTGAAAAACTTGGGGAATAACCTTTAGATAATTAGAACAGCTTATATTGTTTTTTAGTGTACATTTTTGGTGCATATCTCAAATGCGTCGTCTTTTTTAAAAGGGAAGCCCAAAAACTGCTTAGAGAACATAAAAGGAGCTGGAAAAATGAAGAAAGTGAAAGTTGCCGTCTGCTTTGCTTTGCTGCTAGCCATTCCGTTGTTCTCTGCAGCCGAAGCAACCACATACGTGAAGGTCGCTGGAGGAAAAGGCTACATCGAAAAATTCAGTGGAACAACAGACATTTTCGGAGGCGGAGATTACATGGGAATACGCTTTATGCGGCAAGCCCCTGGCAAAACAGCATACATTGAAGACGCCATGTTTGCAGTGATTTGGGGAACCGAAAATCAATCTGAACCAAACTCCATTGTAATCTACAGCGAAATAACAAGGTATCTAGGAGCAGGGAAGGTATATGACAAAAACGGCGGATTGGTGGCTAACCGCTACCCTATAGTGGTCAAGACCATCTGGGTTCAAAAACTCGAGGACATCTTTGAATACTATGACGCCGACAACGATGAGGTCTGCAACTACAGCCGCGACTACACAGGATTGCATTACAGTGACTACTTGTGGCATGAACCAGTCTACAAGAAGGTATCCCTAAGCACAGCATGGACAAAGAGCCCTGTAAACGAAACGTTAGACGCCGAAGGAAAGCAAGGCTCATGGGCTTTCTCCCTCACCGCTGAAAATCTACCATACATAGACATTGGACTAACAAACACCACAGGCGATGGGATTCTAAACAGGTTGACATTCACGTTCCATCTTGAGGCGCAGCTAGTCAACGTCACTGCAGCTGTACCAATCTTTAACATAACAGTGGATGCGGCGAACGGCTACAAGGTAATCGACTCAGAGAAGGTTGAAGTCAAGGAGTTCAACGGAACCCGAATCGACTACGGAGTGAAGTACGACCATGAAATCTTGGGATGGGACCTCGATGCAAAAAACCCAAACCCGCGACTCCTACTTGAGTGGCACGCCGTAGTTGGAAACTTTGTACCGACTGGCGTAGCTGAATGGATAAAAGAGGAACTGCTTTCGAGGATAAGTGGCGGAACAGGAGACGTGGTTGCAGAAACTGCCAACGGAAACATGACGCTTAGCGAGGCAAACGCAAATGACACGAGTTCAAAACCAACGTTGCATACAATATTGAAGCCAGCGAGGCTCCACCTGATGGATGACTGGCAGAGAATAGGCAGCCTAACATGGATAACAACCGTGAACGTGACAAAAGGCGAGGGTGAAGACCCCGTGACACTAAACATGACAGCCCAGGTACAAGGACACAAGAAGATCTCGGTTCAGCTGCCAAGAGGAATCTATGTTGGCTTTGCAATGCTGGCTGGGTTCAGCTATCCAGCAGGCTACAGAATCTACCATGATCCACAAGTAACAGTAGGCACGAACATAATGGACATCTCAGAAATAACGGCTGGGCCTACTCTTTACGCCTACCTACCATATATCGTAGCAGCCGTCATAGCAGCCGCAGCTGCAGTCGGCACCATAGCAATACTAAAACGAAGGAGATAAACTCCCTCTTTTTTCTCTATTATCTCTAATTTCATTTTTGGTGCATCTCCTTTTTAAACAAGCTTTATTGTTAGTCGTGTGGAAATTAGCGAGGAAAAGGTTGTTGAATGTCTGCAATTGCTATGACTTGGAGGAATTTAAGTAGACGCAAATTAAGAGTAGGCTTGACCGTTGCAGGAATCGCGGTCGGCGTAGCCCTAATCTTAGTTTTGCTTTCATTGGTTGCAGGGATCGATGCGCAGGTTAGAGCGTCTATTCGCGCTTTAGGAGGAGCTGACGTAATCGTCTACAACGCTACAATCACAAATCCAAGGGAAGCTTTTATTTTAGGGAGTTCGGCTGTTTTGAACGAATCGACTGTTGAAACTGTTGCTAAGCTTCCTAACGTACATGCGGTTTCCCCTCAACTCACAGAAGTTGTGATCGTGAATGAAACACTGGCTCCCATCTGGGGTATAGATGTAAGAACCTTCAACGAAACGGCGGGAGGTCTTAACATAATTGATGGCAAAATGATTGGTGAAAATGATAACAATACTGCAGTACTGGGTAAAAGCCTCTTCGACCTCTTCAACATGTCGATCGGGCAGTCCGTGTTCGTTCGTGCCCGTCCGCTTCATCACAATAATAATGTAACATTAACTGTGGTTGGGGTTTATGAAACTGGAGTGTTCTTAACAGACCGAGGTCTCTATATCCCTCTCACTGTAGCTCAAAACCTTACCGACAGCCCTGACTTCGTCACTTCAATCCTCGTGAAAGCAGATAGCCCAGACAATGTAGAAGCTGTTTCTTCAGAAATCGCAACTCTTTTTCCTGACATGCGTGTTCTTACGTTGTCCAATGTTGTAGCTCAAGCCTCTCAGCTGTTGAACATGCTGACCATGTTTTTCGGAACTTTGGGAATCGTGGCTTTAGTTGCCGGAAGTTTTGGAGTCGTAAATACAATGATAATATCTGTTATGGAGCGTACAAGAGAAATTGGAACGCTAAAGGCTATCGGAGCTAAGAATTCCACAGTGTTAAAAATCTTTGTTCTTGAAGCTTTGCTTCTTGGATGTTTAGGCGGAGGTATCGGAATAATAGTTGGCAGTGCATCTTCCTTCTTCATTTCAGAGTTTTCGGTTAGGATATTGCCAGCAGTTCCAGTTGGCAAAGGAATAACAACCAATGTGTCTCCTCTCCTTACACTATCAAATGTTGTTCTTAGTTTTGTGTTAGGTCTGGTAACAGGAGTTTTTGCTGGGATATATCCTGCATGGCGAGCAGCTCATATGAAGCCTGTGGAAGCGTTAAGACATGGCTGAAAACATAGTTGAAACTGTAAAATTGACCAAAGTTTATAGAAAGGGAAAACTCGAGATAACCGCACTTCGAGATGCAAACCTGAGTATCTCCAAGGGCGACATTGTTTGCGTGATGGGGCCTTCGGGTTCCGGCAAAACAACGCTCTTAAACATGATCGGCGGCTTAGACAGACCTACAAGGGGCGCAGTCTTGGTGGATGGAGTTGACATCACTAGGCTCAACGAGTCTCAGCTCGCCAGCTACAGGCTAGAAAAGATAGGTTTCATCTTCCAATTCTACAACCTATTCCCAGTCCTAACAGCCTTCGAAAACGTGGAGCTACCTTTAGCACTAGCGAGAAAATCGAAAAAAGAAAGGAAAAAGAAAGTTCGCCAACTTTTGGAAACAGTTGGCATAAGTGAAAGAGCAAATCACAAGCCAGACGAACTTAGCGGAGGCGAACAGCAAAGAATAGCGATTGCCCGTGCATTGGCAAACGATCCTGCCCTAATTCTCGCTGACGAGCCAACTGGAGACCTCGATTCTGAGAACGCCACAATGTTCATGAATCTCGTAAAGGATTTAAACCAAAATTACTCTCAAACCTTTCTAATCGTCACACATGACCCTTTGGTAGTGCAAGAATGTAGCCAAATCTATATGATCAGAGACGGTAAACTGGAAAAATCCAAGGGATAAAACAATTCGCCGAGAATTTAAACCGAAGTTTAAACCTAATCCCTTCACACCATCACTGAACCTAGAATTTGAACATCTACCTGACTAGGATTCTATGGTAGCCCGGGATAGGTTCAAATATCGGTTTAAATTATCGGAGTTAAAACTCGGTTCTCTTTCCTTTAAGGAAATATCTCAAGATTGACCTTAAAAGAAAATTTTGACTCCCATTTCGCGAGTTTCTATCAGTAGAATGAATGTAAGTTATTCTCTGCAAAAGGAATTTAAACTGCGCAAACCATGATAAAATTTGGCGAGTGTGTCGATGACCTCGGAAACGCGTCAGCTTCGTGTTTATTCAGCTGGAGCTGTTGCCCCGCCTCTTCGAGATGCCATTAACATTTTTGAGAACAGGTTTGGAGTACGCTGCGATTTGACAGTGGGTAAGCCAAGTAACCTTTTGGCAGCAATAGCAGCATCTAAGCACGGTGATGTCATCTCGTGTGGAGCTGAATACATTTTGGACGAAGCAGAAGACCGTGGATTAGTCGTTAAAGGTTCAAGGCGTAGTCTGGGTTTTAGAAGGTCTGTCATAATTGTTCCACTTGGAAACACTGCAAAGATTACTTCTCTTGACGACTTGTGTCGAGAGGGTGTTCGAATAGGGATAGCTGTTGATGGATGCTTAAAGGGCGTGTGGGATGATATCGCGAGTAAGGCGGGATTAACTGACCAAATTCGGCGAAATATTACTCATCATGCAGATGCATGTGGTTCTCTCATGGGCTTGATTCATTCTGACAAGGTTGATGCCATATTTGGCTGGAATGCATTCCAAGGCGTCTGGCCAGACACTTGCGAAGTGATCGAGTTACCTCCTGAGCTCCAAGTCTTTAGAAGCACGGTAGTGGCCATGGTTTCTTACACTAAAGATGCCGCTTTGTCTCAGAAATTTATCAATTTCCTAACTACAGATGAAGTGAGAAAGATTTATGCTGACTACGGCTGGGTTCATAAACGAGAGTAATTTGACAAATATCGCACCACCTACATGATTGGTGGCCTGACTTCAAATGAAACGATGGAGATATTTTTTTCGATTAAGTTCATTGTATATGAAGTTTTTGAGCTCTACTTCCTTAAAGTAGGCATCTCACTCGCAGATGCGAATACGGGAAGTTTTGTTCCCCTGGAGACATTGCCACGAGCGAAGTCCAGGAAAACATATCGAGCGCTTTCGGTGGTGAAAAAGCCTCAAACAAATTGGAGGTATTGAAGCGGTGCGTTCTGCACAGTGTAAGCCATGAATTCTGGACGCAAGGCATTTGCAAGCTTCTAAAAATCTCCAATTTGTTTAATCATACTCTGGAATTAACTCTCGTAAAGTGATAGATAACTTTATAACGACATATTTAAATACTTAAATATGTTATATCTTGCCATCTCACGGTTGGTTTCACTAAATGGCCTCGGTACCTAAGGTAAGTGTCAAAGAAACGCTCGCGCGATTAATTGAGTCTGGAAGGTGCCAAGCTGTAGAGGCGCCAGAATACGCTGCCGAACTTAGACGTTTGGCTGAAGAGGTTGCTGATGCACAAGTGGCTGATAGGCAGAGTAGGCTTTTCAAGGCGTTAGCCGACGAGACCAGACTGAGAATTCTAAGGCTTCTGGAAGTCAGGGAGATGTGCGTCTGCGAGGTTATGGTTGCGCTTGATTTGACCCAGCCGACTGCGTCTCATCACTTGGGATTGTTAGAAAACGCCGGGTTGGTGAAAGACCGGAAAGAAGGGAAGTGGGTTTTTTACAGCATAGCGTGTCCCAAGCTGATTGAGACTATGCACAAATTGAACATTTTGTGAGAGGGAAAAAGCTTTGGCTTGCGCACAAGCATCTGCGTCGACGAGAAAGGCAACCCTTGGGCTGTTTGAAAAATACTTGACTCTTTGGATAGCAATATGCATAGTTGGGGGTTTGCTTGTTGGAAGATTTCTGCCCCAGTTCGGCGAGTTTATGGATTCGCTAAAATTTAGGCAGTTGTCGATTCCAATAGGCGTTCTCCTATTCTTCATGATGTACCCAACGGTCGTGGGAATAAGATTCAGTGACATAAGAAAGGCAGCAGCCAGACCTAAACCGTTGCTTGTCACAATCATTGCGAACTGGGTGATAGCTCCGCTTTTGATGACGTTTTACGCGAACACTATCCTAGCTGGGCACCCGCAGTACATTGCAGGAGTCATACTTTTGGGTCTTTCTCCTTGCACAGCTATGGTTATGTGGTGGATGTTCCTCGCCAAAGGCGACATGGCACAGGGCCTCATTAACACCGCAGTTAATGCTTTGCTAATGCTCGTTCTGTACGCTCCGCTCGCAGGCTTATACTTAGGCGTGAGTAGCATACCCGTGCCGTGGGACCTTATTGCAATCAGCGTTATGATTTTCATAGCACTGCCAGTGGCAGCAGGCGCGATTTCTCGAAAGCTAATATTAACCAAAAAAGGAGAGGGCTGGTTCAACAACACTTACAATCCCATTGTAGGCAAGATATCCATCGTTGCATTGCTGACAACTTTGATAGTTTTGTTCTCCTTTGAAGGGCAAACTATTCTCAATAACCCTCTTCTTGTCGCTTATCTTGCTGCGCCAAACCTGATGCACTATGCTACGATGATTACGTGGACTTATCTCCTCGGATATTTTGCGGGTTGGACCTATGAAACCGCGATTGACACCACCCTCATAGGATCCAGCAGCCACTTCGAAGTCGCCATAGCAGTCGCCACAACTCTTTACGGCATAGGATCGGGTGCCGCCTTGGCAACGGTCATAGGACCCCTAATGGAAGTACCACTAATGCTGTCTCTCGTAAAACTCGGCCTCCGAACAAGCCACTACTTTCCAAGGAAGAAATCCAACAAGAAAGGGGAGGAAATTCAATGAAAGAAGATTTAGAAGAGAAAGGTGAAGAATGCGAACACGAATGGGAAGCTATAGGCAGAGATTCCACAGGAAGCCATTTGGAACTGCGATGCAAAAAATGTGGAAAAAAGAGAGAAATTCCCCTCTTTCCATAATTGGTTAGGAGATGGGAGCGCGAAGAAAGTTCTTTTTGTTTGTGTTGAGAATGCAGGTCGAAGCCAAATGGCAGAGGGGTTTGCGAATTATTATGGAAAAGGAAAACTGGTCGCCTCAAGCGCCGGCGTTATGTTGGCGGACAAGGTCAATCCTGTAGTGGTTGAAGTTATGAAGGAGAAGGGAATCGACATATCCATGAATAAACCCAAACTGCTCACGACGAATATGGCTGAAGAAGCCGACTTGATCATAACAATGGGATGCAGCGTCGAAAAGTTCTGTCCTGCTCCGCTTCTCAAGAACGTGATAGACTGGGGATTAGAAGACCCGAAAGGTAAGCCAATAGAAGAAGTCCGAAAAATAAGAGACGAAATAGAGACGAAGATCCTGAAACTGATTGCCGAAATTTAAGCAGTGCGCTTCGAAATCGTGGAAACCATGAAAAGATCAATGGTGTAACCTTTCGATTTTTTTAATGCTATTCGATTTTTCTTTGGAGCACTTTAGCCGCTATCACCAATAGCGCAAAAGAGAATAGAGCCAGAACGAGAATGTCGAGCAAGTAGGTGGTTATGGGCGCGGAATCATTTATGGAAATCCTCAAAGCCTCAACAGAATACGTGAGAGGCAACAAGCGAGCAATAATCCCAAGTTGAGCCGGCATGAGTTCTAATGGAACGAAAGTTCCAGAGAGAAAAGCCATGGGAAATCTGAGGAAATTAGATAGCATTTGAGCCTCAGGAACCCACTTTGCGTAGGCAGAAACCAAAGCACCAAGCGCTGAAAAAGCCAATGCAGAAAAGGCAATGGCGAAAAGAACCAGCACGGGATTCGCTATGGTGGTTCCAGAAAAAACCGCCAATGGAACAAGGATAGCAATTGCAAGAACTAAGCCGAAGAAAAGGCCTGCCAGCGCTTTTCCAAAAAGTATGGTGAAAAAGGAAACTGGTGCAACGAGTAGTCTTTCAAATGTTCCAGTCTGCTTCTCGAGAACAACTGCCACGGCTTCAATAGATGTGGTTGCGAACAAAATTACAAGTGAAGTTAACCCTGAGACAATCAGTGCTGAGTTGATCTGACCAGCAATCGAGAATGCAAGGAATAATGAGACAGGCATTAAGAAACCATAAGTGAAGTTTGGAGCTTTAAAATAATAGACCTTAGCATCTTTTTTGGCGATATAAAATGCTTTTACGAAACCATCAATTAACTTGCCTGCCACATCTGCCATTGTCATAATTCCTTCCTCCAATGCCTTCAGTGAAGAGTTCTTTCAAGCACTAACACCCCTATTGCAAAAAAGATGATAGAGAATAATATCAGAGCCATCGTATTTACAAGAAAAGCTTGAACAACTATATGGCCTGTTATCGCCTGCTGCAACATGTCAACCGCATACGTGAGTGGAAGAAAATGGGCTACGATCTGAAGAAAGTTCGGCATTGCAGTGACAGTAATGAGCACTCCGCCCAAGAAGACCATGGCGACGCGAAGAAGGGTTGCAGGAGGCATAGCTTCTGGTATATCGCGGAAGGGTGCTGAGATGCACACGCCTAAAGCTGAGAATGTAAAAGCTGAGAGTAGGATTCCAAAAGCGAAGAGAAATGGATTGGCAACAGCAGCTCCAGAGAATGGCAAGATAATCAACACGTATCCTATGGACAGAACCATGCCAAAAAAGAATCCTGCTAATGCCTTGCCAATTACTATTGTAGTCAGCGAGATTGGAGCGACCAGCAACCTTTCGAAGGTTCCCTTTGCTCTTTCCAAGGGCAATGCGACAGATTCAATCGCTCCAGCGCCAAAAAGTGCAGCCATCGTCACAAGGCCAGGTATGGTTGAGGCAATTTCGGTGGTTCTTCCAACGGAGAAAGCCAAATAAATGATCGCTGGAAGGAGAAGGCCGAAGGTGATGTTTGGCCATTTGAAAAAGTATATCTTTGCATCCTTTTCAGCTACGTGAACTGCTTTCACTAGGTTTTCTTTAAATGCGTTAGCCAAAGCTTTCACTCTTCTCTCTTTTTGATCGGCTCCTTTTCTGCTGTCATGACTTCTGGGCTCAGACCTGTGAGTTTAACAAAGGCATCTTCTAAGCTGGGTTTCAATGTGTTAATCGATATGATCTTTAGACTGTTTTTCCGAGCGAAATCAACGAGAGATGGGATCACTTCGGAGGCGTCATCAACATAAAGCCTAAACTTATCACCGAGCCTTGAAACGTCATTCACACAGCTCAAGCCTTTAAGCTCATCATTTAGGTCTCGAGATGGACTGAAGGAAATTTCAATGATGTGGCGCTCTTCCATTGAAGCTTTGAGTTTTTCGGGATTGTCTACTACGACTATTCTGCCTTGGTTGATTATGGCGGCACGCTGGCAGAGTTGGTCAGCTTCTTCAATGTAGTGCGTGGTGAGAAAAATGGTTGCTCCACTATCGTTCAGCTCTTTTATAAGATTTCGAATCATTCTTGAGCTTTGAACATCGAGACCAGTAGTCGGCTCGTCCAAAAATAGCATTTTAGGTTTATGGATCAAGGCGGCAGCTATCGTTAGGCGCCTTTTCATTCCCCTTGAAAAACTGGCAACACGGTCCTTGCGTCGCTCATAAAGTCCAAAGAGTTCCAGAAGTTCTTTCGCCCTTTTTTCTCGCTCAATTTTGGGTACGCTGTAAAGTTGAGCCGCAAAAATGAGGTTATTCCAAGCGCTCATTTCGTCATAGATGTTGGAGACTTCGGGCACAACTCCCATCTGTTGTTTCGCTTTAATGGATTCATGAGTGATTTCGTAGCTGGCAACTGTGGCGGTGCCAGAAGTGGGTTTTGTCTGTCCGGTAAGCATGCGTATCGTGGTGGTTTTTCCAGCACCGTTTGGACCTAACAGCCCAAAAATCTCCCCTTCAAATACCTCCAAACCTATATGGTCAACGGCTAAGATGTCATGATACTGCTTAGTCAAGCCTTGCGCTTTTATGGCAACTTTCATGTTCTTTTTCTCCTTTGAACAAGACCGTCATGAACAACTTGCTCGTGTTATGTCCTACTCCTTACGCTGATTCATTATATGAAAGCGTATACCCAAGAACAGGAATATTGCGGTGTAGAAAGTTAGGATTGCCATGTTCACAAGTGGGCCGAAGAAAGTCCCTCCGCCTAACGAGTATCTGGCAAGTTCAACAGTGTGAGTCAGAGGCGACAGCATAGACACCACCTGCATCCATGGTGGCAACTCAGCGATAGGTGTGAAGACCCCGCTGATGAAGAGCAGAGGTATGCGAACGAAGTTGAGGGGCATCATCACCTGCCCAACAGTCTGACCAGGGATTGAGGCAAACATGATTCCCAAAGCTGAGAAAGCGAGGGTTGACAATGCAAAGCACGCGATGATAGCCCCTATGTTCACTATCTGGGTGCCGAAGAAAGCAATGCCAACCAACACAGGGATGATGGAAATTCCGGTGCCGTAGATGATTCCGCCAAGAGTTTTGCCCATAAGGATGGTGAGGAGGGAAACGGGGGATGTCAGAAACCTATCGAAGGTTTGGTCGGCACGTTCGATCGGAATGACTACGGGGCCTATAGATGAGGAGGCAAAGAAAAGTGTCTGGGAGACAAGGATTGGGATCTGCGTTGCCAGTGGTACATTCCTCCCGACGGAAAAGGACAGAAAGAGCGCGAAGGGAAACAGGATTCCAAACATTATCGATGGAGGCTGCGTATAGTAGGTCCGCATATCCTTGGCGGCGATTGCCCAAGCTACTCGTATCTCTCTACCAAGATGGCTTGAGTGCATGTCTTTCATTACCATCCCTTCATCACAGTCATCTTTTTTGCTCCTCATGACCCATCTCTTCATGTTCCTCTTCTGCTGTCGCAGGCCTGATGCCCGTCAACTTCACGAACACATCCTCTAAGCTCGGACCCACAGTGTTGACAGTGATGAGTTTGAGGTTGTTGTTCTGAGCATAATTCCATGTGGAGGCTAGTACGCTGCTCGGATCGCGGGTGAAGAGTCTAAACTTGTCGCCTTCCTTCACCGCCTCGTTCACCAGGGGAAGCCGCCCCAACTCCTTCAGAGCGTTTTCAGGTGTGGTCTCAAACGCTACCTCCACGGACTGCAGGCTCTCTACAGTCCTCTTGAGCTTTTCGGGAGTGTCGATGGCTGCTATTTTGCCGCGGTTGATGATCGCAACCCGGTCGCACATCTGACTCGCCTCTTCTATATTATGAGTTGTGAGGAAAATTGTTAGACCCTGCTGATTCAGCTTCCGAATCAAGTCACGTATGATGAGGACGCTCTGCACATCCAGCCCTGAAGTGGGTTCGTCGAGGAAGAGAATGCGTGAACGATTCATCAAGGCCATAGCGATGCAGATGCGCCGTTTCATGCCTCTGGAAAAACCCTTGACCTTCTCTTTGCGTCGCTCATAGAGCCCAAACATTTTGAGGAGTTCCTCGGCCCGGCTCTCACGCTTCATCTTGGGCATATCGTAGAGCTTCCCGGTGAAAATGAGGTTGTCCCAAGCGGAGAGATCTTTGTAGACGTTGCTCACATCTGGGACAATCCCCATCTGCTCCTTAGCTTCTACTGGTTGACGTCGAATATCGTAGCCCATGATTGTGGCTGTTCCTTCAGAGGGGATGGAGATCCCAGTCAGCATCCGTATCGTAGTCGTCTTCCCTGCCCCATTAGGGCCCAAGAAACCGAAGATTTCTCCCTTCTTTACCTCGAAGCTTACATGGTCGACTGCACAAAGGTCGCCATAGTATTTTGTTAAATTTGAGACTTCAATGGCGCTTTCTGTTGGCATAATCTGAACCTCATTCTGCTTTGGAAAATTCTTTGTAATCTATAGCTTCTTCCCACTCGCCTATACATCCGCCTTTTGGAATAAGAATGATTGTCGTTCCTTCAGGGAGTTCTTTCTTTGGGTTGTCTCTTACATTCAGGAATTGGGTGGTTTCTGTATGTGCTGTTACTGCTACTTGTTTATAGAATCTGTTTTCAATAGGGTTATAGATCATGTGAAGGAGGCTTCGATACTCTGGCAGTGGGAACCCTCCTTTGTTGTTTATCAGTTTGTCCACTTCGCCTATTGCGTCAACAAGGTTGGCTTTGTCATTGAGTGGGAGGTCCAGTTCTCTACCTATGACTTTATTAATTGAAGGTTCGTGAATAACCAGCTTTACTCTCTTCATCTCCATCCCAGTTTGAACTTTCGTTTTGCGGCTTCAACCAAGCCTATGGGTCCAGTCATCATTACATCACCAGCTGGAGCTGCAAAGTGAACAGGAAATTTAGTTTTGGCCAATATGTTTCTATTTGGCCCTGTTGTCGTAACTATCTCTATTTTGGAGAAAGACGTGGGCTTTGACAGAAAGAATAAACCGTGACCGTTGTCTTTGAACACTTCTTCATCGGAAAGTCTCCCATCCGCAAAATTGACTAAAAGCTGTTCGAGCTTTTGTGGATTCAGCAATCGTGTATGGTGCGCCATCACTCCAACAATGTTTCTCTCCGACATTATTGCAGCCATAGTGTGTCCGTTGCCCACGTTAACGGCGAGGACAGGATTAGCCTTCTCTACAGACTTATCCTTTAAACATCCGAGTATGGCGTCGGGGGAGGTATCCATGAGTAAAACCTTTGCTTTGGGCAGTTGCCTCCTTGAAGCTTGAGCCGCAGACTTCATTCTTAGAAAATATGGCGGAATATCCTCCTCTTCAAAAGCCAAGTTTTCGGGTTTAGGGTTTCTTTTCAAAAGTTCTCTCATCTTCTGAATGCGAAACCTTCTATTGCTCATTCCCTTGGGGAAAACTCCGTGGTCTTGAACTGCCACAGCCACGACATCAACATCGAAAAGGGTTTCGCCAAACTCTGTTAAGAATGTTTGAAGTTGCCGGAGGTTTACCTCTTCGATTGTCAAGATTTCTCCTTTGAAACCCGTGGGCTCTTTTTCTCCTGTGACAACTTGAATCCCGAGTTCCTTAACTTGGTCAAGGTCATTTCTTACGGTGTAAGCGGCGTTTTTCGTCATTATGACTTGAAGTCTTTTTTCAACGTGCTCTCTCAAGGCGACGGAAAAAGCTCCCCCGCCTATTATGTCACCTTTTATGAAAATGTCCTTGCATAGGTTGGTGGCTTCTCTGACCCTTGCTGCGAAAACTTGGGAAGGCGCGGGTAAGACCATTTTAACGCAGTTTTCGATGTTCTTCTTTTGGTCGTCGTAAAGGAGGACATCTTCGGTGCCAGCCCCTATGTCTATTGCCAAGATTTTCATTTATTCTCTTTCCTTTAAGTGAAGGCATCTTCTGTAATAAAAAGGGAGAGAGCAGTGTCCAGTCGGAGACGGTTTAGACTGTTCTTTTAACTTTTCAGTTCTTTGATTCGCTCTTCCACTGCTGCAAGCTCCTTCTTTAACTCTTCTGTGTACTCCTTTAGCTTTTCAATCTTCTCTGCCTTTGTTAAGAAACGCCTTCCATGCCCATGCCCCTCTTCATCACCTGTTCCGCAACCACACCCACAACGGCAGCACATTTTCTTGGCTCACCTCCTCTTAGTGGGCTAATAATATAAAAAGTAAAGTATTTAAACTATCAAGTTTATAGTTAGATAGCTACTATTTGCGAGGAAAGTGGTTAGAATGCATGAAGAAGGCGATCACGTTTGCTTCTGTCCGCTTGAAGGCGTCATTGACGTCATCAGCAAGAAATGGGCGCTCTTGATCATCAACGCCATTGGCAACTATGGAAGACTAAGATTTAACAACCTTATGCATAAGTTAGGCAACATCAGTCCCAAGACTCTATCTAATACGCTGAAAGAACTTCAGACGGAAGGCTTAATCAATAGAGAAACGTTTGCGGAGATACCTCCACGTGTTGAATATTCCCTTACGAGGGACGGAGCAGAACTCAGAAAGGCAATCATTCCACTCTTGAAATGGGCTGCAACAAGAACCGGTATGAACAAAAAAAGATGTGCTTTAACATACCGCGGAATCCCTGCGCATCGAGTAAAAATGACAGTACCAACCGGAAAGAAGTCGAGTCGTGACCCAAGAACATCAGAAAGTCCTCCTAAAACTTAAATGACCCCGCAGCAAACCTGAAAATTGAAAAAGCTTTGATACTTATGTTGCGTGCACTATTAGTAGAAAAAGGTCGAACTGCGAGGGACAAGGCTTATTAATTAATTGTAAAAAATCGCATTCGATCTGAACATGAGGCACCTGTCAACAAAGAACATAGCCCTTGTTGGAGTTTTTGTAGCGTTACATGTGATTTTATATTTTATGTCTTTTGGTTTGTGGCGCAACTGGGCGCGCACGCGCAACTTTTAGTTTTAGCCACCGCCTTTTTCGTGGCTGGGACGGTCATCCTTATCATATGGATAACTTCTTTGACAATTAAAAGGGCTCTGTTCAAAACTGGAAAGGAGGCAGAACATCATCAGTAGGATAAGGAATCTATCAGAAAAAGCCTTTTAAATCATAACTTAAATGACTATACGAGGGACCTTGAATGTCTTTAACGACTTTTGGAAACATGTTTAGGGGCTATAAGATTGTTTTGGGGGCGATTAAAGCCAGTTCAGAGGACATATGTATGAATTGTATTAATCTTGAGGTTGGTAAAACCAAGGTTAGAAAGGGACTAACAAAGCTTGGGATGGACATTGAAAAATCAACGATTCCAGATGAACAGAAGAAGGAGCTTTCGTCGAGAATAAATACTTTGTTAGAGGTGGCCGAGGGTGTTCCTTTAGCTCCAGAATGCAGTTGCCAAAAGTCTGCTGGAGTCTGTAAGCTTGGGGCAGGCTGCTATGTCACGGCTGCTATGGATTTGCTGAAGATCGCAAACCCTTAGGTGGCTGTCATAGGAAATGTCTGATGTGGAAGCGATGGATGTCCGCGGGGCGTGCTGTCTATCAACTGCTGGTGTTAGTGATCGATTAGAAAGTCTTTCAGAAGGAGAAATTTTAGAGGTAGTTTTAGATGAAACGATGTACGATGCCCTGACAGAATTAGTAAGAGAAAAAAATTGTGAGATTCTAGAGACCAAAAAAGAGGACAATGCGGTCAGGGTTAGGCTTCAAAAGAAAAAGAGGATGTTGAAGGTCAAACCTTCAGCAGGGTACCCCACCGAGGAAGGTTCTTATCTCAGGGGTAATGATTTCTCGCCTGTTGCAGTGGCGGTGTTGCTGAATGCGCCAAGGCCTCTTCCGAATCAACCCGACACGAAGGATATAAAAATACCGCCAGAAATCGAGAACCTAGTAAGGGTGGCTGTTGAGACTGGCGCAGCCTTAGCTGGCACCCTTCAAACTGAGAATATAGGCATCGAGAAGCTCATAAGCAATGTTGTGGGGAATCCCAACATTCGTTACTTAGTCCTGTGCGGTGCAGAGGTTGAAGGCCACAAGACAGGCGACGCCCTAAAAGCACTCTTAAAGAATGGAATCAACGATAGACGGACTATAATCGGGACAAAGGCTCCTACCGCCTACCTGTTTAACATTCCCTTGGAAGCCATTGAAAGGTTTAGGGAACAGGTCACCCTAATTGACCTCTTAGGAGAGACGAATCCAGAAGTAATAAGTAAGGCAGTTTGGTCCTGCTATCAGGAGAAACCCGTCCAATTCAAAGATTACACTCTTTTCGATCCTGGAGCATACCCTAAACCTGCCATCTCATGCAGGCTCTCCTTGATGGTTGAACATCCAGAAGAGATTGAGGAATGGGAGTTAGACGAAGTTGTTAAGAAGATACAAGGGGGCGGGATAGTTGGAGAAAAGAAAGTTGTGGAGAAAGCTATGATAATGGATGAAAAGTTCGTCGAAATAGGCAAGCGTCTTGCGAAGATTTCTGAGGAACTTTCATATATGGCTAAGATTTTTATGGGAGAAGAAGCTGCCGTAGAAGCTCCCAGAGTTGAGGTTACTCTTCCTAAGGAAGAAGCGCTTAGCAAAGTAGAGGAGATGGAAATATTATACTTTGAAAATCAGCTAAGGGGATACAACGCCGTTTTCGCTACATTTAATGCCTTGAAAAGCGATATGTGCGGTGGTGGGCTTAACCTGCCACTAGCTGTGAACAAAGCAATTAAGAGGCTAGAGAATCTCAGGCAAGAATTGGGCAAGTCTCCCATGCCTGCAAAAAAGAAGGGAGAAATCGATTCGAGAATCAATAATTTCTTGAAGCAAGCTGAAGAACTGCCAACAGAACCCGGTCCCTGCCAGAAAACCGCTGGAAACTGCAAGATAGGTCCAGGTTGCTTTGCAAACGGAGCCTTGGACATTCTCAAATTGATCACAGAGCCCAAGAGGTGAAAAAATGTATTTCAAAAACCAGCTGAGGGGATACAGAGTCGTTATACCTACTCTTCAAGCCCTTTCAAGGGATATCTGCAGGAAATGCATCGGTTTAGAAGGCGCTAAAACTAAGGTAATCAAAGGACTGAAAAAATTAAGGATAGACCTTGAGAATTCTAGCCTGCCCCAGGGAGAGAAGGAAGAAGTTACCACTATGATAAATAGGCTATTAGAAATGGCGGAGGGAATAGATGTGACGGCGGAAACAACTTGCCAGAAAACCGCTGGAAACTGCAAAATTGGTCAAGCCTGTCTAGCACTGGACGCCGCTTGGGGACTGATGAAGCAGATCACGGAACCTTAACTGATTTAAATAGTTGCTACTAATACGCTAACCTTCATTTCTATAAAAGTGCGGGGGATGGGGTTTGAACCCATGCAGCTTTTCTCTCACTTCTTAACGCAGACGAAAGTTTACCCGTTTTGGGAAAAGCCATGGCGTCACCCCTTGTCCATAAGTCTAAAACCCATTCAGAAGACTTGTTTTGAGGGCGGTTTTGGATGTCTGCGTCTTCTAACTGTGACTTTGACTCCCGTGCCCTTCTCCAACTTCTTCATGTATCTCGTTTCAAGCTTCATTATCTCTATGTCCTTTCTCTTGTTCAAATAACTTAACACTTCATATTTCACGTTTCCCAAGGCGAGAAGCACGATTTCATCATCCGTTTGTAGGCGTTGTTCAAGCTAAACCTTCCATTCGCCGCCGCTTCCGCAGAATATCGGCTTCCCCTTACCCCTAATCTCCATCCTTCCTCGGCTCTTTGCTGGTTTGTTCATGTTTTTGTTTTTGTTATGGATAAAGGGGGAATTTATGTTTTGTCGCACAAAATTCATTCATGTACACTTCTGTCCATAAACTTGAAGATGTAGGTTCAACACATTGGAACATGAGGAGCTAGGCAATCATCTTCTCTTGGTGAAAAACAATAGTCTTGGGTGCGCTACAAGAAAGTGTGGAGGGTTTGAGACTTTCTTCTTTCTATCGCCCGATTTTTAGAAACTCATTATAAGGGTCTCTGTGGTCAATACTCCTTTGATGCTTCTAATGCAGTCCGTAACAAGATTGCCTAATTCTTCAAGCGTTTTTGTTTCCACTCGTATGACAAAGTCATAGCGACCGAAAACTCCGTAGATTTCCTTGACGCCTGCAACTTTGCGAATCTCCTCTTTGATAGTCTTCATGAAATTCAAAGCCTCACTCGAACCTACACGGATGAGAACTAAAGCCTCTACCATTTGAGACACCTTTACATGCCTAGTCACTTAGCATATAAAGCTCTTCCGACTACACAAGCGCGCGCTAGTGGAGTTCTGGACTGTTGAAGATGCACGCTTGCACCCTGAGCATGGAAATGTTTGGTATCAAAAGAGAAGCTTTGATTCAGAAGTAGATGAGGGCTGGCGCCACTGATTCCTAAACGTAGCAGCAGGATGCAGACATAATTCTCATGGTCCAGTTCAGAAAGCAGAATCAAAAGACACACAACCTCTTGACAAACCCTCTTTTCTGGTGTACCGCGCCTAGGTGACCCAATAATACATTAGAAGATAAAAGGGGGCATGCATTCACTCAATAGGCGTGAAAACCATGGCATCGAAAGGTAAGAGGACAAAGGCTGTGGCTCTTCTTTCAGGTGGGTTGGACAGTACGTTAGCCGTGAAGCTCGTGCTGGATCAAGGTATAGATGTGGAAGCAATAAATTTTGTGAGTCCTTTCTGTCTCTGCAGAAAAGGTGGTTGTGGAGCCTTAGAAGTAGCAAAGAACCTTAACATACCACTGAAGACGATCACCGTGGGCGAGGAATACCTTAGGATTGTAAGGAAACCAAAGTTCGGCTATGGGAAAAACATGAATCCGTGCATTGATTGCAGGATTTTCATGTTAAAGAAGGCCAAGAAGTATGCAGAGGAAATGGGCGCGTCATTCATTTTTACAGGCGAAGTCTTAGGTCAGAGACCTATGTCTCAGCATAGGAAGACTCTAGGAATCATAGAGAAGGAGGCAGGCTTGAAAGGAAAGATCCTGAGACCACTGTCTGCGAAACTTTTGCCTCCGACTGAGGTTGAGAAAAAGGGCTTGATAAGCCGAGAAACGCTCCTCGGTATTGAAGGCAGGTCAAGAAAGAAACAGATTAGGCTTGCTCAAGAACTGAAAGTAACTGAGTATTCGTGTCCGGGAGGAGGTTGCCTACTAACCTACAGGGAATTCACTAGTAAACTAAAAGACTTGTTTGAGCATAAGAAAAGAATCTCTTTGAAAGATGTGCGGTTGCTGAAGATCGGACGGCATTTCAGGTTTGGAAAGAACAAAATCATAGTTGGTAGGAATGAAGCCGAGAATGGTCTCTTGCTTCAAATGAAGATGACGAATGATTATTGCTTTGAGGCTCAAGACACCGGAAGCCCGATAACTTTGCTCCAAGGACCCAAAACTAGAACAGCCGTCAAGAGAGCTGCCGAGTTAACCGTCTATTACTCCGATAGAAAGCAAAGTGTTGTTTTAGTGAAATTCGGTAAGGGAGAACTCGACAAGTCATTAAGAACTCCGATCCTGAGCCGAGAAAAGGTAGAAGAGCTCAGAATAGTGTAGCAAAAAGCAGGACTAGACGGACGCAACTTGCGTACTGCATTGTACATGCATGCATGCATGCGAGAAGAAGCCCAGCTTTATCTAGGTTAGGCATCGACGCTACTTGATCTCCTTCGCTACGTGGAAGCCTTGCCCTCAGGACGTGCTGGGGCAATGTAGTGGAGTACGTAATAAGGCAGTCAGAACCGTAGCCCCCTGGAAAAACGTGAAAATATGATGATGAAGGAAAGCGAAACATGGAGGTGTGGAAAAATTGGGCATTGATGAAAAGTATGGAAAAAGGATTCAAATCACGTTTAGGATCACGCCTGTAGCCATGGACAGGCTTGAGAGAGCAGCCGGTCTTTTTCGCATGACGCCTGGTGAATATACTAAGGCGGTTCTCTATCGCGATCTGGGAGTTTTTGAGGAGCCTCTGGATCAGCGGCGCCGGGCCTGGAAGCATAAGAAGAAACAGCAGCTCGTCGAGGAAGAGGAAGAGCAGCAGTTGGAAATTGCAAAACACAAAGATTTCTAGACCCATGCCCCCAGACGTCTTCGACTTTTCGAGGCTTGGTTCTTAACTTAACGGTTGTCTAAAGTGAAGAATTTTCCGCAAAGCCAAGAGAATGGGAACTCCAACCGCAAGAGATACCACAATTACAAGCACATCTTCTATAAATGAGTCGACACCCCCACTTACGAAAGCTATATACAGAGCATCAGTAGGCATGCCGAAAACGCTACTGTATAACCCAACTGGTACGAACAAAAACACCCGAACAAAAGCGTCGGTTGCCACAGTTATAAAAGATACTAAGACAAGAGATGCAGGCAGAAGTTTCACTTTTTCGCCAAAAAGATTTTTGCTCAGTTTTGCAGCTGGATAGACCAGACAAAAAGCAATCATAGTGTCCAAGAGTGGCCAAAGCGGAAGCCCCCTTCCTATGGGACTGACGAAATAAGCGGCAAACATAACAGCATAAATAGCCAGTACAGGTTGCCATTTCCCTTTGATCAAGAAACCCGCACAGAGAACACTCAAAGGTTCAGCGATTATTCCGAACATCCACATGTTGGTGGGAAGAACGAATCTACCCAGGGTGCTGCCGATCAAAGCAGCGGAAAAACCAGCCCACGGACCCAAAACCAATGCTTCTATCGGCGCAAGATAAATTGCCCAATTTCGCCATAGAAAAAGAGGTGAAATCAAATAAAGCGTCCCATGTAAAGCAGCGAAGACTCCGATGAAAGCTACACTTTTCGTCGACAACCGCTTCATTTTTCAATCCAATGTAAATTTTTACATTCGTTAATAAAATTTTCCCTGGAGCAACACTTGTAGCCTTTTAGAAATACGGTTCGTACCTAACTGAATCTTTTCAGGTCCAGTTTTGAATATGCTGTGGTGGTTCTTATAATTTTTTCAAATGGAATAGACTTTCAACATTGCTAATTTCACACAAAGAAAAAGAAGAAACTGGATATTGCCAAAGATGCTTGTCCTCACTTGAGGCTGAACCAAACTCCCGCCATCCGTAGACACAAAAACAGAAAAAAGGGGGATCTGCGGGAGACATCTCCAATTCTTTAGCCTAAATATCAAACGTTAATACTCAACGAAAACAGTGCACACGCTATTCACTTAGTTTCTTTATAGCCTCTTTTATAGTTAAGACAGACTTTTCAAGGCGTTTTTTGGTTTCAGGCATCAATTCAAGCTCCAAAATCTTTTCAACACCATTCCTTCCGAGGATTACTGGCACACCAATTGAAACGTCTGAAAATCCGTATTCACCCTGTAGATAAGTCGAAACACCCATTACTCTGTTTCTGCCTCTGAGAATGGCATCTGCCATAATTCCGATGACTGCTGCTGGCGCATAAGTTGTTGATCCCTTCAGTTTAATGACGTCAGAACCGGAAGTTATTGTTAAGTTAACTATTTTCTCAATTTGTTTTTTTCTAAGCAAACATGTTATGGGTATTCCCGACACAGAAGCATATTCAACAAGAGGAACCATGGAATCACCGTGTTCGCCTATGACTAAGGCACGGACATCTTCTCTCGAAACATTCAGTTCCAGTGCAATGTGAGATCTGAAACGTAGAGCATCTAGGATGTTGCCCATTCCAAAAACACGGTTTCTCTCGAAGCCTGATTCCTTATAGGCTATGTATGTCATGATATCAACTGGATTTGTCACAAGCATAAGCTTGCATTCAGGAGCGTACCTCACAACTTCCTTCACTATGGGTTTAACTATCTTTGCATTTTTGTTCACAAGGTCAATTCTTGTCATTCCTGGTTTTCTCGCTTCGCCCGCAGTTATAATCACTATTTCTGAGCCTTCCATTTCGCTGAAATCGCTGGTTCCTCTGATTTTTCCATCAAACTCTATTGCAGGCGCAGTTTGCATCATGTCAAGTGCTTCGCCCTTTGCCAAATTTTCAAAAATGTCTATGAGAACAACATCGCTAATTCTATACCTTAAAATGTTGAATGCTGCAGCGCTTCCTACTTTTCCCGCACCGATTATGGAGATCATAGTGTTTCAAGAGTAAGTTGCTTCAATTAAATATAACTATCTAATTAGAGACAAGGATAGAACGTTGCACGAAACTCCAGTTTTTCTTGGCGAATGCTTTGAGTAGCACATTAATAGCGATATGATATTTTGCAATAATCCATCTTATCT
>Ga0315282_10002573_pt1 | contig 33167 bp, 31 predicted proteins | sample YL17G07_20_MG_FD_203693 | JGI IMG/M metagenome (GOLD analysis project Ga0315282, IMG submission 203693) | Sediment microbial communities from Yellowstone Lake, YNP, Wyoming, USA - YL17G07_20 | ecosystem: Environmental > Aquatic > Freshwater > Lake > Sediment | place: USA: Wyoming | collected...
TCCTTGGGTTGGGGACGGGACGCATGTTTTTTATTAAAGAATGATTATAAAATCCGCAATGACTAATCCTTCGCGTCGGTCGTGGCGGTCTTGGTCTTGGTCTCGGTCGCAGGCTTGGTCTCTTCAGCAGCTTTTGGAGGCCGCGACGCGGGTCCCTTCTTGCTGGCGTAATCGGTCGCGTACCAGCCCGAGCCCTTCAGGTGGAAGCTGTTGAGGGACATCTTCTTGTTTAGTTTCCCGCCGCAGTGGGGGCATTTCCTGAGCGGTGGGTCCGAAAACTTCTGAAGCTCCTCCATGACCTGGCAGCAGCTTTTGCATTCATACTCGTATATCGGCATACCTTCAACCCTCCACGGCATCTGTGGGTAACATAAGCATTCCGGCCGATTTGTCAAGCCCCATTTGTCTGTCTCCGACAAGGCCTTTCTAGTAGACCATCTGGCGATGGGCGGCGTAATAGTCCAAAATAGTTGATAATTCCGCAAGGGTGATGGATTTGAGCAGGTCATAGGTCAATTGATGAACCAAGGACTCCTCCGCCGCCAGCGCGCGCTCATCGGCCTGAAAGCTCTGGTCGTATCGGTAGAACCGGATGACGTGCACCAGTTCGTGGGTGATGACATAGGTGAGCAGCGGCAAGAGACCGAGGTTGGACTCTCGTTCCTGGGCGGTCAGGATGTTGTGATCCTGGATGCAAATGCGGAAGAAATCCTGCTGGCGCAGACCGTCGGGCGGCGCGGGCCGGCCGTAGCGCTTGATCTGGGCAAAGGCGTCCCTAACGATTTCCTCGGGCGTGAGGTCTTTCAAGGTGCGGATGTCGTATCGATATTTCTTCCAGGAGGCGAGCGTCAGGCGGAAGTGATCGTTGACCACGTCTTCCGAGATGGAAACGGCCTGTTTTACGATGCTCAACTGGTTTGAATTAAAATATTTTTTAGGCGTTTTCCTCATGATCTCGATATATAACCGAATTTTTTGGCCAGATCAAGGCCCGGACCTGGCTTGAATGAAGGCCGGGCTTGTGCCTTGAAGCCGAAGTTTTGCAACCGTCTCTCTTTATGATAGGCTAAAGACGGGTCGGGACGGCTTTTCCGGCCAAGCCGGGAACGGCGCGGCTAAAAAGCGGGTGCGGCATGAGCAAGGTGGTCGACATCAAAACCTATTATCTCAGTCGGGCGCTTCAGCTCGGGCTGCCGGCCTGGCAAGCGAAATTCAAGGACCCGCTGAGGCTTGAGACGCGTCTGGCCGATCTGTCCGACCAGACCTTGCTCACCCTGGCCCAGCTTCAAGGCGACAAGGCCCTGCTGTTGCAAGGTCTCATCATGGGCTTCCTCGGACTGGGACCCGCGGCCAAGTTTCATTTCCTGGAAGGACGGATTAAGCTCGAGGTGTTGGACGCCTTTTTTTTCATGGCCGATCAAATCCGCTGGGAGTGCATGCGCCGGTTGGGGTGGGTGCACGATTTTGCCGGGGAGACTTTTCCGTTGGTCGAGCTCATCCTGAATCACCGCACGATCAAACAGGACTTCAAGCCGCGGTATCCCCAACTGGACGAAAGCCATCCCGAATACAACCAATTCGTCCAGCGGAGGCCGTTGGAGGCGGAGGTGGTGGTCCGGCGACTGATTCCTTCGGCCATTGCGCTGTTGGAACGCAAGGTCTCGAGGTGAGGGGAGGCCCAAAAAAAGAAGACCGGGGTCACCGGTCTTCTTTATTGATTGGAAACGAGGTTATCCGGGGTCTTCCGCAACAACCTCTGACGGGGCTCTATACTGCATGATTTTTTGGATGTCAAGCATTTTTTTGAGGGGAGCTGGGTGAGGCGACATTTCGGGCCTAGGGGTCTTTCTCGGGTGGTAACCGGACTTGAGCGTCTGGTTAATTCTCCTCCGGCGGACCTTCAGCGGGCGCGGCTGGGTCTCTTGGCCAACCAAGCCTCGGTCGGGCCCGGATATTGCCACGCGGTCGAGATGATCGACCAGGCCCTGCCGGGCCGGCTTCGGGCCTTGTTCGGACCGCAGCACGGCTTTGCCGGCGAAAAGCAGGACAACATGGTCGAATCCGACCACGGCCTCGATCCCGCCGCCAAGCGGCCGGTTTATAGTCTGTATGGGGAGACGCGGCGGCCCCTGCCCGAGATGTTGAGTAAACTGGACGTCCTGCTGGTGGACTTGGTGGATGTCGGCACCCGGGTGTACACCTTTGCCCAGACCATGAGCTACTGTCTGGAGGCCGCGGCCGAGCAAGGCGTGGCCGTGCGGGTGTTGGACCGGCCCAACCCCATCGGCGGAACCCAGGTGGAAGGCAACCTCCTCGCGCCCGACTGCGCCTCGTTCGTCGGCCGCTTTCCGATTCCCATGCGCCACGGCATGACCTTGGGCGAACTGGCCTTGTACATGGCCGACCGGCTGGACCCCGCCCCGGACCTTCAGGTTGTGCCCCTGTCCGGCTGGAACCGCGCGATGTACTTTGACCAGACCGGTTTGCCCTGGGTCCTGCCTTCGCCCAACATCCCCACCCCGGACACGGCCCTGGTCTATCCCGGCCAGGTCCTTTGGGAGGGTACCAACCTTTCCGAAGGCCGGGGCACCACTCGTCCGTTTCATCTGTTCGGCGCGCCGTTCATCGACCCGTACGGCCTGGTCGAGGAACTGGCGCCATACGGCCTCCCCGGCGTCCGCCTGCGGCCGGCTTCCTTCGAGCCCACTTTCCAGAAGCACGCCGGCCAGGTCTGCCACGGCCTCGAGATTCACCCCGTGGACCGTGAGTCCTTTCAACCTTACTTGACCTCGCTGACCGCGCTCGAGGTTCTGCTCAGGCTCTACCCGGACCGCCTGGCCTGGAAGCAGCCACCCTACGAGTACGAGAGGGAAAGACTGCCCTTGGACCTCATCCTCGGAGACCGGCGCATTCGAGAAGGGCTCGAGGCCGGCACGAGCGCCGCGGCCTTGGCCGAGGCGTGGGCCGGGGATTTGGGAACTTTTTTGCGCCTGAGGGAAAAATACCTGCTTTATGAGTAGAGGCTCTGGAACGCCACCCTCGCCAAAGGTCGTTCGTCTCGATCCCAGGCGGATTCGGGCCGTGATCTTCGACCTGGACGGCGTGGTGCTGAACAGCATGCCGGCCCATGCGGCCTGTTGGTGCCAGGCCTTTGCCGAATTCGGCCTCGAGGTCTCTCCCGAGGTCATCTACCGCTACGAGGGCGCCTTGGATGGCGAGGCTCTGGACCGGCTCGGGGAGGAAAACGGTTTGCGGCTTACGCCCGACCTGTTCGGCCGCATCTATCGCCGGCAGCGGGTTCTCTTCGAGCAGGACCATAGCCGGCAGGTTTCCTTTTTTCCGGAGGCGGTGCGGCTGATCCGGGAACTCTCGGCTACCTCCCTGGGCCTGGCCTTGGTGACCAGTTCCCGCCGGGAGGTTTTAAACGCCGGGGTCTGGCAGGGTCTGAATCATTGGTTTTGGCCGGTGGTCACCGGGGACCAGGTCCGCCGCTTCAAGCCGCACCCGGAGCCGTATCTCACCGCGCTCGAGGCCTTGGAACTCGACCGGGACGAGGCGGTGGTGATTGAAAACGCGCCGGCCGGCATCGCCTCGGCACTGGCCGCCGGTCTGACCTGCCTGGCCTTGGCCACGACTCTTTCCGAGGCTGAGCTGGCCGAGGCCCACCAGGTTTTCTCGGATCACGCCGCGCTCAAATGCTATCTGGCGGAACAGGGACTGCTGGTCCCGGCGGACGTGATCTGAAGTCCCCTGGGGCTGAAGGTGCGGCTTGCGTTGAAAAATGACCGCAAAACTAGACCATGGCCTATCATTGTTTGCCCCTTCACTGCTGGTGCTCGCCCCGCCTGTCATGGGCTTGATTTTTCCTGCCGGCCCACGTATCCTCGGGGTCCGAACCATAAAAAGGCGCGGCCTGAGACAGGGCGCAGGGTACGGCGCCGAGGTCAAAGATGATGCGGCAGGTCATTAAGCTCGCCGGCAGGGCGGTCCACCGGTACAGCATGATCCAGGACGGCGATCGGGTCCTGATAGGCGTGTCCGGCGGTAAGGACAGCCTGGTCCTGGCCCACTTCCTGGCCGAACGCCGCCGCCGCGTGCCCATCGAGTATGCGCTTGTGGCCGTTCATCTCGATATGGGATATGACCGGCCGGAGCAGAAGGCGGCCCTCAAGGCCTTTCTCCAGGCCCTGGAGGTGGAAGCCTGGTTCGAAGACACCGACTACGCGCGTGTGGCTCATACCGACGTCAACCGGGAAAACCCGTGCTTTCTGTGCGCGCGGCTGAGACGCCGACATCTTTTCCAATTGGCCGAGCGGTTCGGCTGCCGTAAGGTCGCGCTGGGGCATCACCGCGACGATCTGAACGTCACCTTGCTCATGAACATCTTCTACAGCGGGGAGATCAGCACCATGCTCCCCTCGCAGGATTTTTTCGGCGGAACCTTGACCGTGATCCGGCCCCTGGCCTTGGTTCCGGAGAATAAGATCGCCCGCCTGGCCCAGGACCTCGCCCTGCCGGTGGCCGAGAACGCCTGCCCGAGCGCCGGGCGGTCCAAGCGGGAGGAGGTCAAGGCCCTGATTCAAGCCTTGACGCGCAAAAACAGAAAGGTGTCCGGCAACATCTTTCATAGCCTGAGCAACGTTCGGCCCGATTATCTCCTTCACCGGGATGGGCAGGCCAAACGGCCCCCCCTGGTCGACCCGGAGGCCTTGGAGGCGTGGGGGTTAAAGGAAGAGGCGTATGCCCGGCCAAGAGAAGCGCCGCAGGACCCGGGTTTCGTTTCAGACGTTGATGACCCTCATTGGTCCGGCTCAGACCCTGCCCGGCCGCGTGGCCCGGCTTGATCGCGACGGCCTGGCCATCGAATTCAGCGAAATAGCCCTGGACAGCTTTATGCACCTGCACAAGATCGTCAGTTACAATAGCGATGACCCTAACCGGAACGACCGGGAGATCGGTCAGCGTCCTGTTTTTTGATGGCCGTGATGACAGCAAAAAAAATTTTAAAGCAACAGCAGCAGGACCTTCTTGACGAGCTGGAGAAACTGGCGGCCCGGAAGGGCCTCAGGATTTCTTACGGGGACATGAAATTCGCAGGCCTGAGGCTGAAGAGCGGCCAGTGCCTTTTCAAGGGCGAGCCCTGGGTGGTGCTCAGCCGCCAGGATGCGCTCGAAGACAAGCTGGCCCTCATCGGTGAGGCCCTGATGCGGTTTGACCTTTCCGGCGAAAAACTTCTGGCCGATTTGGTCGAAATCCTCGGTCTGGCGGCCGCTCCACCCAACTCCACCTCGTTATAAAACAGCCACTCCTGAAGAAACGGTCATGGAGGATTCGGCCATCTGCCGGAGGTGCTCGCGAACGGATTGTTCGAGCGTCCTTCTCAGGCATTGGACCCGGTCCTGGGTCGTGGCCAGCAGGCGGCACCCGCCCAGGCAGAGCGGGGCCACGGGGCATCGGTGCCTGCAGTCCTCGGGCAGCTCGCAAGTCAGCTTCAGGGCTTCGACCTGAAAATCCGCGCCTGAACGCACGTCTCCGGGGTCCTGATCTACAGGGTCCCGCGCAAAGGGGCAAATGGCCAGCCGTCCCCGCACGTCTATGACCTGGGTGCCGCGCCTCCCGGCCGGGCAATCGAAACCAGAGGTTAAGGCAGGCGCGGCAAAACCCCGTGTGATGGTTTGGTGCCGGAGCCAGAGATGCCGTTCCGGGTCCGGATCGAGCAGACATTCCGTCCGCAACAGGCGCTGCGTTTCTTTCTTCTTGCCCGGTTCCGGCAGGATCGGGACGAAGCGCACCTGGGTCAGGTATTCCCGGAGGCCGCGCACTAGAAGATCGTTTAACAGAGCGGGCAGGCGCAAGTGCTCCCCCTGGGCGGGGTCGTAGTGCCCGATCAGGCGAAGGTCGCACAGCCCCGCCGCGGCGGTCAAATTGCTCATGATCCGCTCATAGCCGGGCGTCCCTTCTTGGGCCGTCCAGTCCTGCTCGTGGAACTCCGGCGCGCCGCCGATGACCACGCGCACGTGTTCCAGCCCGAAAGGTTTCAAGGCCTCGATCAGGGAAGACTTGAGATTAAGACCGTTGGTGACCAGGCTGACCCGGTAAGTGAGCTTGCGTCCGCGGCAGAAGCCGTAAAGGCCTTCAGCCAGGAAGCGCATGGTTTCCGGGTGGAGAGAGCCGTCCAGCCCGCTGAAATCGAGATGCACTTCAGTCGGGCGCTTTTTCTCGATATCGCTCACGAGAAAAGCCAGTACCTGCCTGGCCGTGGTCGGGCTCATGCGCCGCCGGCCTTTTTCCCTGGTGTTCAGGCCGGCTTGACAAGCCAGGCCGCAGCCGGCGGCCGGGGAGACGATGTAGTTCAACCGGGTCAGGTCGTAGGTTCTCATGCGCTGCCAGTGGGCCAGGGTGATATCCTCTCGGGCCGAGGACGGCACCAGTAAACCCAGGCCGGCCATGTGATGCGCGGTGGCTTCGTCGTTCAGGGTCCCGGCCTGGGCCGCCTCCCAAGCGGCCAGGGGCAGACGGCCCACGGTCCGGTGCAGTGAGTGGAACAAAGCCACCTGGCCGAGGTCGGCCAGGGGTTCGGCGATGATGAAGCGGGAGGGTATCAACGCTATACGAGTCATATCCGACCGGTCTTGTCTTCGTAAAAGAAACGGGCGTTTATGACTCTTTCTGTCAAAAATCGATCCAAAACACCTAAGGCGCGACCAGCCACCCCATATATCTGTTTTTATTCAAGAAATAAAGTAGAAACGCTTCCCGGGAAAAAGCCGATGACCCTGCCCGGTCCGGACAAGAACGGCTCAGGTCCGGACGCAGCAGGACCGGAAGGGATCAGGATTCGAGGAAGCGTTCGGCCAGCCGGTACCGGGCGGCCTGAGCATGGCGGCCGTTGTGTTCCAGGACACCGGCCGCGGTCAGGCGATGCAGAACGCGGTGGCTGAGCTTGTCGCGGCGGTGAAACCACTGGGGCGGCGAGATGTAATCGGCGAAGTCGCGGGGCGGAAAGGGTTTTCCCTGGGTCTCCTCAAAAAAGCGGAGAATATGTTCCAGCGGCACGCTCAGCGCCAGCCGCTCGGTCCGGCCCATGCCCGGCGAGGCCCGCAGCGTCTCGGCCAGAACCGCTCCCAGGGCCTCGGAGGCAATCCGTTCCGCCGGTGCGGACAAGGGCTCGAGCGCGGGGGGACCGGTCTCATGGGTTTCGGGCGGGAGGTGCTCCGGCTGGATGTCTCCATGCGCGGCCAGGATCACGGCCCGCTGGATCACGTTCTCGAGCTCGCGGATGTTCCCTGGCCAGGCGGCCCGGGTCAGTCGCTCCATGGCCTGGGCGGAAATCCCGCTCACGCGGGCTCGGCCCTCCCGGTTGTATCGGTGGATGAAATGCGCGGCCAGGGCCGGGATGTCTTCTTTGCGGAGGCGGAGCGGCGGGAGGGCAAAGGTAAAGACGTTCAGCCGGTAATAGAGGTCCTGGCGGAAGGTTTTTTCTTTTATCGCGGCTTCGAGGTCCCGGTTGGTGGCGGCGATGACGCGGACGTCCAAGTTCAAGGGACGGGTGGCGCCCAGGGGCAGGATGGCGTGATCCTGCAAGAAGCGCAGCAATTTCACCTGGAGGGCCGGGGACAGCTCCCCGATTTCGTCCAGGAAAAGGGTGCCGCCCTGGCCGAGGGAAAGCTGGCCGGGCTTGTCGGCCACGGCGCCGGTGAAGGCGCCGCGGCGATGGCCGAAGAGTTCGCTTTCCAGGAGGTGGTCCGGGATGGCGGCCAGGTTGACGGCCACGAACGGACCGTCGGCCCTGGGACTTTGATTGTGCAGGAAGCGGGCCAGGGTCTCCTTGCCGGTGCCGGTTTCTCCGGTGAGCAGGATGGGGGCGCGGGAACGGGCGGCCCGGCTGGCCAGGCGCAGAGTTTTGCGGACGGCCGGGTTTTTGCTCTCGAGCCGGGGGGCGCGCGCCCGGATTTCGGCCTGCGTGGGGAAGGGATGCTCGTGGGCACGGGCCAGGTCCTGGGTTTCGTCCGCGAGGTCTCGGCAGATTTCGACCAGCCGTCTGAAGGCGGCGCCCTTCAGGTCGATATCCGGGAAGTACCGCTGAACAAAGCCTCCCAGAGCCTCCTGGCAGAAGGACTCATGGGCCTCGATGGGGTTTTCCCGCCGGTCGAGTTCGAAATATTCGTGGAACATGGCGTCCACGATCAGGGGGATGAACCGGCCCGAGGGACCGTTTTGCCACAAGGTCAGATAGAGTTCGGAATACTCGGGCTCGGTCTCCCGAACCTCTTTGCTCCGGCGGGCCCTCGACTCCTCCGTCTGATGGAGCAGAGACCTGAACCGAGCGTCGAATCGGTCCGTCGCGCCTTGGCAGCCGGCCTGGAGAACGATATACCCCAGATAGAGGGCCTGGCGAAACTGCAAGCTTTCCTGCATGTTTCCCGACATGGCTTGGAATCCGGTCATGGCGGCATGCCCAGGCGGCTCCGGACGCCCTGGTACTCCGTGGTCCGGTTTCCTTGCCCGTCTCGGATCACGAGCGGCGGAGAAACTTTCCGGTCGGCCTTGGAGCGTTGCGCGGCAAAGAGCCTGAGGAACGGGACGCGGCCGGCCCGGGTGATGACCGGCCGCTCGCGGACGGAAAACAGGCCGGCCGCCTCGATCGCCTTCCGGGCGCGGTGCCTGTTCCGGTCCAAGAAGACGAAGACGAACCACCCGGACGGCGCCAGGAACCGAGCCGCGGCCAGGGCATAATCGCCGATGTGGCCGTGGAACTCGAGCCGGGCCCGGGCCCGCTGGGGGTCGGCGCTGGCGACCCCGGCCTCGAGCGGGATGTACGGCGGCGTGGCCGTGACCAGATCGAACGGGCGGAAGGGGAGATCGAGCGATTCGTCCCTAAGATCGGCCTCGACGATACCCACCCGGTTTTGGCAGCCGTTCAGCCTGGCCGAAGCCCGGGCCATGGCCGCGCTCATTGGCTGGATTTCCACCCCGACCACGCGGGCCTCAGGAAAAAGCCAGGCGCACATCAGCGCCACCGAGCCGATGCCGGCGCCCAGGTCCAGCACGCGCTCGGCCCGGTCGGCGATCTCGGCCGCGTACCAGGCCGTGAGAAGGTCGTCGGTGCTGTAGCGATGGCCCCGCCGGCGTTGGAAGATGCGCCAGTCGCCGGTCAGGGCGCTCATTGTCGTCTCTCCCCACGCGGCCGGCAGCGGTGTCGTCTCGAGGGCCATGGCGTATTATCCGACGACCACGGCCGGACTTCAAGTCCAAAGCGATGGATCGCTCGCTCGGGACTGTGGTATATTGCTCCTATTCATCTCGCGCCGTTCTCTAACGTTCGGAGGAAGCGCCGCTTAAGCCGCAAGGCCGCATACGGGACGCTTAAGGCTCATGGCCAAAGGAGGGGAACATGCTTCAGGACGTCTTTTTAAATCCGGAGGAAAAGGCGCTCAAGCAGGAGGTCAGGCGGTTCGTGCGCACGGCCGTCTCGGCCGACCTGCTGAGAAAAATGGACCGCAACGAGACGACCTACCCTCGCGAATTCGTCCAAGCCCTGGCCGCCCGCAACCTGATCGGGCTGAGATTCCCCAAAGACTTTGGCGGACGCGGCCTCACCTGGTCGGCCGAGATCGCCGCACTGGAGGAAATCGGCGTGCTGGGCATGGCACTAGGCTGCGCCTTTTCCATGCCTTCCATCGTGGGCGAAGCCCTCATTCTCTTCGGTAGCCCGGATCTCAAGGAACGGTTTCTGAAGCCCATGCTGCGGGGGGAGCTTGTCTCGGCCGAAGGGCTGACCGAGCCGCGCGGCGGGTCGGACTTCTTCGGGGCCACGACCCGAGCGGAGCGGCGTGGGGACGTTTTTAAGGTGCGGGGGCAGAAGCGGTTCGTGGTCGGGGCCGACGGCGCGGATTTTTTTGTGGTCTATTGCCGGACCGATCCCGCGGCCGAGTCGAGAAAGAGTCTGAGCCTGATTTTGATCGAGCGGGACCGTCCGGGCGTGGAGGTGCGGTACCTCTATGGCCTGATGGGCGCGCGGGGCGGGGGCACGGGTCGGCTTTTGTTTCGGGACGTAGAGGTGCCGGTGTCCAACCTCATTGGCCCCTTGAACGAGGGGGCGCGCATTTTCGACGCCATGATGATCCCGGAGCGGCTTACCTCGGCTGGCGGGGCGTTGGGACTGGCCCGGGCCGCCTTGGAGGTGGCCGCCCGGTATAGCGACCGGCGCACGGCCTTTGGCCAGAAAATCCGCCAGTTCGAGGGGGTCAGCTTCAAGGTGGCGGACGCCATCACCCGGCTGGACGCGGCCCGGGCCTTGAGCCAGGCGGCCGGCCGCGCCGCGGATCAGCGACTGCCCTCGGCGCGGCGGCTGGTCAGCCAGGCCAAGAAGTTCGCCACGGACATGGCCTGGGAGGTGTGCAACCTGGCCATGCAGATCGTGGGCGGCATCGGCTACACCACGGTCTTCCCCTTGGAAAAGCTCGTCCGCGATGCGCGGCTGGCCCAGATCTGGACCGGGACCAACGAGATCATGAACCTGCTCATCCAGCACGAGTATTATCGGGAGGTGCTGACCGACCCCGAGGCCGGCCGCGAGGTGGAGGCCGATGCCGCGGAAGCGGCCGCGGCCGACGAGAAGGTCTACGAAGACGACGAAATGTGGACCAAGGGCTGGTGATGCGGCCGGTCGAGCCTGGCGGCCGGCTGAAGAGTCTTGCGGCGAGGCGACAGGCGAGCTAAAATCGCCAGTTTAGTGGCCCCATTCCTGAATAGAAGCTAGGAGCACTAAATCGGGCCTGGAGGACGGCATGACGGATTTGGAAAAGATCCCGGACGGGAAAGAAGACCTGGACCGATACGAACTCGAGCACATTTTTCATTCCTGGAGTTTTCAGCCGGGCGTTCCGCCCCGGCGCGTGGTCTCCGCCCAGGGGATGCGTTTTACGGACGACACCGGCAAGGAGTTCCTGGATTTTTCCTCCTGTTTCGTCAGCCACAATATCGGGCACCAGAACGAGCGCGTGGTCGAGGCCATCGTGGAGCAGGCCCGAACCCTGTGTTCCACCGCCCCCTCTTTTTCCACGCGTCCCCGGGCCCTGCTGGGCCGGATGCTGGCCGAAATCACGCCCGGCGACCTCAGCCGCACTTTTTTCACCCTGGGCGGCACCGAGGCCAACGAGGCGGCTGTCAAGATCTGCCATCAATTCACCGGCCGGCGGAAAATCATCAGCCGCTACCGGTCCTACCACGGCGCCACGGCCGCGTCCATGACCCTTTCGGCCGGCGATCCCCGGCGCTATCCCCAGGTGCTGGGCGGCACCGAGCATCTCGCCGTGCCCCCGCCCTACTGTTACCGGTGCTCCTTCGGCCTGACCTACCCGGCCTGCGATCTGAGGTGCGCGACCTACATCGACGAGGTCATCGAGCTCGAGGGCGGGGACACCGTGGCCGCGATCATCTTCGAGCCCGTGACCGGCTCCAACGGACTCATCGTGCCGCCGGACGAGTATTTTCCCAGGCTCCGCGCCATCTGCGACCGGTGGGGCGTGCTGATGATCGCCGACGAGGTCATGAGCGGTTTCGGCCGGACCGGCAAGTGGTTTGCCATGGACCATTGGGGGGTCGTGCCCGATTTGATGACCATGGCCAAGGGCATCACTTGCGGCTATGTACCCCTGGGCGCGGCCATCGCCAGAAAGCATATCGGGGACCGGTTCAAAACCCAGTATTTCGGCCACGGCGCCACCTACGCCGGCCATGCCCTGGCCTGCGCCGCGGCGGTCCGGGTCATCCAGGTTTATGAAGAGGACGGTTTAATCGAAAACGCGGCCCGGCTGGGGCCTTACCTGCTGGACCAGGCCCGCGGGCTCATGGACCGCCACCCCTCGGTCGGGGACGTGCGCGGCCTCGGCCTGTTCGTCGGGCTGGAACTGGTCAAGGACCGCCGGACCAAGGAACCCCTGCTGCCGGTGGCGGCCAGCGTCCGCTCCGACCCGCACCCGAAACAGGCCGTGGCCCGGCGGCTCATGGAGTTGGGCCTGTCGGCCATGGCCGCCGGCCCGTCCAACGTCATCATCCTGGCCCCGGCCTTGATCGTGACCCGGCAGGAGATCGACGAGGGCCTGGCCATCCTGGACCAGGCCCTGGTCGAGGCGGACCGGTACGTAGTCTAGCCGGGCGGCTCAAAAGGCTTGCTTTTTCCGCTGAAAGACCTCTTCCAGCGCGTCGGTGTGTTCCAGAATGTCCTGGACGATGGTGTAGTGGTGGGTCTTCAGGACGTACAACCGGAGTTTCACGATCCAGAATGGCTCGCCCGACCCGCACCGCGCGAGGAGGTGGGGGGTCCAGTCGTCGTGGATCATGGCGGTTTCCGTCTCCTCGTTCAAGCAGTTGGTGTAGGTCAGGATGCTGTAGGAATCTTCGGTCAGCTTCTCGATGGCTATGAGGTGCACCTTGGTCGCTCCGACAAAATCCGCTCTTAAGCCCATCTGCGCCTGGGACTCGATGAACCGTTGGATCTCCTCCCGGTTGGGGAGGGCTTCTATCTCCGTGATGACGTACACGCCGGCCCACCTCCGTTCATCATTCTGATTTTATTGATATTTGATAACACGTTTGGTTCCCCACGTCAACCGCTTGCGAGACCTTTGTATCGGCGCCCCGGCCTATCGTCCTGCCGCGCTCCAAGCGACCTTCGTTCTTTTATCGTGGGACCGCCACAAAATAAGAATAGGCGGTTTTGCCGACCGGAAGAATCGAAAAAACGGATTGCCTTCTCTTAAAAAAAGTCATATGTTAAATGAGCCTATGGACAGGCAAGAAGTTCGGTTGGTTTTTCGTCGATACTAGAAACAATCCAGGGAGGTTATTATGAACAACCAAACCACCCTTTCAGGGGAAGCTCCATCGGGAGCGATCCTCGTAGTCGGCGGCGGTATCGCCGGCATCCAGTCGGCCCTGGATTTGGCGAGCCAGGGCTTTCAGGTGTATCTCGTGGAGGAAACCACCTCCATTGGCGGCAACATGTCCATGCTGGACAAGACGTTTCCCACCAATGACTGTTCCACCTGCATGCTTTCCCCGCGGCTGGTGGAAGTGGCCCGGAACAAGAACATCACCCTGCTCACCATGGCCAGCCTGCTGGAGCTGAGTGGCGAGCCCGGCCATTTTCAGGTCAAGGTCCGGCAGGCTCCCCGCTTTATCGACCCGGAAAAATGTGTGGGCTGCGGCATCTGCGCCCAAAAATGCCCTCGCTCGGTGTCGGACGAATTCAACCAGGGGCTGTCCAAGCGCAAGGCGGCCTTTCTGCGTTTTCCTCAGGCCGTGCCGCTCCTCTACTGCATCGATAAACAAAACTGCATCTATTTCGCCAAGGGAACCTGCAAGGCGTGCGAAAAGTTTTGCCAGGCCAAGGCGATCGACTTCGAGCAGAAAGAGATTATCCACACTTTGAACGTGGGCGCGGTCATCCTGGCCACGGGCTTCGAGCCGGCGCCGGGCAACATCCGTCCCGAACTCGGCTACGATCGCAGCCGGAATGTCTTGACCAGCCTCGAATTCGAACGCATTCTGGCGGCGAGCGGTCCGTACGCCGGCCAGATCCGGCGCCCTTCGGATCAGGCCGAACCCCGCCGGATCGCCTGGATTCAGTGCGTCGGGTCCCGAGACGCGGCCGTGGGTCGAGAGTACTGCTCCTCGGTCTGCTGCCTCTATGCCACCAAGCAGGCCATCCTGGCCACCGAGCACGTGAAAGGACTCGAGGCCACCGTGATCTACATGGACGTCCGCACCCAGGGTAAGAACGCGGAGCGGTACTACATGCGGGCCGAACGCGACCACGGCGTCCGTTACCTTCGGGGCAAGGTGGTTGATGTTTCGGAGGACGAGGCGAGCGGGAAGCTCGATCTGACCTACTTTTCCGCCGACACCGAGGAGATGGTCAAGGAGACCTTCGATTTGGTCGTGCTGTCGGTGGGCCTTTGGCCCGGGGCCACGGGTCGCGAGCTGGCCGCCAAGCTGGGAATTGAAACGAATCATTACGGGTTTGTGGTTCCGCCGGGTCTGGATCCCTTGACGACCTCCAGGCCCGGGGTGTTCATGTGCGGCGTAATGCAGGCGCCCAGGGATATTCCCGAAACCGTGGTCCAGGCCAGCGGCGCCGCGGCCGAAGCCGCCGGCTTGCTGGCCGAAGCCCGGAAGCCCCAGGAGGATGATTCGGGTCTGTACGAAGAACGGGACATTTCGGGCGAGCCGCCGCGCATCGGCGTCTTTGTCTGCCACTGCGGCACGAACATCGCCGGGGTGGTGGACGTCGAGGTCGTGGTGGCCGAGGCCCGGCAGATGCCCTACGTCGAGTATGCCGAGCACCTGCTCTTTTCCTGCGCCAATGATTCTCACAAGAAGATCGCGGAGGCCATCAAGACCCATGGCCTGAACCGGGTCGTAGTGGCCGCCTGCTCGCCCCGCACCCACGAGCCGCTTTTTCAGCAGACGCTGAAGGAGAGCGGGCTGAACCCCTATCTCTTCAACATGGCCAACATCCGCGATCAGTGTTCCTGGGTTCATGCCCAGGACCCGGCTGCGGCCACGGCCAAAGCCCAGGGCCTGGTGCGCATGGCCGTGGCTCGGGCCGCCTTGAGCGAGCCCCTGCACACCCAGTTCGTGCCGGTGGAGCAGTCAGGTCTGGTGATCGGCGGAGGCATGGCCGGCATGACCGCGGCCCTGGCCCTGGCCGAACAGGGCTTTCGGGCCCATCTGGTCGAAAAGACCGGGTCCTTGGGCGGCATCGCCCGGCGGCTGACCCGCACCCTCGAAGGGCACGACGTTCAGGCCTATCTGGCCGACCTCGAAAAGAAGATCGCGGCCGATCCGCGCATCACCGTCCATTTGGACAGCGAGGTGGCCTCGCAGTCCGGCTACGTGGGCGCGTTCGAAACCGAGCTGCGCTCCGGCTCGTCTACCGTGAAAGTGAATCACGGCGTGGTCATCGTGGCCAGCGGTGCGGAAGAGTACCAGCCGAGCGAGTTCCTGGCCGGGCAAGACGACCGGGTCCTTACCCAGCTCAACCTGGACGAGCGCCTCCACCGGGAGGAAAACGTCCTCGAGGGCGTGACCAGCGTGGTCATGATCCAGTGCGTCGGGTCGCGCGACGAGGAGCATCCCACCTGCAGCCGCATCTGCTGCACCCATGCCGTGGCCAATGCCCTGAAGATCAAGGAGATCAACCCGGAGATCGAGGTGACCGTCCTGTTCCGGGATATTCGCACCTTCGGCCTCAAGGAGCTGTTCTACGTGGACGCGGCCCGGAAGGGTGTTCATTTCATTCGTTTCAATCCGCAGAGGCCGCCGGTGGTGACGGCCGGGGACGAGGGGCTCGAGGTTACGGTCTATGACCTCGATCTGCAGGACGAGCTCGTGTTTACGGCGCAGCGGCTCGTCCTCTCGGCCGCGGTCCGGCCGCGCCAGGACGCCCGGTCGCTCTCCGAGGTGCTCAAGCTCCAGACCGATCCGGACGGCTTTTTCATGGAAGCCCACCTCAAGCTCAGGCCGGTGGACCTGGCCAGCAGCGGCTTTTATCTGGCCGGCCTGGCCCACGGGCCGAAATTTCTGGAGGAGACCATCGCCCAGGCCCGGGCGGCTGCGGCCCGGGCGGCCATGGTGCTTTCGAAAACCAGCATCGAGGTGGGAGGCAAAGTGGCGGTGGTGAATTCGGAGCGATGCGCGGCCTGCTTGACCTGCGTGCGCACCTGCCCCTACCATGTGCCCTACATCGGACCGCACAAGTACGCCATCATCGAACCGGCCTTGTGCCAGGGCTGCGGGGCCTGCGTCTCCGAGTGCCCGGGCAAGGCCATCACCCTCATGCACAGCACGGATGCCCAGATTCTGGCTAAGATGCAAGCCATGAGCGCCTAGGTGCTTTCCTTAGGCGCGGGATCGGCGTTTCGCGGAGCGGCCCTGAAACGGCCGCTCCGTTTTTTCGGCCGTTCGGCCGAGGGATCTGGCGGCTTTCCCTCGTCGCCCGAGAGCCGCGGCGTGCGGACCCTTCTGCTTGCTCAGTCGGCCTTTTCCCGCCTGGCCCGCTCTTCCTGCACGTGAACCACGGTCTTGCCCGGCAGCCGCGTTTCCGGGTTCAGACCCAGGGCCCGGGCTGCGGCCAGGAAGATGCCCACGGCCATGGTGGAGGTTTCGGTTTCGGCGCGGCGAATATAGACCTTCCCCGCCTGCTCCTTGATCCGGCCGTTTCCGGGCGCGGCCTCAAGCGCCCATTCGGCCAGGTGGCAGGCCAGCCGGTGGTTTCCGCTTAAGGAAAGCTCGGCCGCCCGCCCGGCCAGCCGCTCCGCTCCCCCGACCAGAGCCGCGACCTCCTCGGCCAGTTCCTTGTCCGGGGCCGGCTTGAGATGGGAAGGCGTGCCGTCATACCAGCCTCCATAGAACCGGTAGATGTTGCGCACGATGAACTCGGGCTCGTCGTACACCGGCTTGAGATAGGGCTTGTTCAGCAGTTCATGGGGCGGCTTGACCTTGTGGATGATCTCGTCCAGCGAAGCGCCCTGGTTCATGAGGGTGAGCGTGGCTTCGTGCAGAAATTCGAGCAGGGCCGCCGTGTCGAGCAAGGCCTGCCTCACCCGCTCCGTCCCGAGGATGGGAACGCCGTGTCCGGGCGCCAGGATGCGGGGCTTTAAGGCGGCCATGTCGCGCAGGGCCTTGGCCCAATCCCGGGCAAAGCGCTGGACCTTTTGGGGGTTGCCGGCGTTCGGCACCGACCAGATGAACAGGTCGCCGGTGCACAGCAGACCGTCTTCCGGGAAGAAGACCCAGGTGTGGTCGTCCGTCTCGCCCCGGGCGTGGGCCAGCTCGGCCGTCACGCCCCCCACGCGGAGCGTGGTGCGGTGGGCGTAAGTCAGGTCCGGGTAATCGTAATTTTCGGGGAACAAGGGCTCGCCCACGCCGCCGCGGAACTGGCGCAGGTTGATCCAGGCGTTCCAGGGGGCCGAGGCGCGGTAACGGTCGAACCGGGCCGGCATGGCCTCGTGGGCCACGATGCGGGGCAGAGGCCAACCCTTGGCCTTGGCTTCGGCCGCGTACTCGGGCACGCCGAAGACGTGGTCGGTGTGACCGTGGGTCAAGACGGCCGTGTGCAGCCGGGCCTGGGTCACGGCGCGGATGGCGTCGAACTTGATCTTCGTGTCCCAACTGGCGGCCGGGTCGATAAGGATCAAGCCCTCGTCCGTCTCCCGGATAATGGTGTTGGCGAACCCCCGGTAAAACCAGGTCCGCTCGGCCAAAGGTTCAATTCCCCGCGGCAAACCGAAGGGATGCGCGGCAAAGGTGTCCGTTCGCCCCGTCCATAGGGCTTCGGCCAGGTCCAGGATCTCTCCCATATCTTGCTCCTTCGTATCTGTACCGGCGATAACGGCTGCCGGGCGTTGAGGTCGGCGGAGGGAACACTGAATGCTGTTCATGCCGCTGGTTCAGCGACGTGGGCAGGCCTCCTGCGATCAATCCGCTGAAGCGCTCGGCCTGCCGCGCTGCATCTGCTTGACAAAGACCGGGACCAACGGTTCGTCCGACAAAGATTTGGGTCCGAACTGCCGGGCCGCGGATAAGAAAATTCCCATGGCCATGGTGGAAGATTCGGCCTGGGCCCGTGCCAGGTAGATGCCTTGGGCCGCCCGCTGGATCGATTCCTTTTCGGGCGCGGCTTGGCAGGCCCAGTCCACCAAATGGCAGGCCAGGCGAAAGCGGCCGGCCTCAGCCAACTGCCGGGCCCGGGCCGCCAGCCGATCCGCGCCGCCGGCCAGCCGGGCGACCTCCTCGGCCTGGGCCCGTTCCGGAGCCGGCTTGAGATGCGAGGGTGTGCCGTCGTACCAACCGCCGTAAAATCGCCAGATGTTGCGCACGATGAACTCGGGCTCGTCGTAGACCGGCTGGAGATAGGGTTTGGCCAGCAGCTCCCGGGGCGCCTGGACCGCGTGCAGGATTTCGTTCAACGAAGCGCCCTGGTTCATCAGGGCCAGAGTCTGTTCGTGCACGGTTTCGAGCAGTTCGGCCGTGTCGCTCAGGGCCTGCCTGACCCGGTCGGCGCCGAGGATGGGGAAGCCGTGCCCGGGCGCCAGGATTTCGGGCCGAAGCGCGGCCATTTCACGCAGCGCGGCGGCCCATTCACGGGCGTAGCGCTGCACCTTTTGGGGGTTGCCGGCGTTGGGCACGGCCCAGATGAAAAGGTCCCCGGTGCAGAGCAGCCGGTTGTCCGGAAAGAAGACCCAGAGGTGGTCGTCGGTTTCCCCCCGCGCGTGGTGAAGCTCGGCCGTCACCCCGCCCACAGTCAGGGTCATCCGGCTTTTGAAGGTGATGTCCGGGAAGTCGAAATCCGCCGGAAAGACGGCCGACCCGGCGCCGCCGCGGAACTGGCGGTTGTTGATGTGGCTGTTCCAGGCCTGGGTGGCGGCGTAGCGTCGGAGCCGGTCCGGCAGGGCCTCATGGGCCACGATCCGGGGACGCGGCCAGCCGTTCGTCTCCGCTTCCTGGGCGTAATTCCTGACGCCGAAGACATGGTCCAAGTGGCCGTGGGTGAAGATGGCCGTGTGCAGGGGCTGGCGGGTGGCGCCGCGGATGGCGTCGAACTTGGCCTGCGCGTCGAAGAGCGCGGCCGGGTCCACGATGATAAGTCCCTCGCCGGTTTCCCGGACAATGGCGTTGGAAAAGCCCTTGTAGAAAAAGGTGCCGGGGCCGAGTGATTCCAGGCCGTGCGGGGGGCTGAAGGGGTGGAGGGTGTAAGTGTCTTTTTGGCCGGTCCAGAGCGCTTCGGCCGCGATGCTAATTTCTCCCATAATCTCTCCGGTCTGGTAATTCCATTTCCAAATCAAGCGTTAACTTTGTCGGCTGCGCTGCGCGGCTCCTCGCCGTACTTTAAATGTACTGTCTCGTCGCTGCTCGCTGGCCTTCGCGTTTCCATCTTGATTTAGAAATGGAATAAGGGGGTGACTACTGCTCGATGAGGGTTTCGCGGCGGACCTGGTTTGGGGCCGGGGCGCCGACCATGCCCATGATGCGTCCGAGTTCTTCGGTCATCTCCTCGATCAGGCTGCGGACCCCGTCCCGGCCGTCCGCGGCCAGGGCCCAGAGAATGGGCCGGCCCAGACCCACGAGGTCGGCTCCAAAGGCCAGACCTTTGAGGACGTCGCTCCCGCGACGGAACCCGCCGTCCACAATGATGGCGATTTTTCCCCGCACCGCCTCGACGATCTCGTCCATCACCTGGAAGGGGTGGGGCAGATAATCGATGGTGTGGGCGCCGTGATTGGAGAGGACGATGCCGTCCGCCCCGATCTCGACGGACCTCACCGCGTCCTCTCGGCTGAGCACGCCTTTGAAGATGAGCGGGGCGGAAATCCGCTTGCGGACCTCTTTCAACTCGGCCGTGGAGAGAGGCGCGCAGCCGGAGACAATGCGGCGGTCCCCGATTTTCGTCCCTTGTCCCACGTCGATTTCAAGACCGACCCAGCGTACGCCCGCCTCCTGCAGCCGCTCCAGGTCCTGGTACATCTGCCTGCGGTCCTGGAACGGCTTGACCGTGGCGGCTACCGGCACGCCGGTCTCGACCAACTCTCTCAGGTTGGAGGGAATGGGAGACCCGGTCCACATCAGGCTGCCGGCCGCTTTGAGGCCCTCGGCCACCTGCCGAAGCCCTTCCTTGCGAATGGCCGGGATGGGCATGGTTATGGCGGACATGACGATGGGCGTCTTGAGGGCGACGCCCAGCACCTCGCACCCGGTTTCCGGTTGGACGGCGTCGATGCATCGCTGCCGGAAGGTGTAGCGGTCGATGATGCGGCGATTGTTGGCCAGCACGAATTCGGTCTCGACCCCGCGAAGCAAGAAGCCGTAATCGGCCTCGGCCAGGATCTTGGCCCCCTTCTCATACAGCTCGCTCAAGGTCATGGCGGCGGTTCTCCTTGGGCGCCCAGGGCTTCGAGAGCCGGCGGGACCGGCCTCGGTCCGCTCAGGCGGCCACGATGGTGAAGAGCGTATGCAGGTTCAGTTCCTTGAAGAGATGAAACAGGGACGGCGGGACGTTGACGATGCGGATTCGGCCCCCGGCTGCGGCGACGTCCTTGTAGAAGAGCAACAGCTTGCCGATCCCGGCGCTGCCAATGTGCGTGACCTGGGCGAAGTCCAAAGCGATGTCTTTGAGAACGGCCAGGTCCAATTGTTCAAAGTATTTTTTCAGTTCCTCGGCGCCCCGCTCGTCGATATCTCCCTCGATCTCGAGCTGCGCGCCCTGTTCAGCCTGGGTGACGGTGAGTTGCATGGATACCTCCCAAAGAGATGGCGTCGGCCGGGTCATCGCATAACCAAGGTTCGGTCTCCGACGTTCTTACAAGGGTCTCCAGGGCCGGGGCCCTGGAAAAATCGGCGGGCCGCTGGGCCGAATCAATCCGGCCGGACGTCCCAGAGATTCATTAATCTGTCTGCCTGCCGGTGAAGCTCTTCTTCCCGCCGGCTCGGATTCCTTTTGAACGAAACGATGATGTGCCTCCCCTGCCGGCGCCAGCGAACGAAACTCGAAAAATAGCGGATCATGAAGATGCCGCGACCCGTGGTCTTCCACTGGTTCTCCTGCCGCTTCGGCTCGGGCACCCGGCTGGGTTCAAAACCCGGCCCCTGGTCGATGATCTCCAGGTTGAAGTCGTTGCCGAAGCGCCAGCGGACAAGGATTTCCTGTCCGGGATTCTGGTAATGGGCGTGCCTCCAGGCGTTTAACACCGTCTCCTCGAGAACGGCGCGGACCCGCTTCAAGGAGGAGGCATAGCCGTGTTCGGCGAGCTCGCCTTCGAGGCGGCGGCAAAGGTCAAGAATCCGGTCGGCCAGTTCATCCGCATCGGCCGGCCGCCAGCGCTCCTCCTGGGAACCGTCCATCCGTTCTATTTCCAGCCCGAGGATGGTAACGTCATCGCCGGACGTATTGACACCATAGGAGGTCACTTCCTCTCCGCTCCGTTCGGCCACGGCTTGAAGAAGCCCCTCCAGGAGGTCGGGCATGGAAAGAGCGGGTCTTTCCCTCAGAATTTCATGGACCAGGCCTTGAAGGTCTTCCGTGGAAAGCGTCCGGGCCGTGTTCTTGAACGTCATTTCCGTGAGCCCGTCGGTGTACAGAAGGAGTCTGTCCCCGGCCTGAAGCGCCATTTTTCCGGTCGTGAACGTCAGGTCGTCCCGGACGGCCAGCGGCAGATGGCTGCCCGACCGGCCGGCCTCGGGTAGGGCCATGATCTCCCGGCCTCGGAGGAGCAGGAAAGGGGGATGGCCGTTGGCGAGGTAGCGCAGGGTCAGGGTTTGATGTTCGATTTCCAGGTTAAGCGCGGTGCAGAAGGCATCCTTTTCGAAGAGCCGGGACTGCGAGAGAGCGGCGTTCAACCGGGAGACCGTCTCCTCCATCGTCGGCACGACCGCCTGATTCAAGATGGCCCCGTGCATCAGATCGGTCAGGATGCTCCGCAGGATGCAGTCGACCGCGTGTCCGGACTGATCCTTTAAGCTGATCAGGGTCCGGCCTTGGCCGAGCGGGGCCCGGGGCAAGAGGTCGCGGACAAAGAAATGGTCGCCTCCTTCTCGAAAACAGGGCACGGAGACAGCGTCTATAAACAGGGTCAGGTCTTCGGTCAGATCGAGGTAGCGTGGGGGACGGCCATTGACCAGGGTCAGGATTTTTTTGGCTTCCTGGATGTTCATCTCCTGGCGCCTCATCAAGGCTTTGATATCGGAGATGTCCAGGAAACTCTGGACTTCGAAGACACGTTCTCTGATTTTCACCCGAGCCGTGGAAATTCGGACATGGGACGGCTCCTTGCGGCTGGTCTTGAGGAGACCGTCTTCCCCGTGACCCGGCTCAGCCGGGTCGAGATCATGGGCTGGAGGCTGAAGCTCGAACAGGGGCTGCCGGCGGGTGTCCCGGCCGATCGCCTCTTCGTGGCTTTGGCCGATCATGCTGAGCGCGGAAGGGTTTGCGTCCACGATCTTTCCGCTCTGGCTGTCAATGACCACCAGTCCGGCCTGGATGGTGTCCATGATGGTTTTAAGATAGGTTTCGTTTTCTTTGAGTGCGGTTACGGCCAGGGTCCGCTCCCGGATTTCTTCCCGCAGATGTTCGTTCATTCTCCAGATCACGTCGCGGCTTCGCTTGAGCTCGATATGGGTCTGGACCCGGGCCGCGAGTTCGGCGGGATAGAAAGGTTTGGTCACATAGTCCACTGCGCCGAGCTCGATCCCGTGGATGATGTCGGTCTGCTGTGCCCTGGCCGTGAGGAAAATGATGGGGATGCCCCGGGTGGCCTCGTTTTCCTTGAGCCGCCGGCAGACCTCCCAGCCGTCCATCTCGGGCATCATGATATCCAGCAGAATCAGGTCCGGCAATAGGTTTTCGGCCAGGCGCAAGGCCTCTTTGCCTTGCGAAACCATGTAAAGCTCATACCGCTCGGACTCCAGCGTGGCCTGAAGCAGCTTGAGATTCATGGCATCGTCGTCCACGATCAGGATGCGGGGCGGGTGGTCGGGCTCGATGGTGTCGGGCAGGGTCATGGCCAGTGTTGGGCGGAAAGCCGGCGTGACATGCCCGCGGTCTGCGGGGCTGGCTCAAGGTTCGAGTTTCTCGGCGCTAGGGGCGCAGGCGGCGTCCCTAGATTCCGACGTGTGTTTTGAAGAACAGGCGGTCGGCCGGCCCAGCCGTATTTTTCCGAGATCATAAAAGTCCCCGGGGCGGTTGTCAACCTCCGCCTTGGAGGGGGGGCGGCCGCCGGCGGCGCAAGCGGCTGGGGCGTTATGTCTTGGGGCCGCGCGGGTTTTTATCCTGTGGGGAGAGCGGGGCCATCTTCAGGGCCGGATGACTTGACAGGAGATAAGGGAAAACGATACATGAATCTAGAGCCTTTTTCGAGAGGGGGCATAAACGGCGTTTGACCATGTGGCACAGATTCAGCCTGCGTACCCGCCTCTTTTTTCTCGTTGCCTGTCTGCTGGCCATCACCCTGGGCAGCAGCCTCGTCACCATGTGGTTCACCTACCGCATGAACGCCCTGGTCGCCTCCATGGTGGGCAAGGACATCCTGGCCTTTCGGGTGGCCCAGGAATTGACCAAGGCCCTGGTGATGCAGAAGGGGTACGTGACCTATTTTTTTCAGGATGGCGACCCCGAGTGGCTCCTCCAGCTCCAGCAGCATCATCACGCCTTCGAGCAATGGCTCGCCACGGCCCGGGCCACGGCCGACAGCAGCGTCAAGCGCTCCATCTTGAACGAAATCGAATCGGAATACATCCACTACAGCGCCACGCGGGATCGCGTCATCGAATATTACAAGGCCAAGAACCACACGGCCGGGTATGAGCTCCACCTCAGAGCCCGAAGCCAGTTTTTTCATATCATTGACCTGTGTGACAAATACCGGGAGAAGAACAACCAGAGCATCCTGAGCGACCAGCGCGGGATCGAAACACAGGCCCGTTTGGTGAAGGCATTGACCCTGGGGTTTATGCCAGCGGCTTTTTTCCTAGCCGCGTTGCTGACCTATATCCTGACCAACCAGATTTTGGGGCCGATCCGCCGACTGGCCCGGGAGACGAACCACGCCGCCGGCGATGCGCCTTTGGAAGATGGCAACGAGGTCAATGCGCTCAGCCTGAAAGTTCACCATTTGATCGAGGACGTGGATCGAACCAAGCTCACGTTGGAGCGCAGCCGCGAACACCTGGTACAGACCGAAAAGCTGGCGATGATCGGCAAGTTGGCCGCCGGGGTGGCCCACAGCGTGCGCAATCCGCTCACCTCGGTCAAGATGCGGCTGTTTTCCATGGAACGCACGCTCGACCTCACCGCGACCCAGAAGGAGGATTTCGAGGTCATTTCCGAAGAAGTGGGCCACATCGAATCGATCGTACACAATTTCCTGGAATTTTCTCGGGCTCCGAAGCTGAAGATGCAACTGGTCAGTCCTTCGGACGTGGTGGACATGTCGCTCGAACTCCTGTCTTACCGGCTGGAATCGTTCGACGTTGAGATTCAATTGGAGCGCGAGGGACCTCTGCCCAAGATTTCCCTCGATCCGGAACAGCTCAAGGAGGTGCTCGTCAATCTGATCATCAACGCCTGCGAAGCCATGGGCATCGGAGGCCGAATTGTGCTGACAGAGCAGGTAACGACAGTGAGCGAATTGGGCCGCTGCGTGGTCATCCGCGTTTCAGACAACGGTCCGGGCATTCCGGAGTCGGAAAAGGACAAGGTCTTCGAGCCCTTTTTCAGTATGAAAGAGGAAGGCACGGGCCTGGGGCTGAGCATCGCCTCCCGCATCGTGGAGGAGCATGGCGGGCGTCTGTCCGTGGAATCTGTCGAGGGGCAGGGTGCGACGTTCGTTATTACCCTGCCTTTTTAAGGAGAACCGACGTGGGTAAAATCCTGATCGTGGACGACGATCCACAACTTTTGCAGAGCTTTGAAAAACTGCTCTCTCAGGAAGGCCACGAGGTACGCGGCGTCTCCAGCGGCGAACAGGGCGTGGCCGCGGTCAAAGCCAGCCTGCCGGACCTTGTGATCCTGGACGTGCGGCTGCCCGGCATGGACGGCCTGGCCACCTTCGAGGCCATCCACACGCTTGAACCTCGACTTCCGGCGATCATCATGACCGCCTACGGAACCACGGAGACGGCCATCCAGGCCACCAAGATGGGCGCCTTCGATTACGTGTTGAAGCCGTTTAATATCCCGGAGATGCTCAACCTCATCCGCCAGGCCCTCGAGGCCGGCCGGTTCATGCGCTCGCCGGTGGCCCTGAACGGTGCAGCGGACATCACCACAGCGGACGCCATGATCGGCCACAGCAAGGCCATGCAGGAGGTCTATAAGACCATCGGCCGCGTGGCGCCCACGGACGCGACCGTGCTCATTCGGGGCGAGTCGGGCACGGGCAAAGAGTTGGCCGCGAGGGCCATCTATCAGTATAGCCTGCGGATGAACAAGCCCTTCCTGGTCATCAACTGCGTGGCCATTCCAGAGACGCTGCTCGAAAGCGAGCTTTTCGGGTACGAAAAGGGGGCCTTCACCGGTGCGGTCCAACGTCGGCTGGGCAAGATCGAGCAGGCTCACGACGGCACAGTCTTTCTGGACGAAATCGGCGACATGCCCTTCTCCATCCAGGCCAAGGTGCTCAGGCTCCTGCAGGAAAAGAGCATCGAGCGGCTGGGAGGCCGCGAACCCATCCCGGTGGACGTGCGCATTATCGCGGCCACGAACCGGGATCTGGAGGCAGCCCTCAAGGCGGGACGTTTTCGGGAGGACCTCTATTACCGGCTGAAAGTGGTCACACTCTGGCTGCCGGCCCTGCGCGACCGGATCGATGACGTGCCCCTCTTGGCCGATTATTTTCTTTCCAGGCTGTCGGCGGAAATGAAAGCGGACAATCCCGGCTTGACGGAACAAGCCAAGGCGGTTCTGATCCGGCATCAGTGGCCGGGCAACGTCCGGGAACTGGGCAATACCATGCAGAAAGCCCTGATCTTCAGCCGGGGCGGTCCGATCGGCCCGGACGGCATCCTGCCGGTAATCCGGCCGGCGCAGGGAAGCGGTCCCTCGGACGAAAGCCGGGATGATGAGGCGCTCCGCGTCTGGATCCGCTCGGCCCTGGGCGCGGAAAGTGATCAGAATCTCTTTAACCGGCTTTCCGACCATTTCACCAGCCTGCTCATCAGTGAGGCCCTGAAACTCACCAATGGCAACCGGAGCCGAGCGGCCAGACTGCTGGGCCTGTCCAGGCCCACTCTCCTGTCCAAAATCGAAAAATACAACCTGAAACTTCTCACCAACGTCACCTCTTAAAAATCCTCCCTTGAACCGGCCCGTCTCCGCCGGCGTCCGCTTTACGATTTGTAAAACTTTCTGACAGGCGGGGCTGAAGCGGGGGAGTCGCGCCGGCGAGGTTTCATTATAATTTTGAATAATATCATTATGTTGACTAGTGTCTCGCAGAAAGGTTGATAGTGGTACGGCCGTTGCTCCAAAGAAATGTGGACCTAAGAGACGCTGCGCTTGAAAATCATGGGTCCATCCTAAAGGGTGATGCGCGTGGGGGCGGGTCAGTCATCTTATATCCTGGTGTCGGATCGCAACCCGCATGTGCGGGATTATCTGCGGCGCGAGCTGATCCAGGAAGGATATCATGTTTATGAAGCCAAGGATGGGCAGGAGGTGCTGCAGCTGCTCATGTCGGGCCGGCCACTCGACCTCTTGGTGCTGGACCCGGAGATGCCCTATTTCAGCGCCATAGAGATCGCCTCGCGCCTGAAGGCTCAACACGCTTTTGTGCCTATCGTCGTCCATGCCTTTGACATCGAGGACATGAACCGCACGCTGGTGGGTTTGGCCGACGCCGTGGTCGAAAAACAGGGAGATAATATCGATAGCTTCAAGCAGATCATCGCCGAACTGCTCAACCTTCGTCAGAGCCGGTCCTCCACGCCTGAGGCCGATGGAACGGGTTGGGCATGAAAAATCTGTTCAAACTTCCGGAAGGGCCGGGACTTCAGGAGAATCAGAGCTATTACCGGTCGCTCAACCGGAAGATGGTCACCCTGATGATCGTGGTCTCCCTTTTGCCTCTGATCGTCGTCAGCGGCGTGGTGGGATATCAATTCCAAGCCTCTTATCAAGAGAAGGTTTATGTCCATCTCGAGGAGCTGGTCCAGAAGCACACTCAGAACATCGACAATTTCCTTCATGAAAAATTGAACGATATCCGGGTAGTGGCAAATTCATACTCCTTCGAGGAGCTGACCAACGAAACTTTTTTCCAGCACCTTTTAACCATCCTGCAGAAAGAACACGGCGGGGTGTTTGTGGACATGGGGATCGTCCACCAGTCCGGCCGCCAGGCTGCCTATACCGGAGTTTTCAAACTGGAGGGGGCAGACTATTCCAATGCGGACTGGTTCAAGCAGGCCATGAAGACCCAATACTATATCAGCGACGTTTTTTTGGGTCTTAGAGGGTTTCCCCACTTCATCGTGGCCGTGAAGCGCGTCTGGCAGGGCGAACCGTACATCGTGCGGGCCACGATCGACTTCGTGGCCTTCAACTCCCTGGTGGAGCATATCCAGATCGGCCGAACCGGTTCGGCCTTCATCATGAACCGTCAGGGCAAATTTCAAACACGCCCCAAGACGTCTATCAAAATTAACAACGAGACCTTTGCCGATCAGATCAACAAGATGTTCGCCGAAACGAAAAGCGGCGGGTCCCAGGCCGAGCTGCCCGCCTTGCCCGGTAACGACACGCCGCCGCAGTCGCTTCGACCCAGACCCGCCATCCAAAGCGAAGTCACCATCTCCGAAATCGTGGACGAGGAGAACCATTCCCAGATCGTCGTCATGACGCCCCTGAAAGACGGGGAGTGGATTCTGGTTTTCCTCCAGGAAAAGGCCGACGCCTTTTCTCAATTCTATCGAACGCGGAACGTGGCCGTGATCCTCCTCTTGCTCGGCGCCATCGGCATCGTGATCACCTCCTTTGCCGTGTCCCGCCTGCTGGTCAGCCGCATCGCCCGGTCGGACGCGGAAAAGAAAGTGATGAATCAGCAGATCATCGAAACGGGCAAGTTGGCTTCTCTGGGGGAGTTGGCCGCCGGTATCGCCCATGAAATCAATAACCCGGTGGCGATCATGGTCGAGGAGGCCGGCTGGATCGGAGACCTGCTCGAGGAGGACAATTTCAAGGACCGTGAGAACTACCTCGAGTGCCAGCGGGCCTTGAAACAGATCCAGACCCAGGGCGGACGCTGCAAGCAGATCACGCACAAGCTCCTGAGCTTCGCCCGCAAGACCGATCCCAGCGCCGCCGAAGTGAACCTGAACGATCTGATCCGGGAAGTGGTCAGCCTGTCGGAACAGCGGGCCAAATATGCCAACGTCCAAATGGAGACCCATCTTTCGCTCGAAATCCCCCCGGTCCGCCTCTCCCCCTCGGAGATGCAACAGGTGCTGCTGAACCTGATCAACAACGCCATCGACGCCATGGGCAAGGGGGGTGGCCGGCTGGGCGTGGCCGACTGGATGGAAGACGGTTACCTGGTGATCGAGGTCAGCGACACCGGGCCTGGGATTCCGGAGGCCAACCTTCCCCGTATCTTCGACCCCTTTTTCACCACCAAGCCGGTGGGCGAGGGAACCGGGTTGGGGCTTTCGATCTGTTACGGCATCATCAAGAAGATGAACGGCGAGTTCCGGGTAAGAAGCGCGATCGGTCAGGGCACGACCTTTCAGGTCTGGGTCCCCGTGGCGGGGCAGAAACCTAGGCCTGGCGAAAAGGATGAGACCGAAAGACAAAAGGACATACAGGTATGAGTGCGGCCAGTGTGTTGCTGGTGGACGACGAGCGGGACTTCGTGAGCGCGATGACCAAGCGGTTGACAAAGCGCGATCTGGAGGTCTCGAACGCCTTTGACGGGCTCGAGGCCCTGGAAGCGCTGAGCAAGGACGATCGTATCGAAGTGGTCATTCTGGACGTGAAGATGCCGGGGATGAGCGGCGTGGAAACGCTGCGCGAGATCAAGCGGCGATATCCGCTGGTCGAGGTGATCATGCTGACCGGGTATGCCACGATCGAGACCGCTATCGAGGGGATGAAACTGGGCGCTTACGATTATTTGATAAAACCGTGCGAGATGGATGAGTTGCTGGGCAAGGTGGGAGAAGCCTTGGAAAAGCGTCGAAAGCACCAGAACAAGATACTCGAGGCCCGCACCCGCGAAGTCATCCAGCGGCGCGAGACCTAGCACGGGATTTCAGAGATGTCCGATCCAACCACCCCCAGCCAGTCCATCCGACTCCTTCTCATCGACGATGAGGAGGGGTATGTGGACGTCCTGACCAAGCGGCTGACCAGACGGCAGGTGGCCGTCACGAAAGCCCTGAACGGCTCCGAAGCCATTCGCGCCCTGCGCCGCCAGGACTTTGACGTGGCCCTCCTGGATTTGAAAATGGAGGATATAGATGGCATCGAGGTCCTGAAGATCTTCAAGCGGATCGATCCTGGGATGGAGGTCATCATGTTGACCGGACACGGGTCGGAGCAAGCCGCCCGGGATGCGATCTCGCTTGGGGCTTTCGATTATTTGACCAAACCTTATGAACTAGAGGCGCTTCTGGCCAAAATTCGCGAAGCCTTTAACAAAAAGACGGCGAATCTGACTTCAAACAAGGGATAGCGCACGTACTCCCGGTCGGTCCAGCCCGGGGACCGGTCGGAGCCCGGCAGGAGGTATAAATCCATCTGGCAAAGGGATGCTTGGGTCGTATTTTCATATCCCGAAAGCACAGAACGCGCCCTGATCAGGCCGTGGGTTTGATCATCGCCTGTCCGGAAGACCCCGCCCGAGTCGGAAACGCCCGGGCGGAGTTTTTATGGTCCGAGACCGTTGCAAAACATAGGAAGCCGAGACGAAATCGAGGAGGGCGAGGATCGAAGCCATTCGACAGGCTCATGGCCCTGAGCGGAGTCGAAGGGCCGTTCGACAAGCTCACGACCCCGAGCGAAGTCGAGGGGCCGCAGGAATATTACCTATATTTCGAGGACTTCGAGCCGAAGCCCGACACTGAGTTCGGCCGGCAGCCGAAGTTTTGCAATGGTCTCGTCCCGGTCTCGCCTTTGTTTTCCTGGGTTTGGTTGCGAGAGGTGCACCGTGTATGGTACAGTTCGGCTGCAGAGGGTCGTATCGGTTAAGAAGACCCGGAAGCATGAACTTTAAAAGGAGGAGCAGACATGCAAGTGCTCGGTATCGGATGCAGTCCGCGCCGCCATGGAAACACCGAGATCTTGATGCGAGAAGCGCTGGATGCGGCCAAGGAGGCTGGGGCCCAGACGCAGCTCCTCCTGGTGGCTGACCTGAACATTCAGCCTTGCGACGCCTGCGGCGCTTGCCTCAAGGACGGCCGTTGCCGGATCGATGACGACATGCAAACCGTCTACCCGCTCCTGGAGCAGGCCGACGGCATCATCCTGGGCACGCCGGTCTATTTTCTCAATGTCAGCGCCCAGGCCAAGGCCGTGATCGACCGAACCTACCCCTTCCTCTCGGGCCGGAAGCTTCGGGGCAAGGTGGCCGCGGCCCTTGTCGCCGTGCGGCGGGTGGGGGCCGGCCAGGTGCTGAGCCTGCTGTATACGTTTTTCACGGTGCAGGGCATGGTTATTGCCGGGGGGGGCATTGGGTATGGCCGGGAGCGGGGGGAGGTGCGGCAGGGGGTAGGGGGTTCGCCGAACCTATCGGCCCTGGAGGAGGCGCGGGCCGTGGGCCATCGCGTGGCCCGCATGATAGAAAGTAAAAAATAATATATATCAATATAGTTCTGATAAATATATAATTTTTTACTTTAATATATTTTAGACTGCTGTGACCGAGGTTGGCGAGGGCCGGCTTCTTTTTTTTGCCCTCGACCCACGGAACGCTCTGGGAGAGAGAAAGATGCTGGACCTGTTCAGGCACATCCTCGTCCGACCGCCCGCTGCCAAGGCCGGAACCCAAGAGGCGGAACACGGCCTCCAGGTGGCCGCCTGCGCCCTGCTGCTGGAAATGGCCCATATCCACGGAGAATCCAGCGCCGAGGAGCAGGATGCCATCCTGTCCATCCTGAGGAAGCGGTTCGACCTGACCGACGAGCAGGTTTCAATCCTCGTGGATGTTGCGGCAGAGGAATGGAAACGAAGCGTGGATCTTTGGCCCTTTGCCCGCCGGATCAACCAAGACTTCTCCGAACCGGAAAAGGAACAAATGATCGAGATGATCTGGGAGGTCGCCTACATGGACGGCCGGCTGGACATGTACGAGGATTACCTGGTCCACAAGTTGGCCAACTTGCTTCGCCTGTCCCATGGCCAGCTCATCGCGGCCAAGCTCAAGGTCACCCGCCGCCGGCCAGGTCCATGAGCCCGGGTTCTGTTCTCCATCGACCTATACGGTAAAAAGCAACATGCGCAGGACTTCGAAGTAGTCCCTCGTGGCAAAGGCCACGTGTTGGGCGTCCAGCAGACGCACGCCCGGGAAGAACGAGGCCCGATAGGCCTTGGCGTGGGACTTAAAGCGGATTTCCACCTCGAAGGCCTGGGGCAGGCGGAGACGGCATGGGGCGAGGTCCTGGTTGAAGGCCTGGCGCACGCCCTCATGGATGCGCTCCACGGCCGCCCCCGGCTGGAGGCTCACGGTGGAGTCGCCGATGCCGCGCATGACCGGGCAGGTGGCGATGTTCGCATTGACGGCCTTGACCTCGTCGCAAAGCCCTTCGTCCCCGGATACAAAGGCCACCGGGACCTGATAAAGGGCCGCGATCCAGCCGTGCAAAAGGAATTCCGAGACAAAACTCCCGTTGACCTTGATGTGGTCCACCAGGCCGGACTGCGTGTGGGCCAGGGGGTTGGTGTCGGAGCTGGCCCTGGAGTGGTAGCCGATCATCACCAGGCCGGCAAAGGTCTCGTCCAGCTCCTGCACCATGAAGAAAGGGTGGCCGCTCCAGCCGCGGATGAGCCGGATTTCCCGGGGCAGCCGGGCCGGGATGAGATTACGGCCCGTGCCGTGGGCATCCTTGACCCAGATTTCCGTTGCGCCGGCCTGGATGAGGCCCTGGCAGGCCGCGGCCACTTCGGCCGTCATCTGCTCCCGGGCCTCTTGATACCCGCTCTTGTCCGCCTCGGTTTGGTCCCAGTGCGTCGTGCCGGTAATGCCCTCGATGTCCGCGGTGATGTATACCTTCATGGGCCGGATCCTTTCGGTAGACCATTGCAAAACTTCGACTTCCGGCCGAACTCATTGTCGGGCTTCGGCTCGAAGTCCTTGAAATATAGTAATATTCCTGCGGCCCCTCGACTTCGCTCTGGGTCGTGAGCCTGTCGAACGGCCCTTCGACTCCGCTCAGGGCCATGAGCCTGTCGAATGGCTTCGATCCTCGCCCTCCTCGATTTCGTCTCGGAATCCTGTGTTTTGCAATGGTTTCTTCAGAGGGTCCGCACCTTTCCCTCTCCGGTTTAAAAGCAGAGAAAGCGCCGGAAGCGGGGTGTCCGGAAAGAGCGTCCGCGGTTACAGGTCGGTCAGCACCTTCTGCACCAGCCGCTGGTAAACCTCCAGGTCCTGGGCGCCCACCAGGACGCCCTCCGCCTGTTCGAGACGGATGGCAGGCACGCCGGAAACCCCGCACCGCAGGGACTCCAGGTGCTCGTTCATGATCTGCCGGGTGATCTCCGGGTCGTCGAGGTCGTTCAAGGCCACGGCCGGTAGACCCACGTCCGCCCAGAGTTCCTCGAGCACCTGGCGGCTGGTGATGTCCCGGTTCTCCGAGAAGTAGGCGCTGAGCAGCCGCTCGTGGATTTTTTCAAAGGCCTCGGGGCCGATCCGGGCGGCGATCTTGGCAGCCTGGTGCGGCGGGAAACTGTGGGACGGCGGCCCTTCTTCGCCGACCCAGGGCCTGAACACGGTCTCCGGCTCCATGCGGGCCGGCCGCGCCCAGGACTGGGTATATTCCTTGAATTTTTCGAGCGTGCGGTTGGGATCGGGCTCCGGCCTGAGCAGAAAGCTCCGCCACATCAGGCAAAGGTCCTCGCCGAATTCCGCCTTAACTTTTTTCAGCCGTACCTCGGCCACGTAGCACCAGGGTCAGAGGTAGTCTGAATAGACGATGAGCTTCACGGGTTTCATGAGGTTTCTCATTTGAGTTTGAGGTGCGGTGCGCTTCTCCGATTTTGGTCCGGATCATCAAAAAAGTCTTTATATGCTATCGGGTTTGCTTTCGAGTGTCAAGGAAACACGCGCCGCGGCCCGGGCTAGCCCACCCCTCATGAAAATTTCTCCTACCTTTCGCTTGTCGAATATGCTACTTTATCTGGGTATTATCTAAGCAGGTTTGGTTTTTCTTGTCATGCCGAGGCGCAAGCCAGTTTCTCCTGAAGCCATGAGCGTCTGAAAAAGGACGAGGACTGATGTCCCACCTTGAAGCATTCGCCGTTCCGCCCCACCTGGAAGCGCCCGCGAGAAAGATGCTCGAGGAAAGCCTCGCCGAGGCGGATTTTCACCAGCCGTCCAGCCAGGCCGGCTTGACCGAACTGGGACTGTCGCCCGACGAGTCCCTGGTCCTGCTCGCTCTCTACAAATCCAAGGAAAAGTACG
>Ga0315282_10002574_pt1 | contig 33160 bp, 27 predicted proteins | sample YL17G07_20_MG_FD_203693 | JGI IMG/M metagenome (GOLD analysis project Ga0315282, IMG submission 203693) | Sediment microbial communities from Yellowstone Lake, YNP, Wyoming, USA - YL17G07_20 | ecosystem: Environmental > Aquatic > Freshwater > Lake > Sediment | place: USA: Wyoming | collected...
CATAAGCGGCTTCCCTTGTATCATGTACGTCCTGGACAACTCCCACTGCAGGCCAGACGTAGGCAATGTAGCGGTCCTCCCCTTTCTCAAACACCCGCTGCAAGGCCCACAGAAAATAGTCAACTGCCTGAAGTTCGGCTCGTTGCCTTGTGGGCACCACCATTGGAACCAGGAAGCCCCGAGGCATAACGTCATACTTTTTCGCGAATCGCTCTCTCGCCAGTTGCAGCGCCTCGCGCAAAGCCGTCACACGGTCCCCCTTCTGCCGCCTTGAGAAATAGACGCGATACTCATCCGCGACGTGCAGATGCGTCTTAAACAATCGGCTGACCATCGTGTCGTAAAGCATGTTCGGATGATACCGGAACGACGACGCCCGTTCGCGCTCCCTACGCGCCCACGCTAAGACCGCCCTCTTGTCACGGACCACCGCGTGGAAGCGCATGTCATGACGCATCAGCATGGCGAAAACCTCGCGGCGAACCTCAGGCAGATCGTCCTTCGCGCGAAACACCAGTGCTGTCTTTCGCTGCTCCTTCCGCATCGAAGGGACATTGGCGAGGTAGGGATCCTCAAGCAACTTCCGGCGTAACTGCTCCATGTCTTGTGTCAGCGCCTTCGGGTCTTTGACGTCGAGAAAACCCAAGACAAAGAAACGCGAGCAACCGCTCTCCCCGATGATTATCCTGCCGTGGCCGTCAAAAATCACCGCGTGGCCGGCCTCATCGACGAAGTAGTGACGAATCTCCGGGTTCGCGGGACGTTCCCTGGTCATGAAGGTTTAGTCCATTTACGGTTATGGTTTGTGCAACGCTCTTCCATAGAAATCCATCGCCGCTTCGCGGAGGGCTTCCGGCATCGTGGGGTGTGCATGAATGGTGTGAACGAGTTCGTCCATCTTGAGCTTGAGCCGGACGGCGAGCGTCGCCTCGGCGATCATGCTCGTGACGCCAGAGCCCACCATGTGGACGCCGAGGATGGTGTCCGTGGCGTCGCCGATGACCTTGACGAACCCGGTCGTGTCGGACGAGGCGACGGCTTTGCCGAGCGCGGCCAGCGGGAACCGTCCGACGCGGATGTCGCCCGAGCTCCTTCGCGCCTCGGCTTCCGTGAGCCCGACCGAGGCGATCTCCGGGATGGTGAAGACGCAGCTCGGCACCGCGTCCAGCGCCTCGGGGTGCGGCTCGCCCCCGAAGAGGTGCTCCGCCGCGATGACCCCCTGCTCGCTCGCGTACTGCGCGAGCATCACCTTGCCAGTGACGTCGCCGATTGCGTAGAGGTCGTCGACGTTCGTCCGGCCGAGCGGGTCCACCCGGACCGCGGCGGCCTCGAGCCGGACGCCGAGCGAGGCGAGTCCGTCGAGGTCGCTGTTGAGTTTCCGCCCGACGGCGACGAGCGCGAAGTCAGTCTCCACGGATTTTCCGCCGCTGAGTTCCGCGGCGACCTTGTCGGCGCCCGCGGCCATTTTCTCGACCGTGGTCCCGGTGAGCACCTTGACGCGCTGGCGCACAAGGGACCGCTCCACCTCCTTCGAGACGTCCGCATCGGCCGGCGGCAGAAGCGAGGGGAGCATCTCGACGAGCGTGACCTCGCTCCCGAACTCGGCCCACATCGAGGCGAACTCGCAGCCCATGTAGCCGCCCCCGACGATGAGAACACTCGCGGGAAGCTGCGTGAGAGCGAGCGCCTCGTCGCTCGTCATGACCCGTGGATTATCGAATGGAAATATCTTCGGACGTGCGGGTTCGCTGCCGGCGGCGACCAGGAGCTTTCGCCCTTCGATCCGCGTCGAGGCGTCCGGACCCATGACCTCGACGGTGTGCGCATCGAGGACGCGCGCCCGCCCCGCCGCCACCTCGACCCGCGCGTTCCGGAGCAGAAGGCCCAGCCCGCCGCGCAGCCGCGATACGACGCCGTCCTTCCGCTTCATCACCGCCGGGTAGTCGACCTCGGCCGACCCCGTCTTGAGACCGAACTGAGCCGCGTGCTTGAGATGGCTGAGGAGGCGCGCCGACTCGAGGATCGCCTTGGTCGGGATGCACCCGCGGTTGAGACACACGCCGCCGAGCTCGCGCTCCTCGACGAGCGCGACCCCGGCGCCGAGCTGCGCGGCTCGGAGCGCCGCGACGTAGCCTCCCGGACCCGAGCCGATCACAATCAGGTCAAACCTGGACATTTTCCGGACACCCGGGCGTCAAAAGAGGAAAGATCCCGGACAAGAGAGAGAGAATCTTAGCCGCGGATGGTAACTCAACGGACGGAAAGAGTCAAGAAGGGCCGCCAAATCGCCGCCCCACCACAGGCTTCCTATCACGAAAAGGATGGGGTGACCGGGAGCCGAAATCCGACCGGTCGCCGCCCGGAAAAGCGACTGACTTGTTCCGGCCCCGCCCTCACCGCAGCCATCTTCACGACCATGATGAATTTTGACTGAATTTTTTTCTTTGAGCGCACGAATTCTCATTCGCACGGGCGCCCGGCGATCCTGTTGGCTTTCACGGCATAACTAGTTAAACAGCAAAGAGATCGGTCAAGAGCTGACGAACAGCAGTCACCTGTCGAATATTCGACAGTGCATGAGAGGGGATTGGCCGAAGACGCAACGCCTTGGAGTATATACGCTTAGGGTGACACTGGCTCCCTATCCACGCTAGCGGTAATGCCCGGATTTCGTAGCCAGAGACGCATTCTGGCAGTCAAAATCCGGCTTTTTGTCTTGACAGCAAAGGGGATGAGGCAGTATATTAATAGGGCGTAACCGTAACCTGTTTGTTGGCTTCCGCTAAGGGCGGGGGCGAAAGACAGACAGCTGAACGGGGAGCCGATCAGGCGGAGTGGCGTGATCGGGGCTTTTCACCGGTGGCGAGAAACACCGCAAGACGCTTACTACTATAGGTTTAGGTCGTTTTCAGGGCTCCGGTGGCGCCACGTATAGATGTCCCAGAGAAACTCGACTTACATGCCGAGAATGCAACTTTCCGTGTCGGGTCATCAGATTGGGTTCCGGTGCAGAAAAACGGGCTGCGGCCGCTTAGGCAGCAGGAATAACGGTCCGCCCGTGTAAGTACGTACCCTTTCCTGGTAACCCGACCGGTTGTATTCTTTGGGCGTCCTTCCGCAAAGGATTGTGTCTCCCCTCCAGCTTCCACGTCTCGTCCTTCCGCCTGCAGCGCTCTTCGAGACTGACCGTGTCTCTTTCGGGATTGAAGCATATCCGAACGAATGCGGTCCGGCTCGCTCTGTGGACACGGAAGGGGCAACACATGGACGTATTAGCACTGACAGACGCTATCGGGTTGCCGATGGTGGTGGTTGCGATTGTGGCCGTCCTCGCGGGTGCGGCAGTGGGATATCTCGTCTCCCAGCGGGTGGCACGTCGCAAGGGGGAGCAGGCAGCACGGATGGCCGAAGGGCTCGTTGCCGAGGCACGTCAGCGGGCGGAGAGCATCCGGAAGGAAGCGGAGATCAAGGCGAAGGAGGAGATCTACGGGCAGCGGGAGCGGTTCGAACGGGAGACGCAGGAAATCCGAGGGGAGCTGAGGGGTCTCGAGCGGCGACTGAGCAAGCGCGAGGACAACATCGACCGGAAGGCCGACCTCATCAACAAGAAGGAGCGGTTCCTCGACGAGCAGGAAAAGAAGATCTCCGAGCAGGAGGCACAGTTCACCCAGAAGCAGGGCGAGCTCAACGCACTCGTCGAGAGCGAGAAGGAGAACCTGAAGCGGATCTCCGGCATGACGCGCGAGGAGGCGCAGAAGCTGCTCCTGGAGCGGCTCGAGAAGGAGCTGGTCCACGAGCAGGCCGAGCTCATCCAGCGGGTCACGGACGAGACGAAGGAGCTAGCGGACGCGAAGGCGCGTGAGATCCTTGCGACGTCCATCCAGCGGCTCGCCGCCGACCACACGGTCGAGCACGTCGTCAGCACCATCGACATCCCGAACGACGAGATGAAGGGACGCATCATCGGGCGCGAGGGACGGAACATCCGTGCGTTCGAGCGTGCGACGGGGGTAGACGTGATCGTGGACGACACCCCGGGCGTCGTGGTCGTGAGCGGCTTCGACTCGGTGCGTCGCGAGGTCGCCAGGCTCGCCATGGAGCGGCTCATCGTGGACGGGCGGATCCATCCCGCCCGCATCGAGGAGGTCGTCGAGGAGACCCGCAAGGAGATCGAGCAGGTGATCCGCGAGACGGGCAAGAAGACCATCCTCGAGGTGGACATCCGCGGGGTACATCCGAAGGAGGTGGAGCTCCTGGGTCGGCTCCGCTACCGCACGAGCTACGGACAGAACGTCCTCAGCCACTCGGTCGAAGTGGCGTGGTTGGCGTCGATGCTGGCGGGGGAACTGGGACTGGACCCGGTGCTCGCCCGACGCTGCGGACTGCTGCACGACATCGGCAAGGCCGTGGACCACGAGATGGAGGGAGGTCACCCGGCGATCGGGGCGGACCTCGCCAAGCGCTACGAGGAGAAGCCGGTCGTCCAGAACGCCATCGCGGGTCACCACGGCGACGTGGACCCGACGTCGATTTACACGGTGCTGGTGATGGCGGCCGACGCGATCAGTGCGTCGCGGCCGGGGGCGCGACGCGAGACCCTCGAGAAATACATCAAGCGTCTCGAACGTCTCGAAGGCATCGCCGGGAGCTTCCCGGGCGTCGACAAGGCCTACGCCATCCAGGCCGGCCGCGAGGTCCGCGTCATCGTCAACTCCGACAAGATCGGCGACAAGGATGCAGCGAAGGTCTGCCGCGACATCGCCAAGGAAATCGAGAACGAGCTGAGCTACCCGGGCGAGGTGAAGGTGACGCTCATCCGGGAGACGCGGTTCACCGAGTTCGCACGGTGAGAACTTTGCCGCGGCCCGATTCCTCGGGACCGCCCGGCGGACAGCCCTTTCCCTTCCGGGTGCCGTGTCGAACCCCGTCAAACTTATGTGGATACGATGTGCATTCTCAGGAGTAACTAGACCATGAGGCGTGCGCTGTGGGTGCTGGTGAGCGTGGCGGGGAGTTGCCTGGCGGCGGCGGTCGGCGCGGGCGATGTGCCGGCACCCATCGCCCGTAACCTCGAGGGTCTGCGGGGCATCTGCCTGGACCTCGACTGCGGGGACGGCATACTTGCCGCGGGCATCGCCCAGAAGGGCGAACTCTACGTCTTCGCGCTGGCGAAGGACGAGAAGGACTGTGCCGCGGCACGTGCGACGTTCGACCGAGTCGGGCTCTACGGCAAGCGGGCCAAGGCGGTCGTCGGTTCGTCCAAGGCGATCCCGCTTCCCAACGGCTACTGCAACCTCATCGTTACCGGCGAGTTTCCGGAGGATGTTGATCTTCGAGAAGTTTTCCGGGTTCTCAATCCCAACGGCAAGGCGATCATCGGAGGACCGCGAGCGGATGTGGCCAAACTCAAGCAGGCCGCGACCGAGGCGGGGATCCCCGAGAGCAAACCCGACGGGAATTACCTGGTCATCCCGGGCCGGATGCCTGCGGGCGCGGACGACTGGACCCATTACCGCCGTGATCCGAGCAACAATCCCGTGTCCTCCGATGCCTCCATCCGGCCCCCTTTCCGCACGCAATGGATCACGCCGCCGTACGGTATCAGCTATCTGGGCGCCATGGAACTGGTGGCTCATGGTCGTTTCATCCTGAATTGTCACTCCTCACAGCTCTATGCCCGGGACAGTTTCAACGGCATGCCGTTATGGGAGCGCCGGCTGGGTCCCTCCGGCGGTTTCGTACCAGGCAGTACGGTCCTGGTGGACGACAGGGTCTACGTCATTGACGGTGCGAGCAACAAGGTCCTGGTGCTAGACGCGAGCACCGGCAAGGACGTGGGGGTCCTGGAGGTTCCGGAGACAAAGGAGACGGCAGGAAGTCGTCTGATCAAGCTGTTCGTTTGCGATGGGGTGCTGTACCTTCATGCCGACAGCCGCCAGCCGGCCCGCAAGCCGTTGCCTCACTACGGGGACCTCTTCCTAGCACTCGATGTGAAGGACGGACGTCTGCTCTGGAGCTACAAGGCGGAGCAGGCAGTGGACGAGTGCTCGGTGTGCATCGGCGGCGGGTCCATCTTCTTCTGCGTGCAGAACATCGGCGCCGTCTGCCTGGACCTGAAGACGGGCAAGGAACTCTGGAGAAATGTGGAGGCCATGGTTACGGGGAGGGTGGATTACGCAGGAAGCCGCCGGTCTTGGGGCGTCTACAACGACGGGATAGTATTCCTTGAGGAACTGCCCGGGAAACGCGCGGCCCTGGATGCCCGGACGGGGAAGGTATTGTATACCATCACGCGTGCGGGCAACCCGAACGCACTGTTCCTGGGGGGCAAACTCGTGCTGAGCGGCGATTCGGCACGGACTATGATCTATGACCGGGCCACCGGGAAAGAGCTCGATTCTTTCGCGTTTAATGGTTCCAACTGCGTCGTGGCAACGGCCGGCCCGCAGTGCATTTTTAAGGTCACCGGCACATTGACAGCCGTTGACTTTGAGAGCAGGAAGGTCTACATGTTCAATGGATTCCGCACTTTCTGCCGGGCGGGCACGATATTGGCCAACGGGTTGGCCTACACCAGTCCGCACCACGAGGTGTACCGTCCCTATCCGATAGCCGGCGTGGTGGCGATGGCCCCTGCGGGCGCCTGGCAGCCGCCTGCCAGCGATGCGAACCTGGCGCAGCGGCTGAAAGAGGGACCGGCCTTCACGTCTCCCTTGGCCACAGAGGCCGCTCAGGACGACTGGCCCTGCTACCGGCATGACCCGCGTCACTCCGCCTGTGCCTCCGGCACGGTCGAGTTGCCCGCCGGGAAAGGCTGGCAACGTGAACTCTCCGGCAAACTCACCCCTCCGGCCGTTGCAGGCGGCCTTCTCTTCGTGGGCTCGAGCGATGGCCATGTCTGGGCGCTGGACGCCGCGACCGGGGAGGTGAAATGGAAATTCACCTGTGGCGGGTCCATACCGGTCACGCCGACATACTGGAAGGGGCGGCTGCTGGTAGGCTCCGGCGACGGCTGGGTCTACTGTCTGGATGCCTCGACGGGAAGCGTAGCTTGGAGTTTCCGCGCCGCACCCGAGGAGCGCTATATCCAGGTATGCGGGGAACTCGTATCGACCTGGCCCGTGCTGACCGGGGTCGTCGTGGAGGAAGGGGTGGCCTATTTCGCCGCGGGGATGTGTTCGCACGACGGGGTGTATCTCTACAGTATAGACGTCCAGACGGGACGCCCGCACTGGACGAAAGAAGCCGGCGTGCGGGTGGCGGACAAGGGTCTAGCGGGCACGGGCATCAATCCGCAGGGGGCCCTGGCGGCGGATAAGGACTGTCTGGTCGTCCCGTGCGGTGGCGGCACACCCGCAGTTCTCAGTAAGAAGGACGGCCGTGTCATCTGGAGTTCCAGCACGGCGTACTCTCCTGGGGCCGGGGAGTTCCGCAGATGGACCGGGGGAACGGAGGTGCTGCTGGACGGCGACTATCTCATGGTCGGTGGGCCCCGCTGGATTACCGGTCACGGAATGGGATTCTTCACTATCGGCGACATCCGGGGTAAGCCGTACGGCTGCCACTACCTGTCCTCAGAGGAGGGTGAATCCGGTTACCAGGGCTACGGCGGCAAGTGTACCCCTACCTGGACACCCAAAATCATTTTTCAGCTGGTGAAAGACGTTCTTACGGCTTACAACCGGGCGCCCCTTCAAGTCGCACTGAGTCTGGAGCCGTGGCCAAAAGCGGAGGACGAGCGCAAGATGGCGGAGGTGAGGAAGTCGGCCACGCTCTGGTCGACCAAGGTCACGCCGAAGGGTGCTCACTCGGTCGTTGCGGCGGGTTCGCAAGTGCTGACGGCCGGCGAATCCGAGGTGGTGGCGCTCGACGAGACGGGGCAGAAGGAACTCGGACGCCTCAAGGTGCCGGCAGGCAAACTCCGCCCCAACGGCCTCGCCGTGGCGAAGGGCAAAGCCTACGTCGTCACCGAGGAAGGCAGCGTCTTCTGCCTGAGCCGTTGAGTGCCCCTGGATGGCTGGCTAGGAGGTCGTCTTGAGAACAAGGCTCATGTCCTGGGTGTTGGGGGTAATCGTCGTTTCTTCGGCTGCTGTCGTGACAGCAGGGGCTGCTGCCGCGCCCGGGGCCGAAGCGCCCCGGGAGAAAAAGGTCCTCTACCAGGCCGATTTTGAAGACCCCACGGGAGAATGCATTCATCACAAAGGTGGTCCCTACAACAAGCATTGGTGTTCCAACTTCGGTGAGGCCCGGCTCTCGGTGGATCCCCCGATGGGGAAAGGGAATGATTCGAAACTCGCATTGACCTGCCACACGAAGAAAGCCCTCCCCTACGTGAGCTGCGAGGTCCCGCTCTATGGGACAACGGTTGAGCCCCAGGGCTGGGACGGGGGTGTCTCCTTCAGGATCTACAACGGCGGCTTCGACGGTTTCACCATGTCGTATTGTCCGGCGATGCCTGCGGACACGACGGTGCACCGGTATTACTTCAAGGTCCCGAAGGGGGAGTGGGTAACGCTGGACGTGTCGCTGGACCGATTCCTCTATCACAACCGCCGTCCGCGCCGAGGTCTGCCACTTGAGCGGCTGGTGTTCGCGGCTTCGGGCGCCGAAAGCGACGACTCCGTCTTCCAGGTCGACAACCTGGTGCTCTACCAGGTCAAGCAGACCCATCCCGTCCTCGCCGGGCCGAAGCCTCCGCCCTCGGACGGCGTGCTCTACCGACAGGACTTCAACGACCCGGCTGACTTCGACGTGGACCAGAATTGCTTCCCGTACATCTCCAATTGCAACCTGTTCCGGTGGCCGGGCGGGGTCGACGCTGTCGGCAAGCCCGTCCCCGAGGACACCCCGGACGCCGGGTGCATCAAGATCGAGTGCTACAACACGAAGAACAAGGAGTTCCGCTCCTGTCAACTCGTGAAGTTTCCCGGCGACACCGTGATCGAGTTCGACTGTCTGGCGGTCGGGACAAGGAATCTGCTGGTGCGGGTCCGCACCAACCAGAACGATCCCGCGACCAATAAGCCCGTCCAGATGGAATACCGCCTGCCGGTCAGCCCTCAACCCCAGCCGGGGAAGTGGACCCGCTGTCGCGTCTCGGTCGAAGATATGGTGCCTTTCAGCATCCGGAGCATCGAGGAAGGAGTAGGGAAGAAACTGGGGCGCGACCACAGTTACCATATGCTTTTCCTGTCGGCGATGGCGGACAACTCCGACGAGCATTATCTCCTGATCGACAACATGGTCATCCGGAAGGAAGCGGACGCCGGGAAGGGAGAGTAATGGCGACGGGGAGTGCGGGACGATTCCATTTTTGCCGAAAGTGAGACACGCTTGAAGATTCTAGCCGTGGGAGACGTCGTCGGGCGTCCGGGACGCGAGGTCGTCGCCGAGCTTCTGCCCGGGCTCATCCGCGAGCACGACGTCTCGTTCGTCGTCACCAACGGCGAGAACGTCGCGGGCGGAAGCGGTCTCACCCCCGAGACGGTGAAGGAGCTCTTCGCGAGCGGCGTCGACTGCATCACCTCGGGCGACCACGTCTTCCAGCGGAAGGAGATCATCCCGCTCCTCGAGACGGACGGGAGGGTCCTGAGGCCGGCCAACTACGCGGCGTCCGCGTCGGGGAAAGGGTTCACGGTGCTCCGGGGCCGCAAAGGCGAGCGCGTGGGCGTCATCAACCTCCTCGGCCGCGTCTTCATGAAACCCATCGACGACCCCTTCGCCGCCGTCGAAGCCATCCTCGCGCGACTCGCCGGCGAAACCGACGTCCTCCTCGTCGACTTCCACGCCGAGGCCACCAGCGAAAAGGTGGCCATGGGGTGGTACCTGGACGGGCGCGTCACCGCGGTCGTCGGCACCCACACCCACGTGCAGACCGCCGACGAGCAGATTCTCCCCAAGGGCGCCGCCTACATCACCGACCTCGGGATGACCGGACCTCACCACTCGGTGCTCGGACGCGAGGTGGACAAGGTCGTGCGCGCGCTGACCACCGGGATGCCGACGCACTTTGACGTGGCGGCCGAAGACGTGCGACTGTGCGGGGTGCTCATCACGGCGGACCCGGCGACGCACAAAGCGACCGCCATTGAGCGGGTTGCGCTGAAGAAGAAGCCGGGTTGACGGTCCGTCCGGTCCGTGTTTCCGCCTTGTCCGGCGTCGCTCCCGGATGTATAATCATGCAGGACGTGTGGAATTGAAGTCAGGGAGGCGACCATGGGACCACACAACAGGGGGTCGGTTCTTGAAACCAAAGTTGTGATGATCGGTTATGCAATGAGCCGTCTTGATATGTTCTATCTAAGGGCGATGGGTTGCCGGTCCTGGAAATCCGCCTATCAAGATGCCGGAAAGGTTTTGGGCGTACGTCCTAACAATCTAAAGAACCTACGGGACGAGTTTGACCCATTTCATGAGAACAGGAGGCAAGGTTGGCACAAACGCCCTTTGCGTCCGAATCGCCAACGTGTCATGGGTGAATTATGTGATATGAGCGACGAGGCATTGATTGAGTTGGCGCGCCGTATTTTGGTGAGGGATGACGAAGCAACCAATGAAATCATGGTTCCGCTCATGGTTACGCCGCGTCCGGTGCAGAACGTAGCAGAACGGTTGTTGACGGGCAAGCGGGCTGAGGATTACTTCCTTGAGAATTGCCGGTCTGCTATCGGCGTGGCGCGTCGGGACATTCTTGATTTCCGCAATGCTGCGCGAGGATTTGATTTCGGTGTAAGGGGCAGACCGTCACAAGCTGTTGAGGTAAAAGGTCTGAAGTTGATGAAAGGGGATGTTCTCTTCACGGATCGAGAATGGAATGAAGCCAAGATAAGGGCCAGAGATTATTGGCTGATTGTCGTTGGGAACCTTGTCGAATCCCCGGTTCTTCGTGTTCTTCAAGATCCTCATTCCCTCATTGTGGCCACATGCCGATATCAGTCTTCAATCGCCACTGTTTGGCGGTCAACAATAGACGTTGCTGGTTAGTCGACTGTTGATTTCAGGGATGGCATACCATGAGACGTTTTCCTTTCTTCGAGACGTTAGATGATTGGATGCTCTCAACCCGATGGTTGTCTTATAGCGATGACACTGAACGTCCGGTCCTATGCAGACTTTTCTCTGACCTTGAAAAGATAGTACCATCTGGCCGATCAGGCGTTAGTGTTAAATACTTCGAGGCAGTGCTTGCCGAAGTTCCTTCGGTTCAAGGGGTGCGTCCAGAAGCGCTGATTTCGTTGCGCGATTTCCTCTATCGAAGGTGGCGTGTCCATTTCGCCTATCCACGGATTCCCTTGATTTACGACCCTGCCCACACCACATGGAGTGTGGTCCACGACCTACTCTGCGAAGCGGTTGACCTGGGCAAAGCGGGTCCCGTCGCACAATATCTTGTGGGAGCCAAACTGGAGTTGCGGTTCCACGACGTGAAGGTGTCCAACGATAACTACAGCGCCGCGGACGTGCAAACGGGCCGTCCGGGCGACTTTCTGGTCGGGGATACGGCGTTTCACGTGACAGTCGCGCCTAACCTCGCCGTGTTTGAGAAATGCAAACGCAACCTGGAGGCGGGGGTGCGCGTGTATCTGTTGGTCCCGGACGACCGAGTGGTGGGGTCCCGGCAGAACGCAGAAGAAACCGCTCCCGCGCGAATCGCGGTCGAGTCCATAGAATCCTTCATTGCCAACAACATCGAGGAGTTGTCTACATTTGGGAAGGGTTCGCTTGTGAGCGGTTTCCGGCGGCTCTTGGAGACCTACAACCGTCGGGTCGCAGAGGTGGAGACCGACAAGTCAATGCTCATCGAGATTCCTTCGAACCTCCGATGAACCTTCATACGGAGGCGATCCGCGCATGGCCGATGTTTTCAGTCGGAAAAAACGAAGCGAGATCATGCGGAGGGTTCGAGGGGCGGACACAAAGCCCGAATTAGCCGTCCGGCGTATGATTCGCGATCTCGGATACAGGTGCACACTTCACGTCAAGTCGCTTCCGGGCGTTCCGGACTTCGCGTTCCCCTCCAAACGACGCGTCATTTTCGTTCACGGTTGCTTCTGGCATCGACATCGTTGTGGCGAAGGCCAGTCCATGCCAGCATCGAGGGTGGCATACTGGCACACGAAATTTGAGCGGAACAAAGGGCGTGATGCCAAGAATCGGCGGCGCCTTCGCAGGCTGGGATGGCGTGTTCTGACAGTTTGGGAATGCGAGACGCGGGTCAGTCGGGCGGTGAACTTGTACAGACGCTTATCCGCCTTCTTGGCACGAGATTGACACACTTCGGCAAAGCAACCCAATGCCCAGTAAGAAAAGAACGTTCAAACACCCGACACCCCCCACCGACGAGCGGCGGGTCTTCACGGTCACGGAGATCACGCGCGCGGTGAAGGCGACGCTCGAATCGACCTTCGGCCGGGTCTGGGTCACGGGGGAAATCTCCAACTTCACCCGCTCACAGGCCGGGCACGTCTATTTCACGCTGAAGGACGAGACGAGCCAGCTATCGGCGGTGATGTTCCGTGCGGCGGCCTCGCGCGTGAAGTTCGACGTCGCCGACGGGATGCAGGTCGTCGTGGGCGGGGACATCTCCGTCTACGAGCGGCAGGGGAAGTACCAGATCATCGTCTCGGTGATTGAGCCGCGGGGCGTCGGGGCACTCGAACTCGCATTCAAGCAGCTCTACGAGAAACTGCGGAGCGAGGGACTCTTCGACGCGGAACACAAGCGGCCCATCCCGAAATTCCCACGACACATCGCGGTGGTGACGAGCCCCACCGGGGCCGCCATCCGCGACATCCTCCAGGTGACCTTCCGGCGCTTTGCCGGGATGCACGTGACGATTTACCCGGTGCGGGTGCAGGGGGAAGGGGCGGCCCAGGAGATCGCCGAGGGGATCCGGGAACTGAACCGGCTGGGGGGCTTCGACGTCATCATCGCGGGTCGCGGCGGCGGGAGCCTCGAAGACCTGTGGGCGTTCAACGAGGAAGTGGTCGCGCGGGCGATCTACGCTAGTCGAATCCCGGTGGTGAGTGCGGTGGGACACGAGATCGACGTGACGATTTCGGACCTGGTGGCGGACCTCAGGGCTCCGACGCCGACGGCGGCGGCGGAACTGGTGGTGCCGCGGCGGGAAGACCTCCTGGCCGGACTCCTTGACCTGGCACGCCGACTGCGGCAAACTCTTCTGGGTCGGGTGGAGACGGCGCGTGCGGAGCTGAAGACGCTCGGGGTGCGCGTGGGACCGGCGCAGCTTCGCGGGCACCTCCGGCAGCTCATCCAGCGGGTGGACGACCTGGGGACGCGGCTAGCGCTCGCGCTCCGCGGACTCCTCCGTCACGCGGCCGAGCGGCTTCGCGGAACCGTGGGAAAACTCGAATCGTTGAGTCCGCTGCGCGTGCTCCAGCGCGGGTATTCCATCACACGCTCCCGCGGCGCCGTCCTACTCGACGCGTCGAAGGTCCGGGTCGGCGAAGTCCTGAACACGATCCTATGCCGCGGCCGACTGACCAGCCGCGTGGAATCCGTGGAGACATCCGATGGGAAAGAAAAAAAAGACGACTGAAGAGCAGCCGAGCTTTGAAAAGCTGATGGAGCGGCTGGAAGAGATCGCGACGGAACTCGAATCGGGCGAGCTGGGACTCGAGACGGCGATCGAACGCTACGAGGAAGGCGTCAAGTACTACAGGCTCTGTCAGCGCATCCTGACCGGCGCCGAGAAGAAGGTCGAGATCCTGACCCGCAACTCAAGCGGCGAGCTCGAAGCGGAGCCGTTCGAGGAGGAAGGAGCCGAGGAGAACGAACCCGCAGCGGAGTCGAAGGAAGAAGAGGAGACCTCGGGAAACGAGACGGACAAGGGCAAGTCGCTGTTCTAGGTGATTTCAAGAAGGATCTCTCAGACAATGGTGGGCCGGACATTCGTGTCTGGCCGCGTGAGGACAGGCAAGAATGCCTGTCCCACCGTGAAACATCGGCATGCAGTGAATAGGTCAATGTAGAGTCGCTCGGTCGCGGACGGCGTGTCCGCGGCGGCTTCCGCTGTTTTTCACCCGCGCGCCGTCTCTGCGACCTCTGCGGCTGAAGGAGTTTCTTGATGCCCAGGGCCGAACGACGTCGAAGCGTGAGGTACACGGTGCTGAACTGCACGGCACTCTTCCGCCGACGCCGGTTGCTCCTCTTCTTCGAGGGAGGCGCGGCGCACAAGGGACCGGTGTTCGACCTCAGCTCGCACGGGATCGCGTTCTTCACGAAACGGACGCTCCGGCCGGGCGACACCATCCTCATTGCGTTCGACATCCCGTTCGAGGTCTACGCGGTGCCCGCCGGGTTCAAGCTGAAGGCCCGGGTCCGGTGGATCGGAAAAAGCGACCCGGAGACGCACGTCCGGCGGATCGGGTGTGAGTTCCACAAGCTGAAGAGCGACGAGCACGAACTCATCACGCGGATCATCCGCTTCGGCATCCTGCGGGAACGGTGACGATGACTGCGCGGTTGACATTGCGTTCTTTTCAGGGAATGGCCCTGTGATGTCATTCTGAGTCCCGATGGATTCGGGACGAAGAATCTGGACTGGAAGCGCCAAACATGTCTCGACTCAAAGAGTACTACGTATACATCGTGACCAATCTGTCCAGGACGCTCTATACTGGAGTGACTTCCGACATCAGAAGGCGCGTTTTTCAGCACAAGCACGAGTTGGTCCCCGGATTCACGGCGAAGTACAAAATCAATCGCCTTGTCAGGTTCGAGTCTACCCACGACGTTCGCTCAGCGATCGCGCGTGAGAAACAGATAAAGAACTGGCGGCGGTGCAAGAAGGTCGCCCTGATTGAATCGACGAACCCGAGATGGGAGGATTTGAGCGACGGTTGGTATGAGAGGCAAGAGACTTCCTGCGTCAGATAAGATGTTTGGTCTGCCAAGAAGAGGGGCTGTCTTGTCATCCCGGGCAAGATTCTTCGTCCCCCTCGGTGACTCGGGGTCCTCAGAATGACATTCTTGGTGGCCTTCTGGTGTGGTTTTTTGGGGACAAGATGGGCGAGAGGCTCGATACAACGTGGAAGGGAATCGCGGCACGGGTCGACGCGGCGCTCGATCGATACCTGCCCGACGAGGAGACCCCGCCCGGAGAACTGCATCGCGCGATGAGGTACAGCATCTTCGCCGGGGGGAAGCGACTGCGTCCGGTCCTCTGCGTGCTGTCGGGGAGACTAGCCGGGGCGCGTTTGCGTGAACTGCTTCCTCCGGCGTGCGCCCTCGAAATGGTGCACACCTATTCGCTCATCCACGACGACCTCCCGGCGATGGACGACGACGATTTCCGCCGGGGGAAGCCGACGTCGCACAAGGTGTTCGGCGAGGCGCTGGCGATCCTTGCGGGCGACGCCCTGTTGACGCTGGCCTTCGAGACGATTACCCGGCACACGAAGGACGGACGAATCGCGGCGAGACTCTGCGAGGAGCTTTCGCGCGGGGCTGGCTCCGAAGGGATGGTCGGCGGACAGGTGTTCGACATCCTGAGTGAAGGAGAAAAGCCGAACGCGCGACTCGTCGAGGAAATCCACAGGCGGAAGACCGCCGCGCTCATCCGGGCAAGCACGAGAATGGGAGCAATCGCGGCGTGCGCTAGCGACCGAGAACTCCGCGACCTGACGCGGTTCGGCGAGACGCTCGGTCTCCTCTTCCAGATCACCGACGACCTCCTGGACGAAGTGGGCGAGGAGGGAAAGATGGGGAAGCGTCTCCGGAAGGACGCCGGGCGCGGCAAACAGACCTACCCGCGCGTGCACGGTTTAGCGGCGTCGGCGAAACTCGCCGGGGAGCTTGCGGCAAGGTGCGAATCCATCCTCGACAGATACGGTGGGCGTGCGAAGGTCCTCCGCAGCATCCCCCGCTTCATCCTCAAACGCACGAGTTGAGCGAACACCAGGAGATCCTTCCATGACGACTCCGAGAGGACGGGTGTTGACGGCGCTGCGTGGCGGGCACGCCGACCGCGTCCCCTTCACGGTCTACGAGTCCAAGATCCCGCAGTGCCTGGCGGAACGGGAGATGCGCAGCCGCGGACTCTGCATCGTCCAGCGGAATTTCAACGTCTTCAAGACACATCGTCCCAACGTGAAGATGACCCAGCACGTATACTGGGAGGACGAGACGAAATTCGTGCGGACGGTCTGGGAGACGCCGGCGGGGACGCTGACGGCCTTGGAGCAGGCGGCGGACTTCACGTCGTGGGCGCACGAGAGGCCGTTCAAGACGCCGGACGACTTCAAGGCGCTCCTTTTCCTGATCCGGGACGAGCGGTACGAGCCGACCTACAAGGAGTTCGCGGACGCGGAACGAGCGTTCGGCGAGGACGCGATCTTCCGCGCCGGCTTCGGACTCGAGCCGATGCAGATGCTCATCTCCGGCGGACTCCTCAAGATGGAGGACTTCTGCATCCAGTGGATGGACAACCGCGACGAGATCCTGAAGCTCTATCGCGCCATCGCGGAGAACCACCGGAGGGTCTATCCGATCGTGGCCGAGTCCCCGGCGCTCCACGCCAACTACGGCGGCAACGTCGTGCCCGAGGTCATCGGGCTCGAGAACTTCGAGAAGTACTACGTGCCGCACTATGACGAAGCGGCGGAGGTGATGCACCGGCACGGGAAACTCATCGGCAGCCACTTCGACGACGACTGCAGGCTGCTCGCCGGGGCGATCGCGGGGACCGCGCTCGACTACATCGAGGCGTTCACCCCGTCGCCCACGACGGACATGACGCTGGGCCAAGCGCGCGAGGCGTGGCCCAAGAAGGCGCTCTGGCTCAACTTCCCGTCCCAGGTGCACCTGAAGAGCGACGCCAAGGTCGAGCAGACGACCGTCGAGTTGCTGGACGAGCTCTCGAGCGTCGACGGGATCATCATGGGCATCACCGAGGACATGCCCCTGGACCGGTGGCAGGGGAGCTGCCGGGCGATCATGGACGGGCTCGAGCGGCACGCGCGGGAGCATCCGCAGATGTACGCGTGAGCGCAGGCGGCTGTCGCCGATGCCGGTCGCGCGGTCCTCCGATTTTGGTGGCAAGACGGAGCCGGATGCGGTATAATGCAAGTTTTTGCCGGTCCGCGAGCGCTCGGTCGAGCGGCTCGCGCCGTGCTTATGAGGAATCACCGGATGGGCAAACTGTTGGACGGCATCCAATCACCGGAAGACCTGAAGAAACTTACGCGCGCTCAGCTCCCGGAGCTCGCACACGAGATCCGCTGTCTCATCCGCGAGGTGGTCGAGCGCAACGGCGGACACCTCGCGTCGAACCTCGGCGTCGTGGAGCTCACCATCGCGCTCCACTACGTCTTCGACTTCTCCACCGACCGGCTGGTGTGGGACGTGGGACACCAGGCGTACACGCACAAGCTGCTGACCGGACGGCGGAAGGAGTTCGAGAGTCTGCGGCTCCTGGGGGGCTTGAGCGGCTTCCCGAGCCGCGACGAAAGTCCGTACGACCCGTTCACCACGGGGCACAGCGGGACGTCCATCTCGACGGCGCTCGGACTCTTGATGGGTCTCGAGCGGCGAGCCGAGCTTTCGGAGCATCCCCCCGAAACGATGCCCCGCGTGCTGGCCGTCGTGGGAGACGCCAGCATCGCCTGCGGACTCGCGTTCGAAGGACTCAACCACGCCGGCGACCTCCAGAAGAACCTGCTCGTCATCCTCAACGACAACCGGATGGCGATCTCGGGGACCGTCGGGGCACTCGGGAAATACCTCAACACGATGCGCGCCTCGGCCGCCTACAACGAAATCAAGCGCGACGTCCGGCACCTCATCGATTCCATCCCCGTGGTGGGACCGCGCATGGAAAAGGCGGTCGAGCGCCTCAAGGACGTCGTCCGACGCAGTCTCGTCCCCGGATGGATCTTCGAGGAGCTCGGCTTCCGCTACTTCGGCCCCATCGACGGTCACAACTTCGACGAGCTCCTGGAGGTGCTGGGCGAGGTCAGGAAGCTCCACCTGGAGCAGCCCATCCTCCTGCACGTCCTCACGCGGAAGGGGTTCGGCCACGACGAGGCGTGCGAGAACCCGGCGAGGTTCCACGGGGTGAGTCCCGCGATCGCCGCCGACGGCAAGACCAGCGAGGAGACCCCGGTCCCCGGCAAACCGAGCTACACGCAGGTGTTCGCACGGGTGATCACGGACCTCGCGTGGGCGAAGCCGGAGCTGTGCACGATCACAGCGGCGATGCCCGACGGCGCCGGGCTCGCCGATTTCAGCGCGAATTTCCCGGGCCGCACCTTCGACGTGGGGATCTGCGAGCAGCACGCCGTGGCGCTCGCCGCCGGGCTCGCCGCCGGCGGAATGCGTCCCGTCGTCGCCGTCTACTCCACCTTCCTCCAGCGCGCCTACGACCAGATCTTCCACGACGTCTGCCTGCAGGGACTTCCCGTCGTCTTCGCCGTCGACCGTGCGGGACTGGTGGGCTCGGACGGTCCGACGCACCACGGCGTCTTCGACATCGCCTACCTGAGACACCTTCCGGGGATCGTGCTGATGGCCCCCTCGGACGCGCGGGAACTGGAGCTGATGTTCCGCTTCGCCATGACACTTGAAGTTCCGTGTGCGATCCGTTATCCTCGTGCGGCGGTTCCCGAGACGGACATCGGCTCGGGCCGGCCGGTCGAGCCGGCCAAATCGGTCGAGCTTGCGGGGGGCGACGCCGGGACGATCCTCGCCTACGGCAGCATGATCCTTCCGGCGCTCGAAGCCCGGAAGGTCCTCGCGGAGGAAGGGATCGAGCTGCGGGTGATCGACGCGCGGTTCGCCAAGCCGCTCGATACGGAGATGGTTCTGCGCGAGCTCGAGCGCTCGCCCTTCGTTCTGACGGCGGAGGAGGGAACGCTGGCCGGGGGATTCGGTTCGGCGGTGCTGGAGCTAGCGAGTCTCCGCGGCGCGGACGTCCGCAAGCTGCACCTCGCCGGCATCCCTGACCGGTTCGTCGAGCACGGCCCGCGGAGCGAGCTCCTCGGACGGATCGGGCTCGACGCACGGGGTCTAGCGGACGCCGCTAGAACACTTTTCCACAACTCCAGACGGAAGTGATGACCATGAAGCGAATCGTCGTCTTCGCCAACCAGTCGAGGGAGATCGTCCGGAAGGCCGTCGCCGAGTTCCAGAAGTGGCTCGGCTCACGGTGCGAACTCCGTGTCGTCGCACTCAACGAGCCCGAACACGCGGAGGACTTCGGATCGACCGACCTCGTGATCGTCTTCGGCGGGGACGGCTCGCTCCTCCGGGCCGCTCGACGCCTCCGCGGACACGAGGTCCCCGTCGTCGGCGTCAACCTGGGAAAGCTCGGCTTCCTCGCGGAGCTCTCCGAGACGGAACTCCGCGAAGGTCTCGACGACATCCTTTCCGCCAAGCACAAGCCGGTCAAGCGTCTCATGCTCCAGACGACCATCGAGCGCGCACACGGCGTCCAAGGCCCGTACCTTGCGCTCAACGACATCGTGCTCCGGCATTCGCTGCCGACGCACATGCTGACCTTCCGTCTAGCGGTGAACGGGGAGCAGGCGACGAACTATAACGGGGACGGACTGATCATCTCGACGCCGGTGGGGTCGACCGCGTATTCCCTCTCGGCCGGCGGACCCATCCTCGTCCCGGGCGTCGAATGTCTCGTGGCGACCCCCATCTGCCCGCACTCCCTCGCCAACCGCTCCATCGTGCTCGCGCCGACGAGCGAGCTTCGTCTCAGCCTCCTCAATCCCCTCCAGCAGGCACAGCTCACCTTCGACGGACAGGAGACCGTCCCGGTCATACCCGCCGACTCGGTGGTGGTGACGAGGGCCCCCCACCCTCTCTGCCTCATCGAGACCGGCAAGCGCACCTTCTTCCAGACGCTCCGCGAAAAGATGGACTGGGAGGGTCACCCGAACTATGGCGGCTAAGGTCGCGATCTCGGCGAGGTACTGCAAGGGCTGCGGCCTCTGCATCACGGCATGTCCGCAGAGGTCGCTCCGCTTCACGGGCGAGATCTCCGAGGCCGGGCTCCCCATCGTGGAACCCGTCCCCGACGCCAAGTGCACCGGCTGCGCCCTCTGCGCCGCCATGTGTCCCGACGCCGCCATCACTATTGAAGTCGAAGAAGAAGCCGCCGCAGCAAGTAAACCATAGTCCCGCCGCCTCAAAAACCTCCGACCCGTTGCTCCAATCAAATCTCACGATTCGCTATCGCGATGCACGATTTATGTTCGTGAAGGCGGGAGGGGTCGAAGAATCAACAATTTCCGCATTGTTGTCGTCTGACAACCTCCGACTTTCTCAATTCATCAATAACCGCTCAAGTAGGTGAAGAAGTTCCCTCTTCTCGCTGGAGTTGTTCACACCGGTCATCCGGCTCGCCTAACGCTCGAACTGGGCGAAAGGCACATGTGCCGTTCCCCGCAAGTCCACGAGCCAATCTTCTTGGCGAGCTGAGAGATGAAGACGTACTATCTTCTTTGGTGTCACACAAAGCCCATTCAAGTTTTCCAAGATATAAGATACGGGAACATTGAGCTTGTGAAAGTCACAACCGGGTTCGTGTTCACATGCCAGGAACACTCTTTTGCACTGCTTGGTCTTCAATTTCTCCAAAGGCAGATCGAACCACCATGCTGGGTTGCGCGTCCACGACTTTTCCGCCGGATAGAATCTGGACACACGAATGCACCCTGCAGGTATCGACCCGAAACGTGCCCTTATGGCCTTGATACCGCGCTTCCTTTTCTCGTGAGGCTTATCATCCATGACGATCACCTTAATACGTGTCTTTCTGCTGAATCCACATAGGCGTCTCAACGCCGTTTGGTGCCAGTTAGTGCGCCGAAGAACATCGCCAGCGCTCCAAACACCGTCCCATAGAAACCTATGGCAAGAAAGTTGAAAACGCTTGGTCCGTTTGGGGAATCGTTCACGAAAGCACGCCCGAAATTGAGTGCCAGAATCCCGAAGATGGTAAGAGCACAGACCGCGGCATGGGCGTTTCTTCCAGGAGAACTAGTGAGTTGGGTATACATGGGGTCTAGGCCAAGGACAGGGACAATGTAAAGGAAATATATAAACGTGAGTGACCCAGATGCGCCCGGGGGGGCTTGCGAGAGGGAGGATGCCAGCCCCGACAGCGCGGAAACCTTGCTGGGGATCTGATACCCGGCAACGGAGATGATTCCTAAATCAACCCAAGGCAGGAAAAAACTGATCAGCACGATACCGGCGCCGGCGACAACGGGCCAGCTCACGGACTTGGATATGAGGCCACTCGCGAATTTGCCTGCACCCCGTCCGGTCGCAACACCACAACTCACGCAGATGACTGCCTCTCGGCTAATAAGGGCCCGGCAATTTCCGCAGTAGGCCTCATCCGGACGTCTGGCCCTTTGCCCCGCTGCATCGGTGGCGGCAATGCCGAGGAAGTATTGAGAGAACGGTGGCGTTGATTCGATAGGTGCCCAGCCCGTCATGCCTTGGCACCAGACACATGATCCAGCCGCCAGCCGTCCGTCCTGAATCCATCCGATTATCACATCGTTAGCACAGGGGCCATACCTGTGCCCATCCGGTGTCGTTACGTGCCAGGGCGTTGGCGCGGATTGGCTGTCGGTGCTTGGTGCTGGTGTGCTTTGTGCGCCAAAAACGAAGGAGTGCACACACACGGGGCAGGTGATCCGTTGACCAGCCGCCACGCCCTGCGGGTCCAACGTTTGGCCACAGTGGGGACACTCCACCACGGTTGTTACCTCCTCTGGCTGGCTCAGACAGGGAAAATATGTACCCCGCGTTCACAAATTGCCACGCCGTGTCACAGATTCTGCTGTCGCGTTCTCGTTTTCCACGTTGTCACCCGTCTACCGCTGTCCCGACACTCGTTTCTGCGTATAATCCTGCCTCGCCAAGCAGAACGGGTATACATGAGCCGGAAGTGTCTGCAGCCGCACTCCCGGCACTTCAAGCCCTTGATATCGTCCTGTTTCGACACTTGCCTGTCAATATCTTTCTTTCCCGCTTTGCATTCGCCCATTCTGAAGGTCCGAATTCAGGTTTCTGATTTCGGGTTTCACCCATGCCCCTTTTCGCTTGATTTCCGCGTTATTTCGCGTAAAATCCCGTATTATGAAGATTGCCCGGAATGAAAAGGTCCTGACGAGCGGGAACGAAGCAGCGGCGGAAGCGGCGATCCGCGCTGGCTGCCGGTTCTACTACGGCTACCCCATCACCCCCCAGAACGAAATCCCGGCCTACATGGCCGAGCACATGCCAGAGGTCGGCGGCACCTTCATCCAGGCCGAAAGCGAACTCGCCGCCATCAACATGTGCTACGGAACGAGTGCCACCGGAAAGCGCTGCATGACCTCATCGTCGAGTCCCGGGATCTCTCTCAAGCAGGAGGGCATTTCGTACATGGCGGGGGCGGAGCTGCCGGTGGTGATCGTGAACGTGCAGCGGGAAGGTCCGGGACTCGGAGGGATTGCGGCGTCCCAGGGGGACTATTTCCAATCGACGCGGGGCGGCGGGCACGGGGACTACCGGACGATCGTGCTAGCGCCCTATTCGGTGCAGGAGACGGCGGACCTCGTGATGGAGGGGTTCGACCTGGCGGACCTCTACCGGATGCCGGTGCTGATCCTGAGCGACGCACAGGTCGGACAACTCATGGAGCCGATGGTGTTCCGGAGACCTAAGAAGCGCAAGCTCCCGGACAAGAGTTCCTGGGCGCTGACGGGCGCCCGCGGGCGGCCGCGACACATCGTCAAGTCGTTCTTCTGGGACACGAACGACCTGAAGAAATTCAACGAGCACCTGCGGCAGAAACACCAGACGATCTGCGAGAAGGAGGTCCGGTTCGAGGACGTCGAGGTCGAGGACGCGGAGGTGGTCTTGGTCGCCTACGGGACGCCCGCGAGGATCGCGACGGAGGCGGTCCGCCGGATGCGTGCAGAGGGAAGGAAAGTCGGGCTCCTCCGGCCGATTACGCTCTGGCCTTTCCCGTCGAAGCACATCCGCGAGGTCGCCGGACGCGCAAGGGCCTTCCTCGTCGTCGAGATGAGTCTCGGCCAGATGGTGGAGGACGTGAGGCTCGCGGTGGAGGGACAGAGACCTGTGCACTTCTTCGGCTGGCCGGGCGGGGGGGCGCCGACCGCCTCCGAGATCATCGAAGAGATCGGACGGCTGAAGTAATGACGAAATCAGAATGACTATTCAATGCGAGAAACGGAAATGCCGAATGAAGACTCGACGCCCGCGAAGGGTCCGGACGCACGGAGCCGGCAGGCGTTCGACCTCGAGGAGCGCACGGCAGCCTTTGGAGAGTCCGCCATTGCTCTCGCCAAGTCCGCATCACGGGTGTCTGTAACGATCCCAGTTCTGGAGCAACTGGTTCGGGCGGCAACGAGCGTCGGGGCCAATTACTGCGAGGCGGACAACGCGGAGTCGAAGCGGGATTTCCGGCACAAGATATCCCTTTGCAAGAAAGAGGCGCGCGAATCCATGCATTGGATGCGAATGCTCGCCGCCGCCGGTCCGGAATTGAAGGATCGCGCCAGAACCTTGTGGCAGGAGGCCAAGGAACTGAACCTGATCTTTGCGGCCATCCTGCGCAGCCGAGGAGAACATTAGGCATTCGGCTTTCGTCATTGAATAGGCATTCGTCATTCGGATTTGCATTTCACCGCTGGTAAAGATATGAGCATAGACACGAAAAAGAAGGGCTATCATCGGCCGCGGACGCTCCTCGACGCGGTGACGCACTACTGTGCGGGGTGCGGACACGGGATCGTCCACCGGATACTCGCGGAGATAATCGAGGAGCAGGACCTGCGCGAGCGGATCGTCGGGATGGCCCCGGTCGGATGCGCGGTGATGGCCTACCTGTATCTTGACATCGACATGTCGGAGGCGGCGCACGGGCGGACGCCGGCGGTGGCGACCGGGATCAAGCGGGCGCTTCCCGGCCACGTCGTCTTCAGCTACCAGGGCGACGGGGACCTGGCGGCGATCGGGACGGCGGAGATCATCCACGCGGCCAACCGCGGCGAGAACATCTCCGTCATCTTCATCAACAACGCCGTCTACGGGATGACCCAGGGACAGATGGCCCCGACGACGCTGCTCGGGCAGAAGACCACGACGACGCCCAGGGGACGCCGGGCGGAGGTCGAGGGGCATCCCATCCGGGTGTGCGAGCTTCTCGCGACGCTCCCCGGCGCGGTCTACCTCGCGCGCACCAGCGTCTCGGACCCGAAGCGCGTGCGCGAGACCAAAAAGGCGATCGAGCGCGCCTTCCTCACGCAGGAGAAGAAGAAGGGGTTCTCGCTCGTCGAGGTGCTGTCGCCGTGTCCCACCTATTGGCACATGGGAGTCGATGAGTCGATGCGTTTCGTGGACGCGGAGATGACGAAGACCTTCCCGCTGGGCGTCTTTCGCGACTGGGAATGACGATGGAAGAGAGGATGATCTTCGCCGGTTTCGGCGGACAGGGACTTCTCCTCGCGGGGAAGCTCCTTGCGGAATGCGCGATGCTGGAGGACAAGCACGTCACGTACTTCCCGTCGTACGGGGGCGAGGTGCGCGGGGGGACCGCGAACTGCCACGTGGTCGTCAGCGACAGTCCCATTGCTTCGCCCCTGGTGGAACGGGCGACGGCGCTCGTCATCATGAACCAGCCGTCGATGGGACGCTTCCTGCCGGTGCTCCAGCGCGGCGGACTGCTGCTGCTCAACAGCTCGCTAGCGGAGACGCCGGCGGACCTCGCCGGGGTCGAGGTGCTCGAAATCGCCGCGAGCCGCATCGCCAACGACATCGGGAGCGTCCAGGTGGCGAACATGATCATGCTCTCGGCGCTGAACGAGATAAGGCGGCTCGTGCGGCCCGCTCGGCTGCACGACACGCTGGTCAAGGCGCTCGCCGGCGCCAAGGAGCGGTTCATCCCGCTCAACGAGAAGGCGCTCGAGACGGGTAAGACGCTCGCCGGCGAGTGGATGAAAAAGCACGGCAAGTAGCACGAAAACGAACAAGCACCGCCCCTCACCCGCCTTCGCCAAGGCTATGGCGGGCAAGCCCTTGCCTTTAGTCGCCGATTGGTGTGGCGACCTCTCCCCCCGGAGGAGGGAGAGGGGAAAGATTGGAACCAGAGCCTGCGGGAGAACGTGATGGCGAAACTGCGAGACGAGAAGAAGCTCAAAGAGATCGCGCTCGGGCTGAGACGGGACATCATCGAGATGCTGTACCGTGCGGGGTCGGGACATCCGGGCGGGTCGCTCTCGGCGGTCGAGATCGTCTCCGCGCTATTCCTCGGCGAGATGAACTACGATCCGCGGAACCCCAAGGCCCCGGACCGCGACCGGTTCATCCTGTCGAAGGGACACTGCTGCCCGGTGCTCTACGCGACCCTAGCGCACGTCGGGGTCTTCCCGCGCGAGCGTCTGTGGACGCTGCGGAAGCTCGATTCGCCGCTCCAGGGCCACCCGTGCATGCTGAAGATGCCCGAGCTCGAAGTGAGCAGCGGGAGCCTCGGCCAGGGCATCAGCGTCGCCAACGGCCTAGCGCTCGCCGCGAAGCTCGACCGGAAAAACTACCGCGTCTACTGCGTGATGGGCGACGGGGAATGCCAGGAAGGCGAGTCGTGGGAAGCCGCGATGACCGCCGGCGTCCGCAAGCTCGACAACCTCTGCGCCGTGGTCGATTATAACCATGTCCAACAGACCAAGCCCATCAAGGAGATAAAGGACCTGGAGCCGCTGGCAGACAAGTGGCGGGCGTTCAACTGGCACGCCGTCGAGATCGACGGGAACAGTTACCCACCCCTCTTCAAGGCCCTGGACGAAGCCCGCGCCACCCGGGGCAAGCCCACCGTCATCATCGCCAACACCAAGAAGGGCAAGGGCGTCTCCTTCATGGAGGGGGACCCTGCCTTCCACGGCAAGTCGCCCAACGAGAAGGAATACGTCCAGGCCATGGCCGAGCTCGGCGTGGACGTGTCCGGAGGAAAAAAATATGAGTGAGAAGATCGCGACCAGGGACGCCTACGGCAAGATCCTGCTCGAGATGGGGGAGAAATACCCGGACCTCGTGGTGCTGGACGCGGACCTCTCCGGCTCCACCCGGACCGAGTGGTTCGGCCAGAAGTACCCGGAGCGCTTCTTCGACATGGGGATCGCCGAGCAGGACATGGTGAACGTCGGAGCGGGATTCGCGCTATCGGGCAAGCGCGTGGTGTGTTCGAGCTTCGCGATCTTCGGGAGCCGGGCGTGGGAGCAGATAAGGAACACCGCCGCCCGCGCGCACCTCCGCATGGTCTTCGCCTTCACCCACGCGGGGCTTTCGGTGGGCGAGGACGGGGCGTCCGCGCAGGCCAACGAGGACGTCGCCATCTTCCGCGCCATCCCGGACATGAAGGTGATCGTCCCGGCCGACGCGACCGAGACGAGGAAAGCGCTCCCCTGGGTGCTCGAACACCTCGACGGACCTGTCTACATGCGCTTCACCCGGGCGAAGGTGCCGGTCACGTTCGGCGACGACTACCGGTTCGAGCTCGCCCGGGGCACGGTGGTCCGCGATGGCTCGGACGTCGCGATCATCGCGTGCGGACAGATGGTGGCCCTGTCGCTCGACGCGGCGGACGATCTCGCAAAGGAAGGCGTCAAAGCACGCGTCATCAACATGTCGAGCATCAAGCCGATCGATGAGAAGATGGTCGTTGAAGCGGCAAAAGAGTGCGGCGCCGTGGTCACCGCCGAGGAGCACAGCATCATCGGGGGGCTGGGGAGCGCGGTCTCGGAGGTCTTGAGCGAGCAACTCCCGACGCCCGTCGTGCGCATCGGCGTCCGCGACGTCTTCGGCGAATCCGCGACGCCTGACGAGCTCTTCGACCGCTACGGACTCTCGAAACCCCACATCGTGAGCGCCGCGAAAAAGGCGATGAAGCGCGCCGGAAAATAGCCCGGCATCTGGCGGCGGCTTTTCAAGGTGCAGTTCCGCTTGACATTCGTGTTCAAGACGGATAACATTAAATAAAAGCGAATCCGCTTCCGCCGAAGCGGATGTCGGCGACCAGGAATCATCGAGACCACAGTGGAGCCGGGAGGCGCTGAGGGCTCCGGAAAGGGGGAATCGATGAAAGCCGCTGTCGTCGTTCTATTTGTGTCCGTGCTTCTCCTAGCGACGAGCTCCTTTGGGGAGAGCAGTTGGCGTCACGCCCGTGGGTTCCGCCACAGAAGTGGATCGAGCAGTCTCCACAAGGCGGCTAGCGGTCGCACGGGAACCAGGACCGTCGGCACCCGCAGCAGTGACCGGTTCCGTAACCTCAATCGGCAGAACTCGGCAACGTATGGCTTCGTGCTCACACCCGGCAGGGAGATCAAGAGCACACCCGCCTCCTGGGGGTGGATGTGGGTCGACGGCCCGAGCCCGGAGACGCTGAAGCAGCAGAAAGCACGCGACGACGCCTTCCAGTCGGCGCTCGAACAGTACCAGAAGGACTTCCCCTGGCGACTGATGCCCTGGGAGAAATGAAATCTTCCGCTTGTGGCATCCGCACCATCCGTTGGCGGAGGCCCACCGATGTTGCAACGCAGGTTTCTTGTCCCTGTTTCGCTCCTCCTTTTTCTCGGCTTGGTCTTCCTCCGCGATCTCCTTGGTGCCGACGGGCCCGCGCGCGACCTGCTGCCCGGGGGCAACCCCGGCGCCGGGAAGTTGCCCGACGCTCCGCCGCTCGAGGTCACCGAGGTCCTGCTCGTAAAACTCCCCCCTGAATTCAAATTGGGACAAGGGGTGATTTCAGTATCTCCTGACGAGAAGCGTTATGCTTATGTCGTCCAGAGGGGAGAAAAACAAGCCGTCGTTATCGATGGGGTGGCAGGAGTGCAATACAGGCATGTGGGCACCATCCAGTTCAGCCCCGACTCGAAATACACCGTCTACCTCGCCACGCACGGCGGTAACGGGTTCGCCGTCATAGATGGCGTGGAAGGACCGCAGTATGACGACGTAGGCAACATCGAGATCAGCGCCAACTCCCGGCGTACGGGTTACTCGGCCAGGCGCGGAAACAAGCACTTCGCCGTTATCGATGGCATCGAGGGGCCGCCTTACGAGGACGTGGAAAGAATTGTTTTCAGTCCCGACTCGAAGCACGTCGCTTGTGGCGTCCGTCTTTCAAAGGACGTGCTTGTCCTGGAGGGGCCCGGGGTTGCTTCCGTCCGTAGCGGCAAGATGTCTTTCGTCATCGACGGCGTCGAGTTACCTCCGTACGATCGGGTGGGCTACCCCAACTTCAGTCCCGACTCGAAACGGTTGGCGTACGCGGCCAGCCGCACGGATAAGTGGTTTGCCGTCATCGACGGCGTCGAAGGACCGCCGTACGATGAGGTTGGGCCGCCTGCTTTCAGTCCCGACTCAAAACGCATGGCATACACAGCCAAGCGAGGCGACAGGGAGTTCGTGGAGTTCGTTGTCACCGACGGGGTTGAAGGTAAACCCTACGATGAGGTTGGGCAGGCTTCGTTCAGCCCCGACTCGAAACGCACGGGATACAGAGCCAAGCGAGACAACAGGGAATTCGCTGTCATCGATGGCATCGAGGGGCCGCCCTACGATGAGGTTGGTTACCCTGCTTTCAGTCCGGACTCGAAACGGCTGGCCTACGCGGCCAGGCGCGCGGATAAGTGGTTTGTGGTCATCGATAGCGTCGAGGGGCCGACATACGATCGTGTCTTTAATTACCCATGGGGCACCATGCCTTGCTTCAGTCCCGACTCAAAGCATGTTGTCTACCGGGGGTTGACCGGAAAGGAGAGCTTCCTGATCGTGGATGGCCGCCAGAGCCCAAGCTACGACGGAGCGCCTTTTGGCAACTCTCTGAAATTCGACGACAAGGGTCTTCTGAGAATTGCGCTCGTTCGCGGCTCGAAGCTCCTGCGCGTCGAGGTCGACCTGACGAAACTGCGCCGGAATTGACCCCCGGAATCTGCTTTTCGGCTTTGGAGTGTGCGCGGACTCCACTATTACCGCCGCAAGGGGATCCACTTCGATCCCCTCCCAGTCCCACGAACTCGGAGAATCCGTATCGAATTCTGTCGCCGGCTCCGAACGCACGACCAAGCGATTGTCCGGCCACGTGGAGGTCTTCCTCTCAACGAGGGCGGAACGCGCATGCCAGACGGAATGCCGTTGGAATCTCCGTATTTCGCCGGTAGAATGCTTGTGCAATCCGCACCCACCCTTTGGCGGAGGCCGCCATGCGCCGACAGCGGCCCATCCTCCTCATCAGCTTCCTGGCTCTCCTCGGGCTCCTCGCAGCTTCGGCGGCCGCAGCCGGGGCAAATGAAGGTCCTCCCGGGGGACTCCGCGTCGAGCAGCCCGCCGGTGAGCTAGACCGTCAGGTCGAAGCCCTCCGCAACTCCGCCTCCCCTCTCATCGAGCGTCAGGACGCCTATCTCCTCCTTCGCGACGTCAGGTCGCTGCTCGACGCAGCGGACATGGGGCGTCTCCTGGAGATGCTCAAGGCCGAGATGGCGCGCAACCGCGAGAAGGACGCGCCTCCGAGCGGCGGGCCCATCGTCTTCCGGTTTCCCAATCAGGAGGCCATCAAGCTCCAGCGGCTTCAGGAGCGTGTCAAGGCCGCCGCGTTTTCCCATGCATGTCGCGATTTCGCCCTCCAGGTCGAGAACGCGTACCGGGGCGGCGGCGCGCGCCTCGTCCAGGAAACCTGTCTGGCTTTGGACGCCGCCCCCGACATTGAATCCACGGCAAGGATCCTCCAGGCACTTCCCGACCGGCTCTCCGAAGCCCGCCGGATCGGCGACCGTATCCAAGCCTGGTCCGACAAGAACCCCGACGCCCTGCGGAGGATCGCCGCCGACAACCGCCAGCTCATCGTCAAAGCACGTGCGGGGCGCGACCCGGCCGCGCTCCAGGCCCTCTCATTGGCCGTCGAGCTCGACCGTGTCCTCGAAGACCAGGACACCCTCAAGACCGACATCGACGCTTTGGCGGCCGCCGCCCGGCAGTTCCTCGAAGAGGACAAGGCCCGCTGGTGGCTTTGCCAAGTCGGGGACTTCCATCTCAACTATTGGCGTCATGCCCTCGCCACTCAGATCTACCGCCCCGCCTACGATCCCGCTCGTCTCGTTGACGGGAAGCTCCCGGCTTCCGTCCTCCAGGCCGGCCTCAAGATCGTCCAGTGCGAATGGGAGCAGGGTCGCCTCACCGGCGCCAAGTACGAAGACCGCCGGGAGGTCTGGACCCTCCTCAACGAGATGCGAGATCACCTCATCTGGGACGAGCGCCTTGAAAAAGCCTACTCCTACTTCATTGGGGGACCTGAAGGGGGTCTCGATGTCTCGGGCTGGAAATCCCCTGAAAGTCTCGATCTCCTCCCCGTCTACTACCGGTTCCTCATGAAAAACGCCGCCACCGAACACCTGCGACACCACAGCGGCGTCCGCCTGGAGATGATGTTGGAGTGGGGAGGCAGACCCCAGGAAGCCGCCGCCGTTTACGAGGAGCTGGCGAAGATCGTCACCTCCGAGGAACTCAAGCGAATCTACGGCGAAAAAGCCGCCAAGCTGCGAGGCCAAGGGCCCGAAATTGAATGGCGCGGCCCTCCTTGAGAGACCGGGTCCCCCACGGACAGCAAGACGGAAGCGACTGGGAAGCAGGGACCCTGACAAGAGGTCAGGACCAAGCAACCAGCCGGAATCGTGGAACCGCGCGGAGAATCGAGCGTCTAAGGTGCCAGCGGCCGATTCGCCTGTGCTTCCCGACAACTCTATCCGGACCTGATGAGCGACGCTCTCGGACCGCTCGCGGGGATGGGGGAAGATTGGGGGGGCGGTCGCTTTCCAGAGTTGGCTGGGCAGCCCCCTTTCTGTGCCACTTGAAGCACCGAATTCCGCTGGCAGAATGCTTGTGGAATCCGCACCGAAAGACTCGCGAAAGGCGAAAAAACCATGGTCCGCGCGGCATTGGGACCGGCGGAGATGCAAACCCAAAACCCGGCACTCGCACGAAGGGAGAAACCCGATGAGCCACGAACCTCTCAAGAAGTTGATGTTTCTCGTCTGTCGGAAACTCGCCGTTGTTGTTTCCTGTGCCGCCGTGATCCTCGGCACGTGGCTCTTCGGCCCCGTGGAGGCCGGCGTGCCAGACCTGGAGCAGAAGTTGCCCGGCACGACCAGAGGAAGGGCTGAAAGCCGCTGGATCGCCCCCTATGCCCTCTTTACACAGTATGGGATGGGCGAGACGTACGTCGCCACGGTCCGGTGGTTCGACGACAAAGGTCACGTCGTGAAGGAGTTGACCGGGAACCTCATGGCGCATCCTGAATTTGTCATGGAGTTCCGACCCGATGGGACCGTGTACCATGACGTGAACGGGAAGTGGAATCTGTTCCTGCCAAAGAAGCCGGACGATTCGGGTTACGTCACGTCCGCTGGCGATACGTTTGTCCATGAGTTCCACCCCACGGAAGGAGAGATCGCGGCAGACATCTACCTGGCGGGCAAACTCATCGGAACGGTGGGACCGTTCGTCCAGTATAAAGGGAGAGACGTGCGGCTCGCGGAGGACGGCAGCATGGCCTTCATGGCGTGGAAGACCCCGAAGAAGGATGCCGTCCAAGTCGTGGTCGTCGGGCCGGACGGGAAAGTCAGCTTCTGCGTCGACTGCGGGCAGGACGTGGACCATCCCCACCCGGTCGGCGGCGGCAAGGGCGTGATCGTCGAGGTCGTTGGCCCCGGGGAGCATCACACCCGTTTCAGGCACATGCAGTCCGGAGGGAACTGGGTCCCGCTCGAAGTCGGCCCAAACGCCCGATCGTTGGCCTGGACTTCCGATGGAGCCGGAGTACTTTTCTGCACAAGCATCGGCACGAAGGAAAGGTTCAAGTTGATCGACCCCGCGAGCGGCAAATTACTCTGGGAGACTCCCTCGCCTGTCAAGTACTACGAAGACTACGCCACCTCCGCCGTGGTTCTCGACGACAAACTTCTCTTCATTGGCCATGACTTCGCCGCCGTCGACATCAAGACCGGGCAGGTCATCGCGCGATGGGAAGGGAACACACCTCGTTCCGACCGCGGGTGGATTGCCCGCCGCGGGGATCGCCTCTTTTTCGTCACCAATGAGGAGTTCGTCGAGATCGACCCGGCGGACATCGCGGCGAAGAAGAACGGATGGCACTGAGGCGTTACAGGAAAAAGACGGAAAGCGGGACTGTTGAAAAACCTGTCGATGTAGTGCTGGCCAACCGGCACTTTGCTTGCGCCCCTTTCCCCTCTGCCGTTTGTGGGGATCGAGGAAGACGGACGGGGGCGTCTTGATGTGAGGCACCGACAGGGGTCGGCGGAAGCACACCCCAAAGGCGTTGGACAGGGAGACGGCATGCGATCAGCCAGACGATTCGGAATTGGCGTGATGATCTGCGCGGGGATGTCCGTTCTCCTTGGCGTCGGCCGGGCGGCCGAGGTCCCGACCCCTGAGCCGCTCGAAATCCGCCTGGACTATGCAGCCGCCGTAGTGCTGGGCCGCATCACCAAGGTGGAGAAAATCGAGTCGCCGGGCGCCGTGCACCAAGAACGGGTGACCCTGGCCGTCAAGGAAATGCTGAAAGGGGCTCCCGCCGCGACGATCGAGACCACCGGATACAGTCACGTGGGTTACCGTGTGGGTGACTCGGGGATCTGGCTGGTCGATTCCGAAGGACATCTCGTCTGGCCGCACGGACATCTCGAAGAAGGCCAGAAACCGGAGGTGCAGCGGATCGTGAAGATGCTGGCTGAACGGGCGTGGTCGGCCGAAGTCCACGGCGTCAGGGGATGGGCCGTGGCCCTGAGCTCGGCGGACCTGGGCAGCCGGGAGATTCTCTTCGCGGTCCAGAACCGCACGAAGCACGACGTCTTCCTCCCTCACCCGAACTGCCGGGCGGACATCCTCACGATAGCGGTGAAGAGCGCCGACGGAAAAGAATTCACGTTCCCTCTCAAGGACGGAACACCGTGCCCCGTGATCCACTGCGACAAGCTGACCGCGGGCCAGACGGATTACCTTGCAGATTACCACATTTATGGGAAATGGAGCGCGGAGCTTCCAAGCGGCAAGTACCAGGTCACCCTGGCCTACCGGAATTCGCGTGACGGCGTGCTGCTGACCG